>Ga0160449_1000662_pt1 | contig 19296 bp, 25 predicted proteins | sample HID1975I_E1MG_FD_108216 | JGI IMG/M metagenome (GOLD analysis project Ga0160449, IMG submission 108216) | Enriched soil microbial communities from UW Madison campus, WI, USA - HID1975I_E1 MG | ecosystem: Environmental > Terrestrial > Soil > Unclassified | place: USA: Madison, Wisconsin...
TAATGCCATGTCCAACACTCCATGGTCCCCCGCTCGCCAAAGCCAGGGACGTGTTCAAACATGGGTCACTTCTCAGTGGAAATTACTGGCCTCCCCGGGTCACTTCTCAGCAGCAATCAACACACAATCCTCAAGCCAATTTATGAGTTTACCACCTAGATTGCAGAATTGCGGTCCCTACTGACGTGCCCCCCAGGTTTCCACGAGATCCGACTTCCATAGCTGACGAAGCCGTACCCATGCACCCCGCAAAGATCCAATCTGTTGCCTTTCTCGGACAATAGCCACGCCGATACCAAGGCTTCGGAATGGCAAGGTTAAACGACCTTTTTGCTAATCAATCTCATTCGCGATAGACATCTTGCTCGAATGGAGCAACAAACGCGTGCGATGCCGCCGAGCAGACACACAAACACCGGCAGATTGGCGATGGTCACACAAAAACCGGCGAATTCTGAAAATTCGCCTCGGCTAAGCGTCAATCAGGGGCGAGCATTGATAGGCATTAGCGGAATATTAGCATGCGAAATAACGGAAAGAATTTAGCGCTTACAGGGTCCGGTGCAGCATGAAAAACTCGCTGCGCCAGACCATGTCGACGATGCACACCTGGACCGGGTTGCTGCCCGGCTGGCTGCTGTTCGTCATCTTCCTGTTCGGCACGGTCGCCTTCTTCCAGCAGGAAATATCGCAATGGATGCGGCCCGAACTGACGCCCGCCCCGGTCAGTGGAAAGGCAATCGAGGCCGCCGACGCGATCCTGCGCACGGAAGGCGCTGGCGCCGACAACTGGACCCTGTCCCTCCCCGGTGTGCGCGGCGGCGAAGGCTTCTCTGTCAGTTGGACACCAGCGGGTGGCGACCGTTCGAGCCAGCAGGAACGGATGCTCGACGTGACCAGCGGCGTCCTCACCAGCGTGCGCGACACGCGCGGCGGATTCTTCCTCTACCGCATGCATTTCGACCTTCATTATATGCCGGTCATGTGGGCGCGCCTGCTCGTCAGCCTGGCCGCGCTCGCCATGCTGGTCGCGATCCTGAGCGGCGTCGTCACCCACAAAAAGATCTTTACCGACTTCTTCCTGCTGCGCTTTGGCAAGGGCCAGCGCTCGTGGCTCGACGCGCATAATGTGACCGCCGTTCTTGCCCTGCCCTTCTATCTGATGATCACCTACACCGGCCTAATCACGCTGCTCTTTACTCTGATGCCTTGGGCGATCAGCGCCAATTTCCCGTCAACCGACGCCTATTATGAGGCTGCCTTTCCGTCTGGGCCGAAGAGCGAACCGAGCGAGGCAAAGGCCGACCTGCGCCCGATCCCTGAACTGCTGCAGCGTGCCCGCGCTCTGCGTCCCGGTTTCGAGCCCAGCTATGTCAGCATCAGCCATCCCGGTAATGCAGCCGCGATCGTTCGCATCTGGCCGCGCACCGAGACGCTGGGCGGGCATCAGCCGATGCTCTATCTCAACGGCGCCACCGGCGAACCGCTGGCCGGCCCCCGCGAAGGCGGCGCGGCGACAGCGACCAAGGGAGTGATGGTCGACCTCCATGCCGGCCGCTATGCCAACCCGGCACTGCGCTGGCTCTATTTCCTCTCCGGCGTGGGCGGTACCATCATGGTGGGCAGCGGACTGGTGCTGTGGACGGTCAAGCGTCGCGCCAAGCTGCCAGATCCGGCCCGGCCCCATATCGGCTTCCGCCTGGTCGAACGGCTGAACATCGGCGTCATCGCCGGCGCATCGGCAGGGATCGCGGTCTATTTCCTCGCCAACCGGTTGCTTGATCCGGCGATCGCCGAACGCGCCGACTGGGAAGTCAACGCCCTGTTCATCGGCTGGGGCGCGGTCTTCGTCTGGAGCCTGGGCCGGCCGGCGCGGCGGGCCTGGGTCGAGATGCTGCTCGCCTGCGCCCTGCTCTATGCCGCCATTCCGCTGGTCAACGCCGCCACCACGCCCCGCGGCCTGCTCGCCAGCGTGGCTGCCGGCGACAGCATCTTCATCCTGTTCGACCTGATGATGATCCTGACCGCCGCCGGCTTCGCCTTTGCCGCCCGCAAGGTGGCCACCCATCAATCCAAGGGCAAGGTGCGCACCCGCGCGCGCCAGCCCAAGCAAGATCTTCAGGAGGTGCCGGCATGACCCATGTCGCAACGGCCCTGCTGTCGCTCGGCGGCTTTGCGCTGCTGTTCCTGGCGATGGCCCGACACCAACAGGACTGGCTGCGCCGCAAGCTGCCCGACGCGCAATCGCGCCAGTTGCGCCACGCCGGCTTTGCGCTGCTGAGCATAGCCTTTCTGATCGCAGGCCTTGGCCTTGGCTGGGGCTATGGCAGCGTCGCCTGGTTCGGCTGGCTAAGCGCGGGCGCCGTTGCGATCGTGACGCTCAACTGCAATCGCGAGCGCATCCTCGCGCGGGTGCGGCCATGATCGGATTCGGCACCGCCGCCCGCGCCCGATGGGCCAATGCCGGGCGAGTCACGGCCTGCACGCTGGGTGCCTATGGCCTGACCGCGCTCGTCACCGCAGCCCTGTCCCGCCTGCTCGTGCGCCTCGGCACGGATGCGGTCGAGGCGGTCACCGGCGTCACCCTTGCCAGCTTCGCCCTGTTTGCGGTGATTGCGATGACCGCCTTTCACGCGCGCCATCCGGCGCGGGCCTGGATCCTCATGATCCTTCTCGCCCTGCCGCCCGCTCTGCTGCTTGCGCTTTCGGAGTAGATATGGCCTCGCTCCCCCTCCCTCGTGCGTCCCTGACCGATCGCGCGCTTTCACGCATCGAACCGGTCTGGACCTATAGCCGCTACAGCGATCAGACCATGCCGCTGCGCACGCGCCTGGCGGGTATGGGCGGCGTCGGAGTGATCGGACTGGCTGTACTGGCCGTGAGCCTTGTCACCTGGCACAGCTATGTCGCGCCAACATCGACGCCGACGCTGAGCGTCTTTGCCGTGGCTCCGCCTGCCGCGCCACCAGAGCCGGTGCGCGAAGTGCCGCCCGGTCCCGAACAGGTGCAGAAGGAAAAGTCGCAGCCCACGCCCCAGCAAGCGATGCTGGAACCGCCCAAGATCATCGTGCCGAGCGCCAATATGCTGCCGATCGCGGCGGCCAAACCTGTTCCCGATCCCGGCCCGCCGATCAAGGAGACCACCGCGCCGGAAAGCAAGCCAGCGCCGCCGGCACCACAGATGTCGACCGGCAAGCCCACCTGGGAAGGCCTGGTGCTGGGCGCACTTAACAAGGTGAAGCGTTATCCCCGGGATGCCCATTTCGCGCGGCAGCAGGGCGTTCCCTATATCCGCTTTGTCATGGACCGGGACGGCAAGCTGTTGTCGGCACGGATCGAGCGGTCGTCCGGCGTGCGATCGCTCGATCAGGAGGCCCTGGCCTTGCCCAAGCGCGCGCAGCCGCTGCCCAAGCCGTCCGAGGATGTGAAGGGCGGCAGCATCGAGTTGGTCGTGCCGGTCGAGTTTTTCCTGCGATGATGTTGTTTCATGCGCTGATGGCAGGCCTTGCCATGACGGCGGGCGTGATGGCGAACGAACAGGAAGGGGCGCAGGATAATAGCCAGCCAGCTCATCCACCCATCGTGCCGACCGGCCCTGATCCGGTTTATCCGGCCGATTTCTACGCCCCCTTCCAGCCGCAGACCGCGCTCGACATGCTGGAACGCACACCCGGCTTCCTGCTGAGCGAGGGCAACAGCCTGCGCGGTTTTGGCGGCGCGGCCGGCAATGTGCTGATCGATGGCCAGCGGCCGACGGTGAAGGCCGGCGGCATTACCGAAGTGCTACGCCGGATCGGTGCCGCACGCGTCGAGCGGATCGTGCTGCTGCGCGGGACCGACGCAGCCGAGGCGCAAGGGCAGACATTGGTCGCCAATGTCATCCTGCGCGCCGACGGCGGTGGATCGGGCAATGCCTCGCTAAAGCTCAGCCATACCCGCGACGGCCGCATCGCGCCTTCGGCCCAGATCAGCCATGCCCGCAAGATTGTCGGCTGGCAGACCAATGTCGAACTGTCGGTCGAACAGGTCCGCTATCCGATCGACGGCATCTACCATATCAGCGACGGCAATGGCATGCCGATCGAAACACGGCATGAGCGCATCATCGGCAAGGCGCCGGAGATCGGGCTTGCGGCATCGACATCGGGCGCGCTGGCCGGCGGTACGCTGACGCTCAATCTGCGGCTCAACCGGGACGGCTACGAATCCGACCGGTCGATAGCGATCATGCCAGCCATTGGCGGCGCGATGACCGAGCGTATCATCGCCTATGTGGAAAAGGGGCGTAGCGGCGAACTGGGGCTCGACTGGACACGCGCCCTTGGCAAGGACTGGTCGGCCAAGCTGATCGGACTCGGCCGGGTCGAACGCCTGACCACCGACGAGGATTATGTCGAGCCAGGCTATCGCGGCGTTTCGGCACTGACGCAGAAGCCGATGGAACTGGTTGGCCGCACGACGCTGACACGGGGTGGCGACCATCTATTACGCCCCGAATTGGGGATGGAAATCGCCTATAACCGGCTGAACAGTGCGCTCGACTATGCGGAGGACAGCGGTAGCGGCCTGACCCCGATCGCCCTCGCCAACGCCAATAGTCGGGTATCCGAACTGCGTGGCGAAGCCTTTGCCAATGTCACGCTGCGCCTCGGCAAGCGCTGGACGCTGGAAAGCGGCATGGCGTTCGAACTGTCGCGCATCCGCGTGACCGGCGATGCCGCGAACGAACAAAGCCTGTCCTATTGGAAACCGTCCGCCGCTCTGGTCTGGTCGCCGCGCGACACCAGCCAGTTGCGACTGGGCATACGCCGCACCGTCGATCAACTCGACTTCGGCGACTTCGCCGCATCGGTAAATCAAGCCGACGGCCGGCCGCTCGGTGGAAACGCGCAATTGCGCCCGGCCCGCGTGACGCGTGCCTTTGTCCGTGCCGACCATCGCTGGGGCACGGGCGGCGCGCTGGCAGTCGAGGCCTATCATCAATGGCATCAGGGGATGCTCGGCTATCTCCTCCTCCCCACGGGCGACGAGGCGCTGGGCACGATCGGCAATGCCCGGCAATGGGGTGTCACCGCCCAGGCGACCCTGCCACTCGACGCGGCCCTGCGCGGCGCGCGGCTGACGCTCGACGGCACGCTGAGGGGATCACGCATGCGCGATCCTGTAACCGGAGAAGACAGGAAGATGGACGATATCGCGCCACGCAGCCTGACGGCCGAGTTTCGCCATGACATACCGAAGCTGCGCTCGTCCTGGGGAATCAGCTATACCGCCGCCGAACAGGGTGACGTCTTCTACACCGGCGAGCGACTGACCTGGCGCGACGACGCCGCGTTCGACGCCTATGTCGAGACCACCGCCCTGGCCGGGTTCAAGATGACGCTGCGGGTGAGCGCGCTCAACGGCCAAGATTATCATCGGCTCCGCCGCTTCTATAGCCCCAGCCGGGCGGGCAGCTACAGCGGGCAGGAGCAGCGCAACCAGTGGGAAGGGGCTGTCGTCTCGTTGACCCTGGCCCGCGCGCTATGAACCGCTCCACCCTACCCTTCCACCGTCGCACAAGGACCGAGCGCCGGGTGCTCGCAATGCTGCGCGGCGAGGAGCATGTGGCGGCCGATGCCGGCATGGACGGCTTTGCGCGCCTGCGCGATCGCGCCATCGAATGTGGGATGCGAATCCAGCCGCCTGCGACGCGTTATACGAGCGACGATGAATTGGTCCTACTGGCCTGCCTAGCGAATGCCCAACGCATCGCGACTACCGCGATGCTGCCAATCGACGAACGGTTGAAGAAAGATATCACGCGATGTGCGGAAATATTGATCCGCCACAATCTGCGCCTGTCACCGCTCACCCTCTATAGCGGCCGAAACGCCACCAAAATCTGACCCGGGCAGAGCATGTCTGCCCGGGTCGTTCCAATCAGAGCTTACCGCGCAAGGCCAGACGGAAACTGCGCGACTCGCCGTAGATATTGTAGAATATCTTATAGCCAGGAATGCGCCGATAGGTGCGGTCGAACAGATTGCTGACCACCAGCGACGCATCCCATTTTTCGGAGAAGGCATAGCCAAGCTTGACGCTGGTAATGGCATAAGCCCCCTGCCGGACGAGGTCGGTATACATGTTGCTCTGTGCCTGCAGGCCGCCGCCCACGGTCAGGACCGATACCCAGCCTTCAGTGCCGCTCTTACCGAAATCATATTGGGTCCAGAGCTTGAACATATGTTCGGGACTCTGGGCTGGCAGAAAACGTTGACCGACATTCGCGGGGTCGGAATCGCTCAGATATTTCTGCTGGTTGTAGGTATAGCCCAGGCTGACATCCCAACCCTTGAGCGGGCTGCCGTTGATGTCGATCTCAACACCCTGGCTGCGCACCTTGCCTGCCGCGCGCGAACAGGTGCCGTCGATCGCCGCCCAGCCTTGCGCCGGGCATCGATCGCCAGATTGCGGACGATGCGATGGAGATAGGGGACAGGGTCGCGCAAGGCGGCACGGCCAAGCGCCTGGCTCAGATGGAGCCAGGCATCCTCAGCTTCAAAACGGTCGCCGGCAATAGGTATCGGCATAGTCGATCAAAGCGCGACGGTGCGCACCATAGATGTCCAAGCCGACCCGTTCGGAACCCAAAGCTCGCCCTTCATTGCGACCAACGCGCTATCACACTAGCGCCTGAGGGTTAGCGGCGCCAAAAAATTGAGCATGTCTCATCCTGCAACCGATCTATCGTTGCCCTATGGCCGCACGGCTTTGCGCACCGCTTTAATGCATCTTTGTGCCCGCTTCCGAGCACCACTCCATATTCGGAATTAAATTATCCCCAACTGCTGTCGGTGACCGCATGACAATGATCGCTTATGGAACCCAAGCGAGAAACCTCCGAAAACGAACGAGCTATCATAAGGTGCAGATCACTCCATTTGTGATCCGATGACTCACCATAGCTGCCAAAGCAAAAACACCGGCCTGTCCATTGTGGACAGGCCGGCGCTTAAACCTTCCGGGATCGGCCAGCCTCAGCTGCCGTTCGGGCCGCCGCCCGGACCGGCGCCACCGGCCGAACCGGCACCCATGGCCCCCACCGCGCCGATATTGCCGAAAATCTCATCGAACAGGCTGCGATGACGGCCCAGCGTCGGGGTCTTGTCGCCGGTCGGCGAGATGTGCGCGACCTGCTCCAGGCCCATGCGATCGACCGCAACAACGTTGCCAGCCGGATCGAACCGAACATGCAGCACGGTCTGCGAGACCGGCTTGGGATTGGAGAAGGCGAGCGAGCGCATGTCGCGCGACACATAATACCAATCCTGCTCGCCAAATTGCGCGACGAAGCTCGGACGGCCCAGCGTACCTTCGACCGAAGCGCGATTGTCGATGCCCGGCTGAACGGAATCCACCAGCAGCTTGTCCACCTGATAGCCCTGATGCGTGCGGATACGGGTACAGCCCGATGCGCTGATCACGATCGCGCCAAGGCCCAGAGCCAGCAGGAAACGCCCGCGGCGGGACTGACGGCTAAACTTGCGCATGGTCTTCTCCTGCGGGGACAGGCCCGCGAACCCAAGAAACAGAAAGCCGCCATTGCATCGGGCGGCCCAGCGATCAATATGGAAATGCGCAGGCCCCGGCAAGGGGCGCACGCGCCCGCGAAGCCCGCTGGCCCACATTCCATCACGAAAAGACGGCAACCCATGTCCCAATCCCGTCCCTCCTTCCTCCAGCGCCTCTTGGGCCGCGAAGATCCGAAGGCCGGACTGATGCCGCTTTATCATGCGGTGGTGGCCGAAGGGCGGCAGCCGCACTGGTATCTGCACGGCGGTGTGCCCGATACGCTGGATGGCCGGTTCGACATGATCGTCGCCGTGCTGGCCCAGGTGCTGATCCGGCTGGAAGCACTTGGCGCGACACAGGAAAGCGTGTGGCTGACCGAATTGTTCGTCGACGACATGGACGGGCAACTGCGCCAGGAAGGGATTGGTGACGTGGTCGTGGGCAAGCATATCGGCCGGATGATGAGCGCACTGGGCGGGCGACTGGCGGCCTATCGCGCGGCCTTGACGGGAGAGGGCGATCTGGAGGATGCGCTGCGCCGCAATCTGTATCGCGGTGACGCCCCATCCAACGACGCGCTCTGCCATGTCGAGGGCGCGCTGCGCAAACGCTGGGTGCGGCTGGGCTGTTTGACCCGCGACGCCCTGCTGACCGGAGACCTAGGATGACCAATATTATCGAATTTTCGCGTCCCGTGCGGGCAGACCAGTTGGGGAAGCTGGGCGACAGTCTGGTGACCATCAGCGCCGACGAAGGCGAACGCGCCGCGCTGATGCGCCGCTTCTCCCTGCTGGCGCTCGACCGACTGGAAGCCGAATATCAACTGAGCGCGGAGGGCGGCACGATCCTGGCGCGTGGCCATGTTCGCGCCGCGCTGGCCCAGCCCTGCGTCGCCACCGGCCTGCCCGTCCCCGAGACGGTCGATGCCGATTTCGTTCTGCGCTTCGTGCCGGAAGGCGGAGACCTGCCCGAGGGCGAGGAATTGGAGCTGGACGCCGAGGATTGCGACACGATCGGCTATGACGGCAATGTCATCGACATGGGCGAGGCGGTGGCTGAGACGGTGGCGCTGGCGATGGAGCCCTATCCACGCGCGGCGGAAGCCGACACCTATCTGCGCGAAGCAGGGGTCATGACCGAAGAACAGGCCAGTCCCTTTGCCGCCTTGCTGGGACTGGCCCAGAACGAGAAAGGCAAAACAAAGGACTGACACACCTGGCTGTTTCCCTTTCGTTCCCATGGTGTCATAAGCCTCGCCATGGACGCCCCGCCGCCTGCGTGCGCAAGATCATCCATATCGACATGGACGCCTTCTATGCGTCGGTCGAGCAGCGCGACGATCCCAGCCTGCGTGGCAAGGCAATCGCGGTAGGCGGCGGTGGTCCGCGCGGCGTGGTCGCCACCTGCAGTTATGAAGCGCGCAAGTTTGGCGTGCGATCGGCCATGCCCGGCGCGCGGGCTCGACGGCTATGCCCCGACCTGTTGTTCGTGAAGCCGCGCTTCGAGGTCTATCGCGCCGTTTCTACCCAGATCCGCGCGATCTTTGCGCGCTTCACCGACATGATCCAGCCGCTCTCGCTCGATGAGGCCTATCTGGATGTGACGCAGAACAAGCCGGGCATCGCATCGGCGACGCTGGTGGCGCAGGAAATCCGGCGGCTGATCCATGAGGAGACAGGCCTCACTGCGTCCGCCGGTGTCTCGTACAACAAGCTGATCGCCAAGCTGGCGTCCGACCAGAACAAGCCCGACGGACTATGCGTGGTGCGGCCGGCCGAAGGCGCGGAATTCATGGCCCGTATGCCGGTGCGCCGGATTCACGGCATCGGCCCCGTCACCGCCGAACGAATGCACAAGTTGGGAATCGAGACCGGCGCCGACCTGCGAGACCGCGACCTGCCTTTCCTCCAGATGCATTTCGGCAGCAGCGCGCTCTTTTATTATCGCGCGGCGCGAGGTGAGGATGACCGCCCGGTGCATGAGCGGCAGGAACGCAAATCAGTCAGCGTCGAGGACACGTTTTTCGAAGATCTGGTTACCGAAGAGGCGCTACTGAGCGAGATCGAGCGGATCGGAGAGTCTCTGTGGACCCGGATCGAGAAGGCGCAGGCCTATGGCCGGACCGTAGTGCTGAAGGTGAAGTTCGGCGACTTTCGTATCATCACCCGGTCGCGCAGTTTTGCCGCACCGGTTCGATCGGTCGAGCAGTTGGTGGACACCGGCCGCGCGCTGCTGAAAGCGCAATTGCCGCTGCGCATGGGCGCCAGGCTGCTGGGCCTGGGCGTCCATAATCTGGAAGGCGAGGGGGAAGCGGGGGAGAGCGACGGCGAGGGCGCCCAGCTCTCCCTACTCTGACCCGTCAAAAGGGTAGCCAGGTCCGCTTTTCGCTGAACTTCATGTAACCAGCATTGACGCCAAGACGATAACCAACGCCAAGACGGATCGGGATCAGCACCACACTGCCCCAGCGCAGATAGCTGGCGGTGAAGCCCCCCACCAGATAGGCGGTGCCTTCGGCCGCGGGGAAGCGGTGATAGAGATCCTGGCTGTCATAGAGATTATAGACGAGGACGAAGGTGTTGGACGCATTACCCCCGACATCGAAGCCGATCGACGGGCCGGTCCAGTAGACTTCGCGCTTGCCCTCGATCTTGTGATTGAGCGTGCCCGAACCATAGCGCAGGCCGACCACAAAGGCGCCCGACGCCTCGCGCCCGGAAATATAGGCATTGGGCTGGCCCTGGTCTTTAAGGATCTTCTCGATGATGCCGGCCAGGCCTTCGGCCCCCTTGCCAAACACACCCTCGGCTGCGCCGATCAGATCATCTTCCTGATAGGATTCGCCCGGCGCCATCGCGGCCGGCGGCGAATGGGTCGTGACCGGCGCGCCAGTCGCGGTCGCAGCACCGGTAGCCGGCGCTGCATTATAGGTGTTAGAATCATTCGAGGTGGCCGGCGGCACCAGACTGGGGTCGACGCCTGGATCGGTCGGAGTACCGCCTTGGACGGGCGGCGGCGCTAGATCGGAATCGATCGCCGTGTTGGGGTCGACCGTCCGAATCTGCGCGCTGGTGACCGGCGCCAACAGAAGCCCGCCGAGTGCTGCCATCAGGGCGCCAACCCGTGCGAAGCGGGCGCCCGTGCGCCCCATGCTGCCGATCATTGCCCGATACTCCCCGAAGCCCGCTCTTGAAAACATCCGTCAGATTATCCGTCGCCAAGCTGAAACGACAATGAACGAACGCCCACCGGAGTCGATTCTAAGCCAGATTGAATCCGATTGTGCAAATCGGTGTGAAAAATCGCGCAATTGGACCGTTGCCATGCGTCAAAGCCGTCGCTATAGCCCGTCGCCTAGCCACTGCCTCCCGGTTTCCGGTAGGCAAATTCGTGCGGAGACGTGGGTGAGTGGCTGAAACCAGCGGTTTGCTAAACCGTCGTAGCCTTAAGGGGCTACCGAGGGTTCGAATCCCTCCGTCTCCGCCACCTTTCCTTCTATAACGTTGAAAAGGTGGAATTTTTTCTGCCGCCGGGATTTCTTCCCCACCGTTCCACCCACTAGCGTTTTTCGCTGGCATCCTTGGCCATGAATGCGCGCACGCGGGCAACGATGCGCGAAGACGGGTCACGGCCACGCCTCAGATCATGCACCAGGCGCGGATCGTTGACCGATAGACGCCCGAATCGGCTGGCGGACATTCCCGTCGCTCTGAGCCTCCTTTCGATTTCCAGAAGGATCGGAGAAAGGTAGCTTGCGTCCTGCGCCTGCCGGCCGCCCTTTGGGCTATCCCCAGAAAGGGGGATTGCATGAGGCTCGATAAGCGGAAGCAGCCGCTGATCCTCGGCGTTGTGGCGCCGGATCAGCATGGCGACGCCCTTTCCGTTGCGATGTCGCGCGATCCTGGCCCTGCTATCGGGCCGGTGTAGGGCTCAATCTCATTAATCTGCCCCTCATCCTCGACATTGCCCCCGCCGGGGTCGCTGATCGGGCAACCGGGACCGGCTGGCAGGAGCGCGTTGTCGGTCAACTGCTCGTCCTCGCTATTGCCGGTATCGAACTCGTCGCCGCTCCATTCCAGATCGGGATCGCCGTCGATCCAATCCATCCGGTCGATCGCCAGATGCGCGATCCGCTCCAATTCGGTGCGGCGAAGGACCGGAAAAGCCGTCAGCATGGCTGCAACTGTCGGAACCGGCTGCGCGCGCCGGCGGTCGTGACGCCGAAGCCACGTCCGCCGGTGGCGTGGACGATAGGGCAGGGGCTTTGGGGCTCTACTCGCCATATCGGCGGCCTCCCTCGATCTGGTCGAGGCAGGCCTCGATCCTCGCTCGCGTCTGCTCCCTGATCCGCCGCCCCTCGCGCAATGCGTAGACCAGATTCGGATCATTGACCGCCTGGCGGCCGATCGCGCTGTCACTGAGCCCATGCCGATCGCGGATTTCATCTATCCGGCCGAGCAGGTCGAAGGCCGGCCGCGTGGCACCGGTTGGCGCATCGGGCTTCCGCCGACCACGAACGCGACGCGGGCGGATGCTCAGGATCGGCTTACGCTTCCGCGGCTTCGGCACGAAGGTCAGGGCGGCATAGTTCTGGCGATAGAGGATCATGCTTGCCCCTCCCCGATGAACACGCCGAGCGCGGACTTGACCGCATTCCAATTGCCCGGCTCGCGGCCGATCGACTTAAGAGCATCGGTGGCGGCCTCATTCTCGGGCGCATAGCCCACTCGAACGCCGTCAGCGCTGAGCATGATCGTACCGCCCACGCCGATGAAGGACTGAACCCATGCAGTGGGATTGAAGTCGCTCATGCCACGACCTCCCCAGCAATGCGACGCAGGTCGCGCAGCAAAACTTTGATGTCGACCTGTCCATCCGTCTCTTCGATCAGCTCAACCTTGGCGATCAGATCAGCGATCGTCGCTACAGGGAAGTTCTCGACATCATAGAGGGCATCGCCGCTGGCATCACTGAGGCGGTTGCTCTCTGAGGCTATCGAGTTGATGTTGAGCCGGTGTCGCGCGCGGACCTCTTCCGCTTCGCGCCATTCGATCAGGCCGCGAAGCTCAGCGCAGGTCCGCGCATAGTCTTCGGACATAAGATCGCCGGCCGCAGCCCGCCACGCCGCCTTGGCGGCGCTCACGTCAGCGGCGCGATTCGTCGACATATGCCTGACAGCCCCGCGATATTCGAAGCCGCTCGCGGTGGTGCGATGAGGGATTGCGTCACGGCATTGGCGCAAGGATTCCCATGCCGGATCCTCAATCAATTTGCCATGGCGGTCGCTTGCCGCCTGGGCGGCGCGGAAGGCAGTAATTGCGGCCGCCATCTCAGGACTGGTGGATGCTGGGCTGCACACAAAAGCCGGCGCCGCGACGGCAGCAGCAGGAACAGCAGCGGCAGGGAGTAGGAAAAGCGCGCGCGTGACGGCGCGCCTAGACAATGCTAGGTCGTTCATAGCTTCAATCCCTCTCGAACAGGGGTTGCGGTCAGGCCTGGAGGAGAGGTTGCCGCCTTTCCTTCAGGTCGCTGTCGTGATACCACGAGATTATGAGTGACGCAACTCGTGATATCACGAAAAAACGCCCTGCCGGCAAAGGCGCCCCCATCATGGTTCGATTGCAGCCGGCCGACCTGGCCGCGCTCGATTCATGGATTGCTGCCCAAGAAGATGGGCCAACCCGGCCGGAGGCGGTGCGCAAGCTGATGCGGCTCGGGATGGCGGACCGGGGGTAGATCTCCCATCAGCCTCCTGATTGAAGGCATAAGCGATCGATCGTAATGCTCGCTCAGATTGGGGGGCTCATGCGGCGAATCAACCATATAGGAACCTGTCTTCTCTTCTCAGTGGCGGCGCAGCCAGCTTTGGCACGGGACTGGCCCAACGCCGGCGGCTGGGCCATCGGTGAGGGCAGCGAATTCTGCGGGATGTCCTCAGAATACGAAGGCAAGGGCGACACTGAACTCATGCTAATGGTGGGGCTAGACGGCAACGTCATCGTCTCCGTGAAGAATTCCGGCTGGTCGCCAGTAGAGGGGCAGAAATACGACCTCGAATTCTATCTGAATGGAACCAGCTACGGCGGTGGAGCAGCCGTCGGCGATGCAGATGGCTACAAAAAGGGGTTCGTCGCCAAATTCGGAGGCGACTTCGCCCAGGACTTCGCAGGCGGCAGCAGCTTGGCGATTTACCGGGGCCAGACGCTGGTTGATAAGCTTAGCCTGCGCGGCACCGCGGCTGGCGTTGCGATGGTCCGCAGATGTGTTGCCGCGCTGAAAGCCGATCGGGACGCAGCGGCGCGCGAGAAGGCGCGATTCGCGGATATCGCCGACGATCCCTTCGCGGCCGAACAGACCGATGACGAGAAGGCGAAGTTTGGCGAGCACAAACCGCAGCCCCGTACCAGCCCGGACGCTTGGCTGAGCGATGCCGATTATCCGAGCCGCGCCCGGCGCGAGGAGCGAGCCGGCACAGTCGGATATGCGCTGGAAGTAGCTGCTGATGGTCGCGTGACAGGCTGCCAGATCACCAAGTCTAGCGGCCATGCCGATCTGGACGAGGCGACCTGCCGCCTACTGCCGAGGCGCGCGCGCTTCGAGCGCGGCAAGGCATTCCGCTTTGAGGGAAAGCAGGTCTGGCGCCTGCCGCAATAGCCGCGTCGGCAGAGCATCCGTCCGCCGACGGTCGAACGGTGAGGGCCGCGCTAACAGCGCTTCGGCACCGCTGAATCCCTATTCCCCACCGCGTGAACCACCTGGGCGGTTGATGGCGACTACATTGTCTTTGTGAACCGGCTCATCGCCGCCATCTTCGAATTCGATTGGATAATCATACACCACCATCGTCGGCGGCTCATCGAAGAGCAGCTCAAGCAGGCCGTCTTGATCTCGCCCGGCCCATCCATGCCCCTTGATGGTCAACCGGCGCCCGTTGTCATGCGTACCATCGACATTGATCCGCGCCTCGCGCGACTCGACCTTATCCGAATTGGATCCGGTAGCGGTGATGATGCACTTGTATTCAAGCGTCGCCGCGTCCGCATCCTCATCATCGTCGTCGGGCAGGCCGTAAAAGGTTAGCAGGCGCCCCTCTTGAACGGTCAGCGAGAGGCCGGCTTCACTGATCACCGAGCAATTCTCGAACATGGCCACGACGCTTGCGTTCGTGAGGCGAAATTCCACACTCATACTGTCCCAGTGATCATCCGACATGCTCATCCCTCAATCCGCCGCTCATACCGACTATATGGTTGTGCCGGAGGGGCCCCGCCAAGTGTGATTTTGATCACAGGCAACCGATCGGTCCCTGTGACCGCCATCACAGTCCGATGGTTGCACACCTGATACCATCCACAGCAGCGCGACGAATTTCGTCGGGCTGGGGGACATTGGGGGTATCATGCTATTTCGCCTATCGACGGCGGTGGCCATGCTCGCGTGCATCAGCGCGCCGGCACAGGCTGCGCCGAAAGTCGTAGTCCAGCCGATCCAGCTGGCGAACGAGAGCATCCGCTATAATCACGGCCTGGCGACGATCGACCAGTTTTCGGAGAACGGTTCGGTTCAGGTGCGCCCTGCACCGATGGATCACGGAAGCCTCGCCTTCAACGTCGCCGTCTTCAATACCGGCGGCCAAGCCGCGAATATCGATGTCTCGAACTTCACGCTGCAGGCCGACACCGTGACGGTCAACGCGATGAGCGTCGAAGTGCTCGAGAAGAAGGCCAAGAGCCGCGCTGCATGGACCCAGTTCGGCCTGGCGATGCTGGGCGGCGTTACCGCGGCTGCTGCGGCATCTCAGCGTGACACCTATCACAGCACCTTCGTGACACCTCGCGGGCGCACCTATCACAGCTATTACAGCGCTCCGAGCGCATTCGGCCAGCTTCAGGCCACCGCTGCAATCGCAGCGACTGGCGTCGGCATTGCCGCCGTCCAAAGCCGACTCGACCAAACGCTGGACGCGCTCGGCTCCCAGATAATGCAGCTGACGACGGTTGATCCTGATGACAGCTATGCGGGCATGATTGTGTTCGAGAAGGTCAAACTGGCGAAGCTGCCGGCGCGCGTCACGGTAATCGTGGACTGGAATGGCCAGAAATACCCATTCGCCTTCCAGATCGCCAAGCCCGGTACTCCCGCCCCGCAATTCAAGCCCGCGGTAATTGCGGAACCGGCACCTGAGGAACAGCCAGCGCCGGAACCGATCGTCGCCACGCCGGTCGCTGCTACGGTGCCAGAAACAACGCCTCAGGCCAGCCCGTCGTCGGAACCCGTTCCCGCCCCGGTTGCGCCGCCGGCCACAACTCCGACCGCTACCACCAGCATCTGAAGCTCAACCCTTGAGCTGCTGATATTTGAACATCGTGCCCGGTGCTGACTGCTGGCCCTGCGCATAGGAGGCAGCGCCGGAACGGGTGGATTCAGCGCGAGCGATGGGGGTGGCGACGCCAGCAGAGCGGCTATCAACGCGGGCGTCGAAATAGTCGTTCGCCTGGACGAGGACGCGAACGATCTGGGGCTGCGATCCGCCGCGCAGCAGCTTGTTGGGCGCGACCAGGCTTTCCATGCCGGCGGTGAGCGGCGTCGCTGCGAGGCGATTATTTGGCACGATCGTGCCCGACGACGGCGCGCGGAACAGCTCAGGCCCGCGTTCGCCGACCAAATAGGTCTTCCCGCCCATGACCGGGCCTCCGGCTGCGCGGGCACCGGAAATGCCCAGCGCCGATCCCACCGACTGCAGCGCATTGCCGACATTGAAGCCGCCACCATTGCCGCTGATCTTGCTCAGCGTGAACTTCGCCAGCGTCTCCGCGATGATGCGGAAGCCCATGGCCTTGAAGTCGCTCCAGATCGCATCGGTGCCACCGCGGAACAGATCTTTGTAGAGCCCGGCCAGCGCGTGCAACTGGTCCTCCTGCTTCCGCTTGAAGTCCTCGGCGATCTTGTCGTTGGCATCCTGGCGCAGGTCCAGATCGCGATCAATCTGCTTACGGACATTGGAGCCGTCGAAGTCACCGGCATTGAAGCCGACATCGATCCAGCGCTGTTCCTGGCCCTTCCATGCCGCATCGGCAACGGCACGGGCCTGATCGCGGGCAAGGGCGAGCTTGTAGGTGAGGGCGTCGACGGAGGACAGCACGCCCTTCATCTCCAGCATGTCGATATCCTTGAGCGCCTTGCCCGTCTCGATCGCGATGGATCGCACCGGATCGAACTTACCCACGATGCGCTCCAGCGTCTGCTGAAGCTCCTGCTGGGCGCGGGCGGCCTCCTTGGCAGCCTTCGCCGCGTCGCGCTTGGCGGCAGCATCGTCCTTGGTGGCTCGCTCGCTCTTGTTCGCCGCAGCAACCTCGGCATCGCGGGTCCGATTCAGCTTCTCCAGTTCAGTGCGATAGGCGCCGGGCGTGATCTTGCCGGCCTCCAAGCGCTGGTTGAGCTTGCCCAATGCGCGATCATAGCGCCCGGTCGCGGCAGCGGCCTTATCGGTGGCCTCCGAAGCCTCGCGCTGCAGCCGGGGGATCGCTGAGCGGCGGACATTGGCATATTGCGCCTGCAGTTCGGTGTTCTGCTCCTTCAGCAGGGCATTGAGGCGCGTCAGCTCGCGTTCCTGGGTGGCGCCGGCCGTGATGCCGAAATTCATGCCGCCCTCGGGATCGCCCTGCTCGTTGGCCTGTCGATCGGCGGTTTCAAGGCGCACTTTGGCCGCCTGGATGAGCCGGATCGTGGCGACGCGCGCCGCCTCGGCTTTGGCAGCCAGCGCGGCCGCTTCGTTATAATGCTGCTGCTCCGCCTGCTGCGATGTCTGGATGGCGCCCTTGGACGCCTCGGTCATATCGTTGATGGCGTCGGTGAGGGACTTGGCGCCCTTGGTGTGCTTCTCGGTTGCATCATCCTCGGCCAGGACGGCAGCGGTCAGCGTGCCGGCGACGGACGCGGCGGCGAGCAGGGCGGCGCCCCACGGCCCCGCGAAGAAGGATGCGACTGCACCGGCCTTGCCGCCCAGATCCGCCATGGCGTCGGCAAGCTGCGGTCCCTGTTGCGCCATGACCGTGAACAGAGACGTTCCACCGCTCAATTGAACGCCGACGTCCGCGAATTGGCGTCCCATCTGGCGCCCGGCATAGGCAGCGCGCTCGGTGCCCTTTTCCATCGCGTCGGTCGCGCGAACGGTGGTCGACGCCGCCGATCGCATGCGGGATTCGAAATCGGCACTGTCGGCGCGGAGGCGGACGACGACTTCATCGGCAACTGCCATGCTATTTCTCCGTTTCGCGGGTGACGGCGGCTGACACAAGCCGCGAGATCTTGCCCTTCGTCGCCTTGGTGGCGGGGCGCATGAAGGGGCGTTCGCTCATGATGCTGGTGCCAAATTCGAGGGGGACCGCGTGCGCTGCGGTTGCGCTCACTTCCACGATCGTCGGATCGTCCTTCGCCTGGCGAACGATGATGCTGTCGTGAAGCTCGTGCAGGTCGTTGTTGGGCGGATCACCGGGCTTGCTGGGCACGTGATTCTTGCCCGACACGCTGCCCTCCATAATGGAGCGCTTTGCTTCCTCCTGCAGCAGCCCCCCGCCCGTATAGAGCGCCCCGCGCACCGCCTCCTTCATCTCAGGCGAAGCCATCCGCTTGAACCGGCGCAGCACGGCATCGGCGCCTTTCACGTTAGCCATGATGGGAATCCCGGTGGGGATGCGCGCGCGAACGAATGCGATCAGCGCGGATATGCGCCGACGCTGGGGCAGGGGCGGCGGACAGTACCTCTGCCGCTGCCTTCGGATGGAACCTGAGCAGCCAAGCGAGCTGTTGGGTTTCGGTCAGATAGGCCTCCCGCTCGGCGCGGGGCACGCAGCGCGCCTCGGGCGGGTAGGTCGCGGCGATGCGGCGGGCGGCGTCGATATCCACCATGCCGCCCCCCTCAGCCATTGCCAGACTCATCGATGCCGACGAGTGTGGCGTACATGACAGCCGCCGCGATGTTCCAAAGCTCCTGCAGCGGGCAATGGGGCGGGGCATTGTCGGCCACCAGTTGCCGGGCATCGGCTGGGCTGCACTCACCGCCGCCGATCAGCGCCAGGCGCACGACATTGGAGATGAGCGCCATCGACGCGCCGGAGCGGAAGGGATTGCCGATCGATCCTTGGCCCTCCTCGACCCGGCCCGACATGATGTGCGAGAACAGTTCGAAGATCGGCATGGGCTTCACGCCGAAATAGCGCTGCATCGTCACCATGTGATCGGCGGAACGCGACATGCCTGTCTCGATCTCCATGATCTCATCCGGTCCCAGCTCCATGCGGTAGGTGCCGCCGGCGAAGGGCTGGGCAGCGAGGTAGGTCAGCTTAGGCATCAGCGGCCTCCCGTGCATCGACAGGCGTCAAGGTCATCTTGGCTGCCCGGCAAGCTTCGATTTGGTGCGGATAGAGCCAGCAATCGTATTCTTGGAAACCGAGATTGAAGATCCCATCAGCGTGAATCAGTCGGACGGTTCCTTGGCGCTGATCAGTGCGACGAACTCGGAACGGCTTCTTGCTGGCTTCCTGTTCGATCGCAGCCGCCCTCGCTGCGCCATTGTCCAGCGGATGAATGCCCTGCAGAAGGGCTATGGGCCAAATGCGCCCGTCTCCGTCAAAGCGGGGCAGAACGATATCAACCAGTCGTTCCACCGGGCTCATGTTAGGCCAAGACGCGATGCCGATGTAGCCGCGTGCGATTTGCTCCGCTCCGAGAAGGCTGGGAGAA
>Ga0160449_1000669_pt1 | contig 19108 bp, 13 predicted proteins | sample HID1975I_E1MG_FD_108216 | JGI IMG/M metagenome (GOLD analysis project Ga0160449, IMG submission 108216) | Enriched soil microbial communities from UW Madison campus, WI, USA - HID1975I_E1 MG | ecosystem: Environmental > Terrestrial > Soil > Unclassified | place: USA: Madison, Wisconsin...
CGGCGAGCACGCGCTGCATCGCTCCCACCCCCGCGAGGAGGGCGAGGTTCGCGTAGAGCGCGACGCTGAAGCCCAGCTCCGCGAGCCGCTCGTGCGGCAGCTCCGGTGTGCTGCCGCCCTCGACGTAGTTGATCATCTTCCGGCCCTCGACGTGGCGCGCCACGTACTCGATCTCGCGCTCGTCGAGCGGAGCCTCGACGAAGAGCACGTCGGCGCCGGCATCCCGGTAGAGGTTGGCCCTGCGGCACGCCTCCTCGATGCCGTGGACCGCGCGGGCGTCGGTCCGGGCGATCAGCAGGAGGTCCGGATCCTCGCGCGCGTCGACGGCGGCACGGATCTTCTGAGTCATCTCGTGGCTCTCGATCACGTCCTTCCCGTCGAAGTGCCCGCAGCGCTTCGGGAACGTCTGGTCCTCGAGCTGGATCGCGCTCGCGCCCGCCCGCTCCAGAGTGCGCACCGTGTGGCGGACGTTGACCGCGTTGCCGTAGCCCGTGTCGGCGTCGACCACGAGCGGGATGCTGACCGCGGCGGACATCGCCGCAACATGGTCGGCCATCTGCGTCAGACTCAGGAGCGCGAGGTCCGGGGCGCCGAGGAAGGTGTTGGCGACCCCGGCTCCCGTGACGTACGCGGCGTCGAAGCCCACGTCCTCGATGATGCGCGCACCCAGGGCGTTGGCGGCCCCGGGCAGGACGAGGAACTCCTCGCCGTCCAGCCGCTCGCGAAGCTTTGCTCTCATCACGCTGATCTCTCCAGCCTTCGTTCCGGGTCGAGTCGGGTGGTGCTCATCGCCGCATCAGTGCCGTGAGGTTCGCGACGTTCGCGACGTCGTCGAGGTCGCGCAGCCCGCGCACCAGCTGCGCGGCCCGCGTGGCCCCGTACGCATCGGCGAAGGTCTGCTCCGCCGTGACGTACACGTCGTCGTCGGTGAGCTCCGCGCCACCGCTGAGCTCGCTGGCGATGTGCCGACCGTCCGTCAGGGTGATCTCGACGCGGGCGCGGCTCTCCGCCGGGTACACCTCCGTGCACCACGGGTCCTCCACGACGCTCACGAGCCCTGCCGCATCGCGGATCTCGGGATCGTTGTGGCGTCGGTAGTCCGAGACCGTGGGATGGCCGCCCGTCTCCACCGCGAGCGCGAACGCCATCTGGTTGCTCATCTGCGCCTGTGTCACCGAGCCCCACGGCCCGGCGTAGTCACATCCCGGGTTCGTGGTGCCGTGCGCATGGGTGCGCACGGTCGCGGACTCGACGTCGGCCAGCTCGAAGCGATGGGTCTGCGCCAGCCCGCCGACGAGCGTGATCACCGACTGCACCGCCCCGCACGCGGGGTGCCGCTTGAAGTACACCTCGAGCACACCGCTCCCGGAGCGCCACCTGTCGGCGAGGCCCGTGGCCGCGGCGCGTTCGCCCGCGAAGGCCTGGGCCAGGCCCGCTGCCCCCTCGAGGACGGTGCTCGGTCCCGTGACCCCCGCAGCGGCGAGCTCGGCCGCGCGGATCCCGTTGCGGGCGGCGAAGGCGTTGTGGAAGAAGACGTCGGTGCTGCCCGCGTTCGCCCACTCCCGCAGCCCCCCGGACGTGCTCGCCGCGATGCCGATCGCTGCGGCGAGCCCGTCGCGGTCGAGATCCAGGAGCAGGGCGGCCGCCGTCGCGGCGCCGAGCGGACCGAACACGCCGCTCGGTCGGAACCCGCGGGCCGTGAAGTGCTTCGTCTTGAGCTGGCTCCCCAGGACGCACATCACGTCGTAGCCCGCGACGACGGCGTCGCGGAGCGCTGCGCCGTCGGCCCCGACCTGCTCGCCGACGGCGAGCGCCGCGGAGACGACCACCGAGCCCGGATGGCTCAGGCTCGGCGCATGCATGTCCTCGGCGAGGGTGCTCTGCGCGAGGGCGGCGTTGACGAACGCCGCCTCCTCCACGGGCAACCTGCGCCCGTCCGCCCAGCCCGTGGCGGGGCCGGCGCCGACGTGCTCGCTCAGCCCCGTGGCGATGAGGCTCCAGGGCAGCTCGCGTCCAGCGACCGCGCAGTGCAGGGCATGCGCCGTGCATACGGCGGCGCGTGCCCGCACGAGAGGCGAGTGCCCGCGCTCACGTGCGTCCCAGACGAGATCGGCCACCTGCTCCACGAGCGGTCGCGGCGTCGTCACCGCCCCGACCCCGCTCACGAGGCGTACAGCAGCGGGGTGAGGTCGCGCACGTCGTCGAAGTCCTCGAGCGAGGCGACCGCCTGGATGACGTCCGAGGCCCGCGACTCGCCGAGCACCGGCGACACGAGGTCGACGAACTTCTCCTCGAGCTCCTGGGCGCTCATCGGCACCTCGAGGCCGCCCTTGGGACCGGGCACGCTCGCCGAGAGCTCGCGGCCGTCCTTGAGGAAGACGCGCACCGTGGAGGGCTCCTCCGTGGGCCAGACCTTCTCGATCTCGGGGTCCACGTAGAACTCGACGAGCGCGGCGACCTTGCGCACCTCGGGGTCCGCGATCGTCTCCTCGTTGAACTCGTTCAGCAGGGCCTTGCCGCGCACCGCCATGACCGCCACCGCGTACGGCAGCGAGAACTGCGCGTCCACCGTGGTCTGCGGGGCGATGCGCCGCTCGCGCGGGTTGGTCATCTCGGTGACGATCGTCGAGCTCGTGTGCACCACGATGCGCTCGATGTCGCGGTAGTCGATGCCGTTCTCGGTCATGACCTTCTTGGTGGAGGTGATGGGCGAGTGGAGCACACCGGAGCACGAGAAGGGCTTGTACATGATGTGGCGCGAGACCCAGTCCTCGCCGAGGTCCTTGAGGATGAGGTCCGAGTCGTAGTTCCCCGGCCCGAAGTACGAGTTGAGGAAGCCGTGGCGTCCCTCGATCGCGGTGTGCGGGCCCGTGTAGCCGCGGTGGGCCATGAGAGCGGCCATCAGCCCGTTGCGGCTCGAGTGGCCCGCGTGCAGCCGCTTCGTCCACGCGCCGGACTTGTTGTACTCGAACGAGCCGGACGTCATGGTGCCGCAGATGCCGATCGCCGAGGCGATCTGGTCCACGTCCGAGCCGAGCAGCTTGCCCGAGAGCGCCGCCGCGCCGAAGGTCCCCGTGATGGCCGTGCCGTGGAAGCCGCGCGTGAAGTTGTCGAACCCCGTGGGCACGACGTCGTTGAGCCGGCTCGTGACCTCGTAGCCGTGGATGTACGCGGCGATGAAGTCCTTGCCCGAGGCCTGGACCGCCTCGCCGAGCGCGAGCGCGGCCGGCAGGCTCACGACGCCCGGGTGGCCGAGCGAGCGCTTGTGGCTGATGTGGTCGTCCAGCTCGAGCGAGTGGGCGGAGGTGCCGTTGACGAAGGCGGCGCTCAGCGAGGGCACCTTCTCGCCCGTGCCCAGGAGGGTCGACTCATCCTTGCCCCCCATCTCGACCGAGATGTCACGGACGATGGCCGTGCTCGCCTGGACGCTGCCCCGCACCGTCACGCCGATCGTGTCGAGGATGCTGAGCTTGGTCTGCTGCACCACGTCGGTGGGGAAGCGCTCGTAGTCCCACTCCGTCACGAACTTGCCGAACTCCCGTGCAAAGACGATCTCGTCGCTCATTCATTCCTCCCAAGGAACAGTTCCAAACCGGCATTTCCATAAAGAACGTCCGCGTCCATGACGTCGACGTGCCGCACGAGGACGCCCTCGGGCGTCTGCGGCAACGTCCTGGACTGCGGCGTGTGCGTGAGGATCATGTGCTCGACGTCGAGCGAGAGCTCGAGCTCGCGAGCGAGGTAGGCGCCGATGACCCCGTGAGTGAGGCGCTCGCCGATCGCAGTCTTCACGGCGCGCCCGGCGTGGTGCGGGTCCGGGTCCGACTCGAGGAGCTTGCACACGTCGTGCAGCACCGCACCGGCCACGAGCGTGTCGAGCTCGTAGTCGATCCCGTAGAGCTCGCCGATCGAGCGCGCGTGCCCCAGGGCCGTGCGCGTCACCGACCTGCTGTGAGCCACGAGCGACGCGGTGGCGATCGAGGTGTTGTAGGGCACGGCCTCGAGCTGGGCCACGCCGGCCCACGCACTGCGCTCGAAGGCGAGCACCCAGTAGCGCAGCACCTGCTCGCGCACCGTGGTGTCACGGATCTCGCCGATCTCCGGCACCAGCTCGAGCACCGACCGTATATCCACGACCGGCATCACAGCACCTCGGAGAGGAAGGACCGCAGGCGCTCGCTGCGCGGGTTGTCGAACAGCTCGGTGGGCGGACCCTGCTCGACGAGCCGGCCGTCCGCCATGAACACGACCTTGTCCGCCGCCTGTCGCGCGAACCCCATCTCGTGGGTCACCACGAGCATCGTGATGTCGCGGCTCGCCAGGTCCCGCATGAGGTCCAGCACGCTCCGCACGAGCTCGGGGTCGAGGGACGACGTCGGCTCGTCGAAGAGGATGATCGCCGGGTCCATCGCGAGCGCCCGGGCGATCGCCACCCGCTGACGCTCACCGCCGGAGAGCTGCAGGGGCCGGTTCTTGGCGCGGCGCGACAGTCCCACGAGCTCGAGCTTGGCCATGGCGATCTCGTGCGCCTCGGCGCGCGACATGCCCTTGGCGTGCACGAGCCCGGACATCACGTTCTTCACCACGGACATGTGCGGGAACAGGTTGAACTGCTGGAACACCATGCCGAGCCGCGAACGGAGCCGGTCGAGGTCCTTGCCGTCCTTGGGCATCCGCCGACCCTCGACGAGGATCGAACCGCCGTCGGCGACCTCCAGGCGGTTGATGCACCGCAGCATCGTCGACTTGCCGGACCCCGAGGGTCCGATGACGCAGACGGTCTCCCCCGCGTGGACGTCGAGGTCGAAGTCCTGCAGCACCGTGCGGCCGTTGAACACCTTGGTCAGACCGCGGATCTCGAGCACTCGCTCCGGCGTGGGCATCGGTGCTCTCCTCTCGTCTAGCGTCAGCTCGGTCATCACGAAACCTTCGTCAGGGGAGCAGGGGCAGCGGGCTGGTCGTCGACGTCGCGCGGACGCCTTCCCTCGCGCAGACTCCGGTCCCACGCATTGACCAGGTAGGTCGTCGGGATCGTGATGGCGAGGAAGAGGATCCCGGCGGCGACCATGACCGAGTAGTTGCCGTTGGCCGCGGCGGCGTCGTGGCCGATGCTGAACAGCTCCCGCCGCACCGCCACGAGGCCGAGGATGTAGATGAGCGCCGTCTCCTTCAGGCAGATGATGAACTGGTTCATCGCCGCAGGCATCACGCGCCGCAGGCCCTGCGGCACGATGAACAGCGCCATCGTCTTGGCTCCGGAGATCCCGAGGCTGCGTGCCGCCTCGGTCTGGCCGACCTCGACACTCTGGATCCCGGATCGGAACGTCTCCGCGAGGAACGCCCCGTTGATGATGCCGAGGGCGGTGATCGCATAGGCGTAGGTGCTCCGCCCGAAGACGTCGAACCCCGCGAGGGGCAACCCGCCGCCGATGATCAGGATGCTCAGGATCGCCGGCAGGCCCCGCCAGATGTCCACCCAGATGCGGGCAGGCGTGCGCAGCCACCAGAACTTCGAGACGAGCGCCATGGACAGCAGCAGCCCGAGGATCACGGCGAGCGTGAAGGACGCGGCGGTCAGGAGGAGCGTGTTGGGCAGTCCCACGCGCAACAGCTGCGGGAGTGCCGCGAGCATCTGCTGCACGTTGAAGAAGGTGTCAAGGACGTTCTGCATCATGAGTCCTCTGCATGGGTGGCGAAGTCGGACCGGTCGGGTCTACTGCCGGAGGGCCGGGAAGGTCTCGAGTGCCATCTCCGACGGCGGGAAGGGGACCTCTGCGTCCCACAGCTCCATGAACGTGCCGTCGTCGATGATGTCCTGGATCGCCGTGTTCACGGCGTCGGCGAGGGCGGTGTTGCCCTTCGGGAGCACGAAGCCGCTAGGGGTGGTCTCCTCGACCTCGGCACCGAGGATGATGCTCGGCTCCTCCTCGGCGACGGTGAGCGAGTTGACGCCGCCCAGCAGCGCTGCGTCGACCTGCCGGCCCTTGAGCGCCGTGACGGCGGCGGTCTGATCGGCGAACACCTGAGCCGTGATCTCCGGGAAGCGCGCGTGGAGCTGCGCCTCCTGCGCCGTGGCCTGCACGACGGCGACGGTCTTGCCGAAGAGGTCCTCGATGTCGGGGTACGGGTTCTCCTCGAGGCTGATGATGACCGAGGGCGCCCAGTACCACCCCATCGAGAAGTCCATCGTCTCCTGACGCTCCTCGGTCTGGACGACGGCGGCGACCATGATGTCGTACTTCTCCGTCACGACCCCGCTGATCGCTGCCGCGACGTCGTCGAGCGTGAACTCGATCTCGAGGCCGAGCCGCTCCGCGACCTCTTTGGCGAGCTCGACCGCGAAGCCGATCGGCTCACCGTTGGCGTCGACGTAGGACATCGGCACCTGCGAGCGCAGCGAGGTGGCGGTGAGCTTCCCCGGGACGAGGAGGCCGAGGTCCGGGCCGGAGTCGGAGGGAGCTACGGAGCTGCCGTCCGGCCCTGTGCCCGGGGTGTTCGACCCAGGGTCGGCGGCACACGCGGTGAGCGCCAGCGTGACGGCGGCGATCGAGAGCGCCGCCGCGCTCAGCCGCACTCGCAGGGCCCCCCGGGAACGCAGAAGTGACTTGGACATCAAGGTCTCCCAACTGATTGGCGTACGCGCCTCGTTGCGCGCCACGGGTACCGCTGGCTGAACTTCAGGTCAGGCGTGGCCCTCCGAGGTCACGCCGAGCACCGTCGCCGCATGCTGCTGCGAGGTGAGGAGGTGGTCGTGCATGAGGCGCTCCGCGAGCGCCGCGTCGCCCTGCTCGATCGCGTGGACGATCTCTAGGTGCTCCTCGTGCGCCTGGTGGGCGCGTTGCCTGATCTGTCCCGAACGGGCACGGGCCAGGAGGAGCTTCGCGTTGACGTCCACGGCCGCCGCGCGGACGAACTCGCTGTGTGCCGCACGCATGACGCGGACGTGGAAGTCGAGCTCTGGGGTGTAGGGCGCCGGGTCCTCGGAGTCGGCCGCCGCGAGCGCGGAGTCGAGGACCTCCTTCATCATGGCGATCTCGCCGGGGGTCGCCCGTTCTGCGGCGAACCGCGCGCCCGCGCCCTCGAGCACGCGCCGCAGCTCGTAGAGTGCCGCGATCTCGGCCTGGCTGAACTGCTTGACGATGGCACCGCGGTGCGGCACGACCTCGAGGAAGCCTTCGCTCGCGAGACCCTGGATGGATTCACGCACGGGGCCGCGGGAGATCCCGAGCGCGGCGGCGATCTCCACCTCGTTCAGCCGCTGGCCGGGCTCGTAGTGCCCGTTGACGAGCGCCTGCAGGATGGCGCGCCTCGCTCGTGACGAGAGCGTCTCGCTGGTCAGGGTGCTGAGCGGGTGCAGCTCTGCTGTTTCGACGACGTTGTCCACGCGACATGTCTACTATCAACTGTCAACAGTTGTCAACATCACTCGTCAACTTCTCAGGAGGCACCGTGGCCGGGCGAAGCACCGCCGTGACCGCACCAGCCGTCGCGGCCGTGGCCCACACCACGGTGGTGGTACTGCCCGTCTACCTCGTCGGGGGCCTGTCCGTGCAGGTGAGAGCCGAGTTCGGCCTCGAGCTGGCGACCGTCGGAGTCCTCGTGGGCGTGCACTTCTTCACCGCCGCACTCTCCTCGGTGTCACTGGGCCGCTTCGCCGACACCCTTGGCGCGGCGAGGCTCATGCGCGCGTCGTCAGCACTGGCCGCGATCGCCATGGCCGCGATCGCGCTCGCACCCTCGACGGCGCTGCTCGTGGTCGCGCTCGCCGCGAGCGGTGTCGCCAACGGTGTGGGCCAACCAGCGGCGAACGCCCACATCAGCACCGTCGCGCCCGAGCACCGCAAGGGCATCGTGTACGGGATCAAGCAGGCCGCCGTGCCGCTCGCACTCTTCATGTCCGGTGCGGCGGTGCCGACGTTCGGCGTCGGCCCGGGCTGGCGGTGGGCCTTCGCCACCGGGGCCGCGCTCGCCCTGTGCATCGCCGCGTTCCCGCTGGCGGCGACGAGGCGGGGTGACACGGACACGCCGGATGGCGTCGAGAAAGGCGTGCTGCCGATCGGCGGCCGCTCGCGCGGTGTCGCGGCAGGGGACTTCCACCTCGGCCCCCTCCTCCTGCTCGCACTCGGCGTCACGCTCGCCTCCGCGGTCTCCAACACCTTCGGTGCGTACTACGTCGAGACCGCCGTGGCCAGCGGGACCACACCGTCCACCGCGGGGACGTATGCGGCGATCGCGAGCGGGTGCGGCATCGTCGTCCGGCTCGCCATCGGGCTGCTCGCCGACCGCTTCTTCGTCGCTTACCTCAAGATCGTCTCGACCATGATCGGTGCGGGCGCGCTCGCGGCGTTGATCCTCGCCCGCGGTGAGTCGGCATGGATGCTCGCGGCGATCATCGTGGCCTACGCGCTCGGCTGGGGGTGGGCGGGCCTGTTCAACTTCGCCGTGACCCTCATGCACCCCAGGGACCCGGGTCGCTCCACGGGGATCACCCAGGGCGGCATCGCCACCGGCGGACTTCTCGGACCCATCGCGTTCGGGCAGCTCGCGGCCGCTAGTTCGCTCTCGTCCGCCTGGGGCGTCTTCACGGCGCTGAGCGCCGTCGGCGCGGTGCTCGTGCTCCTGGCACGGTCCCGTCTCGTCCGGCACCGCCCGCTCCTCGCCGAGACCTTGCGCCGCGGCCCGTTCCTTCCGTTCCGCGCTCGCGCTCGCCGGAGACGTGGAAGGGCGTAGCACCGAGCTGCAGCGAGCTCGCGACGCTCGAACCGCCCTTCGTCCCGCCCATCGACATCGGCGCCATCTGCCCATCACCATGGACGGCCCGCAGTGCGGCTACTGCCACCACCCCGGCACCGACGTCCGTCAGCGGAGCGATGCCTGCGACGGCTCCGGCCTCGAGCTCGCCCGATGTCACCACGGTGTGCGCGGACAACCACGGCATCGTCGAAGCAGACCCAGTGCTTCGGGCGGCCATCGACAACTGCTCGGCGAACACATCGTCGCCGCGGGCATTGGCCACCCGTGCGTGACGTTCGAGGAACCGTGTGACAGCATCAGGCCCACGGGTCCAGGCACGGCACACCGAGCGGCTCGAAGTGGCGGAGGTTGCGCGTCGCGACTGTCAGCTGTGCGGCCTGCGCGGTCGCGGCGATCAGGGCGTCGTCGAGCGGCGCGTGCTCGGGGATCCGGTAGGTGGCGAGGACGCGCGCGGCGGCGAGGTCGAAGGGGAGAACCCGGCCGGCGAACGCGGGCAGCACCCGGTCCTCGAACCACTCGCGCAGCACGGCGCCCTGGGCGGCATCGGTGCGCTCGCGCGCCAGCACCCCGCGCTCGATCTCGGCGACGGTCATCGCCGTGACGAACAGCTCGCTCACCGGGATCGACGCAGCCCAGGACTCCACGGACGGGTTTCGTCCCCGGATCCGCAGTGCCGACACCACGTGGGTGTCCAGGACGTACCCCACTGCTCAGAGCTCCGGGGTGCGCGCCGCCAGGCCCAGCCGCTCGGGCTCGAACTCGATCTCGACTCCGCGATCGGTGCTGATCAGGTCGACCAGGGTCACGGGCTCGCGCTCGACCGCGTCGGCGAGGATCGCGCGAGCCTCGGCCTCGACGGACCGGTGGTGCTGCTCAGCCCGCGCCCTGAGCGCGGCCTTGGTCCCCGCCGGAAGGTTGCGGATCAAGATCTGTTCCACGGCAAGCACCTCCGATATCACTCCTATGATATCAGCGCAGCGAAGCACCAGGCACCCCAGCACCGGACAAAAGGGATGCGGCCCCGCGCCCGCAGGAATACGCTGTCCCCGGATCGGCCGTCCGGCGGCCGACCCGGCGACTGCACACTGACCGGGCACGCTCCCGACGTCGCGCCCGATCATGTGGATACCCAGCCAGGGGAATCGCATGAGTCTGCTCGAGAAGCTTGACCTGGACGGCATCGGCGCGGGCACGATCATCGGCCCCGGCGTCCATGCCCTGCTGTCCGCACTGAGCGCACCGGCCGACCTCACCGTGCCGAGCCCGGCGCTCACCGCCTCCCCCGTGACCGTCCCCGGCGTGCTCGGCGCGACGCTCACCGGCACCGTCCAGGTCTCGCTCGCCCCCGGAGCGGGAGTCGCACCGGCGCTCGCCATCAGCCTCGACGGCGTGACCCTCACCCTGCCCACCACCGTGCGCGCCGCGACCCGGTCGGAGAGCGGCAGCGGCCGACGCCGACGCCTCCGGTACACCGACACCGGCGCACCCGTGACGCTCACGGGCGCGGGCGAGATCCGCATCGTGCTGCCGCCGGACGCCGAGGCGACCGTCGACGTCGCCGCTCTGACCCTCACGCCCGCCCAACCCCACGCGCTCCTCCCCGGAGGCATCGGACTCACCCTGCCCTCCAGCATCACCGTCGAGGCCGGCCGCTTCCGGCTGCCCGGCACCGAGCTCGTGCTCCCCGACACCGTCCCGGTGCTCGGCGGCATCGCGTGCACGGCCGACCTGGAGTGCGGCGGCGGCCGCGTCGACCTCGAGCTCGCGATCGCCCCGGCCCCGACGGCCGACGGCGAGAACGCACCGGCCGTGGGAGGAACGCTCGCCTGGCACCTGCCCGACGCCGAGTCCTTCGCGCAGCTGGTCCCCACGGGCGTGTCGATGACGCTCGACCTCCCGCAAGGAGCGGGGCTGCTCGGCCCGAACGGCCCCGCGATCGACTCCACGCTCCGAGTCCGCGGCGCGCTGTCACGCCCGCCCGAGGACCCTGCGGCGCTCAGCATCACCGTCACGATGGAGTCCGACGCCCCGAGCGGCCTCCTCAGCGCCTTCGGCAGCGCCCCCGGGTCGATCGCGGCCGGCATCACCACGGTGCTCGCCCCCGCCGTCCGCGCCGACTCGGCGAGCGCCGCGACGGGCGCCCTGTTCGCCACCGCCGCGGCCATCGGCTCGGCGTTGGCCCGCCAAGGTGGCTTCACGCTGCACGGCGTGACCCTCGACGCGTCGACCGCCCAGCTCGGTGCCGTGCACGCACTCGTCGACATCGAGGGCGCCGTGCACGCCGAGTACTTCCGCAGCGGGCCGCTCGGCGTCGGCATGACGGCGGACGACCGGCCCGTCCGGGTGCGGTGGCGCGACGTCTCCGCGACGGTAGACCCGACCCGGCCCGCCACCGAGATGCTCGCCCTCGACTTCTCGCGTGCCCGCATCGAGGTGATCGACCCCGGCACCTGGACCGTGGACACCCCGGGCTCGCTGCTCGACATCGTCGGCACCAGGTCCGGCCACGGCTCGACGTGGTTCGAGATCGACCTGCGCTTCGTGGTCGACCTCGGCCCCGTGAGGGTCAGCGGGGCCACCATCCGCATGACCTTCGACGACGACGGCGTCTCCGTGGGGCTGCGCGGCCTCGTAGCGACCGTCGACGTGCCGGGCGTGCTGCGCGGCGACGGCGCGGTGTCGTTCACCGGGACGGGCTTCAGCGTGGTGCTCGGCATCGAGGTGCCGCCCGTAGGCGTCGCGGGCCTCGGCTTCCTGCGCTACGACGACCTCCCGCAGGGCCGCAAGGTGGAGATCGGCTTCGCCATCGACCTGCCCGGTCCGATCCCCCTCGGGCCCACAGGACTGGGTCTGTACGGCGTGATCGGCACCTTCGGCCACAACGCGAGGCTGCCGGCGCTCTCGCCCGAGGACCCCTTCACGGACCTGCGGCGCTGGAAGCCGTGGCACCCGCTCGAGCACAGCCCCGGCGACGTGACGATCGGCATGGGTGTCAGCGTCGGCACCGCACCCGACAACGGCTTCTTCCTCAGCGCCCTCGGGGTGCTCGGGCTGACGGTCCCGGACTTCGCGCTGCGCATCGGCGTCGACGGCACGTTGCTCGCGGGAAGGACCACCATCACCCGCGCGGCGCTCGACGAGCTCCAGGCACGGGCCGACGGCGGTCCACCGGCCGGTCCGGCGATCACGGTGTCTGGCGGGCTGTCCGCGACGCCCGATGCGCTCGATCTCGCACTCGCGGGCGCGTACTCGATCCCGTTCATCCTTTCGGTCGACGTGCCGCTCGCCGGGCACTTCCCGTTCGGCGGCGCGGACTGGTGGATCCGCACGGGCAGCGACGACGGCGTCATCGAGCCGACCGGCCGCACCCCGGGCCCGATCAGCGCGCGCGTGCTGCCGGGCACGCCGTTCGAGTGCTCCGGCTGGGCGTTCGTGATGGTGCACGGCGCCGGCATCCGCGCCCCCGGCCTCATGGGCCCGTCGGGCGGCTACCCCGACACCTCCGGCTTCAGCATCGGCGTCGGTGCGGGGATCGAGGTCGTGATCGGGGCGAAGGGGATCCTCTGGGCGGAGATCTCTGCGAGCCTCTGGGCCCTCATCAGCACCCGCCCCCAGCTGCTGCGCGTGACGGGCCGGCTGAGCGGCGAGCTCGGCATCGGCCCGTTCAGCGTCGGGCTGTCCGCCGAGGTGACGCTACAGATCTGGACGGACCAGGACGGCGACGTGCAGTACGCCTACAAGCTCCAGATCTGCGGCGAGATCGACCTCGTCTTCGACGTGCTGCGCGAGTGCATCACGGTCAACACGCTCGACGCCGCACCGGCGCCGCTCGCGCCGGCGCCCCGCGACGCCGACTGGCCGTGGCCCGAGGTGCTGCTCGCCGACGGGCTCGGACGCTCGCTCCCCGCCGCCGACGGCTCCGACGGGTCTCCCCAGCGACCCACCCCCGGCACGGGCACCACCCCGACGGGCGGGTGGTCGAAGACCCCGGTCGTGTGGCCCGACGTCGTCCCCATCCTCTCCTTCCCCATCGCCCCGGCCATGGGGACGACGGCGGTACGCGCGCCCGCCCCCACCGTGAACCTCGGCCTCGTCAGCTCCGGCGGGGCGAGCATCACCTGGACGCTGCAGAGCATCACGCTCGACGACGTGACCGACCCCTCGGCCATCACGTCCGAGTCGATCTACGCCACCTCGCGCTGGCAGGTGCCGGCGGGGACGGGGAGCTGGCCCGCCGGCACGTCGAACGCCCGCGAGCTCGTCCTGCTGCGGCGCTCCCTGCACAGCTGGGCGGCGCACCTCGCGGGCGACGGCGCCACCCTGGGAACCAAGAGCCCGGCCGAGCTCATCGGTGGCGCGTGCCTCTGGGACCCCACGCTCGGACCCGGGTGGGCCCTGGGCCAGGACGCGACACCGCTCGGCCACACGGCTTGGCACGTCCCCGCTGAGAGCTCCGAGTGGGGTTCGAGCGTGGTGTCGAGCTTCGCCAACGGCACCGGCTTCACCATCGGCACCGTGCCCGTCACGATCCGGGGAATCGTCGGGGCGGGCGTGCCGGCCGGGACGCTGCCGACGGGGCCGTACGACCTGCCCGGCGGCGCGCACGCCGACGGCCGCGCGTTCCGCCGCGCGCTGCGGCTGCGCTCGGCGCTCGTCCCGCTCGCCGACAGCGCACTGCGCATGCGCACCACCCTCACCCTCGACCACCCCGTCGTGAGCGGGCGCCTGCACCTGCTCGTCGCCGTCGCCGACGGCGAGCTGCTCCTCGGCACGTCCGGCATCATCGCCTCGGTCCGCACCCGCAGCGGGAGCTCGGCCGCGGCGGGCGTCGTCGCCGGTGAACCGAGCGAGGACGGCGAGGCGATGGTCGTGACGATCGAGCTCCCCCACGCCCCGGCGGACCCGCTCACCCACGTCATCGTCGACCTGCCGTGGGGTCGCCCCGCGGCCCTCCTCGGCCTGCTAGCCACGACCGCGAAGGACGCCGCGGCCGCGAAGTCGGGCAAGGACGCCCAGGCCGAGTCGAAGGCGGCCGACGCCGACGGCGCCCAGCAACCGTCGAAGCTCGCCAAGCTCCTGAAGCCGGGCCGGCGCTACCGCCTCTCCGTCGGGCTGGGCTGGGAGAGCGCCATCGACGTGGCCGGCGTCAACGCCGCACCGGCCGCCTCGCCGCAGCCCGTGGTCAGCAGCTGGTTCTTCCGCACGGCGGGCCGGGGTGCGACGCCGCCCAAGCCGAGCACGGCCGCCCAGAAGGCGGACCAGGTGAAGTCCGGTGGCGTAGCCGGCTTCACCGCCGAGATGTTCCTCGTGGGCTCCGCGGATCCCGTCCCGACGATGACCGAAGCGCTGCTCGACCCGGTGACGGCGGTCATGCTCCAGATCGACACCTTCAACCCGAGCTACCTCGCCCGCTACGTGAAGGGCTTCACCCCTGCGGACCGCACCGAGTTCCTCTTCCCCGGCGACGAGCCGGGCATCGAGTTCTCCGCGATGCACATCGTCGAGCTCGCCGGCCTCTACCAGCGCGAGGTGGGCCTTCGCGTGCGGCGGGTGGACCGGGCCGCGCCGGACCTCTACGTCGTGCCCTTCCCGCAGCCCGTGAAGTCCAAGCCGAAGTTCGCCCTCTCGGCCGCGGTCGAGCTCGTCGCCCTCAAGGCGGGCTGCGTCGTACTTCCCTCGGGTGCCGCGCTGCGGGTGCCGCAGCGGCTCGAGCTCGGCGCGAGCTACGAGCTCTCGTGCGTGCTGCCCGAGGCGGGGGACGCCCCCGACAGGTGGACGCCCGCCATCGGCGGCATCACCTTCACCACGTCGCACTTCGACGACCCGGCCGCCCTCGTCGCCTCGTTCGGCTTCGGCACGCCGACGAGCGGGCGGATGCACGGCGACCTGCGCGTCGACCCCGTCGCCCTCACGCCGGGCTGGGTCCAGGACGACGCCGAGCTCGAGCGCACGATCGATCGCCTCGGACTGCCGCCGCTGCGCCCCGTGCAGTCCAACCGGTCGAGCGTGCTGTGGGCGGGGCGCGCGGACGGCTCGTGGGCCGTCGTCGGCCTCCTCGTCGAGTCGACGGAACCGCTCGTGCGCGACGGCGGAAAGCGGATGGGGCTGCGGCAGGGCTACCTCAACGGCGTCGAGCTGACCGTGCGCCGCGCCAACCGGGCCGGGACGGTCGCACTGTGGCTCGCCACCGCCCCTCGGCCCGTCGGGGCGACGGCCACGCTCAAGATCCGGGTGAACGACGGGGCCGCCATCCTCTCGCCGTCGGCCCTCGTCACCTCCCCGCCCCGGTTCACGTCCTCCTCCCTCACGACCGTGGAGGCACCGTGAGCATCGTGTTCTGCGACCGCGCCACGGCGTTCGGCGACATCGCGTGGCTGGACGGGGAGGGCTCCGACCCGCAGATCCCCGACGGCCTCCACTGGCACGTCACCCTGGGACCGAAGGGTGGCCTGCCCGCGGGGCCGACCGTCGTCGTCGACGTGCACACGAACGTCGACAGCTTCCGGGGCCTCGACCCGACGTGGGCCTCGCGGCCGCGGCCACCGGGCGGCTGGGAGATCGACGACGAGGCCGAGCTCGACCTGGTGCTCGCCTTCTCGAAGCCCGCGCCCGGCGACGAGGTGCTCGGCTGGTTCCTCGTGCAGGCCGACGGCGAGCTGACCGTCGCGGCCGCAGACCCGCAACCCACGGTGGCGGGGCTCTGGTCCGTCAACGCGGCCCGGTCGCAGCCGCGGCCCGGTGAGGACTCGCACTGGGAGCTGGCCTCGGCGGACTGCGAGATCATGCGCGTGACCGGGCGGGGCGTCGTCATCGAGGCCTCCGCGCTCATCGGCATCGCGCGGTGGGAGCTCGACCACGACGCCGTGCTCACGCGTGCGTCGCTCGCGCGCGAGCAGGCCGCCCGCGTCCCGCACTACCTGCCCGCCCGGGACGGCAGCGACGACTGGGAGACGCGCGTCGAGGTCTCCGCGCCGGTGTTCCGGCTGCCGTACGACGACGAGCGCCCCGGCGAGCTCGACCCCGATCCCGCGCGCGAGCTCGAGCGCATCCGCCGGATCGTCGCACCCCGCGACCACGGCGACGATGTCGACGGGGTGTCCACGTGGTGCGAGCTCGCCTACGGCCACCTCGACTCCGGGACACGGGCGCGCATCGACGGCACCAAGGACGGCACCACGATCTCGCAGTGGGCGGACAACGCCTACCTGCAGGCCTCGGTGGACCCGGGTGTCGCGCGCTGGCAGGGGCTGTCGGGAACCCTCGAGCGGGAGCCCGAGCCGACCGACGCCCACCACCACGGGCTCGCGGTCGCCCTGCTCCCCACGTTCCACCTGCTCGGCCCCGGCGTGCAGCCCGGGAGCTCGCGCGAGCTGGACGAGGCCGAGCGGTTCTACGAGGAGGAGATCGGCGGCTACGCGGACCTGCGGGATGCCGTGCGGGACTTCCCCACGCTCGAGGACGGCAGCCGGTGGGAGCTGCGGCTGCTCGCGGTGCCGCTGCCGTGGGTGCGCGAGAGCCCGCAGGACGTCCCGCAGCGGCCGTCGCTGCTCGCGCTCGAGAGTGCGTGGAACGCCGTGACGATCGACCGATGGTCCGCGAGCGTCGGCATCGACCGGGTCGTGCCGCGCGGCGAGGTCTCGTTCGTGCAGACCGCACCCGTGCCGCGCACGCTGCACCCCGGACCGCCGGACGCACCCCCCGGGCCGATGATCGCCGGCTACTCCCCGACGCACGGCCGTCACGTGCTCCCCGCCAGGGCCATCGCGTCGACCGCCGCGAGCATCGGCCTCGAGGTGCGCCTCGGCGACTGGCTGGGGCGGTGGGGCGAGCCGGGGGACGTCGTCGTCGGGCGACCTGCCCGACCGCCCGTGCCCGCGCCGCGGGGCCGCACCTTCTTCGTCCCCGGCCCGGTCGCTGCGGACGGCGCGGCCACCTCGTCGGGGACCGTGCGCCTCGACCTGACGGCGCCCTGGCCCGTCGGTCCCGGTTCCCTGCCGCTCACCGAGCTGCGGGTGCACGTCCCGCGTGAGCCCGCGCCGCGCACCCTGGCGCTGTCCGCCGCCGACGTGGTGGGCGGGGTGATCGCCCGGGTCGTCGAGCTGGCCGCACCGCCGACCGTGCCGGGTCAGGTGATCGACGAGGAGATCACGCTGCGCTCCGTGGACTCCGAGGGCCGACTCTCCGCCGCCGTCACCCTCGCGTCGCGCGTCGTCGACCCGCGCCCGATCCGCCCGCCCGTCGTCGGGCCCCGCCTCATCGCCGCCACTCGGCGCACCCACAGCCCCACCGTCACCGTCACGCTCGCGATCACGGCCGCCCCCCACGCGCGCGCCTACCGGGTGCTCGTCGCGGGCGAGACGGTTCTGCGCGCGAAGCTCGGTCTGCCCGCCCCGGACGCCGGCGTGCCGCGTGCCGAGCGGGCGGCGCAGGTGCAGCGCGCCATGCCGGGCCGAGACCGGCGCGCCTCCTACTCGTGGGCGTCGACCGAGGCGTTCGCCGTCAAGAACGGCACGGCCTACGCGACGATCGAGCTGCCGGCGGGCACCGACGGTGTGGTCTTCGCCCGGGCCGTGGCCGTCACGACCATTCCTGGCAACCCTCCGACCGAGACGGTGTCGACACCGTTCGAGGCCACGCGGCCCGTGGCGATCGTCGTGCCGCGCAGCGACTTCCCGCCCGTGCCCGATCTGCGGGTCGAGGCGGGTGACGAGGGCACGGCCCGGGTCACGGTGCGGGTCTCCCAGCCGCCGACGTCGGCCCTCGCGAGCCTGCAGATCGAGGGCGAGCCGCCCGCCCGCATCGAGGCCCGGCTGGTCGAGCATCTCGGGGCGGACGTGCCGCCCGCGTTCTGGCCCGAGGTCGCGCCGCTCGTGCTCGAGCCGCGGGCGGACGACCCGTCCGTCCACGAGGCGACCGCGACCGTCCGGGGCGCGCCCTGGCTGCGCACCGCGGTCGCCGCGTGCGTGCGCTACCCCGCCGAGCCCACTCTGGCGGCGGGGGCGACGCAGACGGCGAGCGAGGTCCGCGCGACCGGTCTGCAGCACGAGCGCATCCCGTCGCCGTGGGGGCCGTTCTCGACGCCGGCGTGGATCGACTCCACCGGTCCGCTGCCCACGGTCGCGTTCGCCGAGGACGCGGGTGACGTCCAGGTCACGGTCGACGGACTGCCGGAGCTCCCGCCCGCCGCGCCGCCCTGGACCCTGCAGCTGCTGAGCGGCACCACCGTGCTCGCGCCGGCACCGGGAGCCGCCGGTGCCGTGGTGCCCGCTGCGGCCGGTCTGACGCTCACGCCGGTGCCTGGGCAGCAGTACGCCGTGCAGCTGCGCGACCCGTTCGGCGCCGCGCACGGCGTGACACCCGTGCCGACCCCGTGACCGCGACCGCGACCGGGACCAGGACCGCGACCCGCGGGACCGGTGTGACGCTCGCGCGGCTCTGTGCCGTCCCCGCGGTCGTCAGGCGTACTCGACGAGGTCGAGCTCCTCGAACTCGGTGACCTCGCCCTCCCACCGCGTCGCGACGAAGCTCTGGTGGTCGGGGTGGTGGTTGTACGCCTCGTAGGCCTCCTCGCTCGCGAACGTCATCGCGAACTGGAACCGATAGGCGCTCTTCGGGCTCACCTGTCGGGACACGGTGAACTCCTCGACACCCGGGATCTGACGCAGCACCGCCGAGCCGCTCGTGAGGAAGTCGCGTTCTGCGTCGGAGTCAGGGGCGTGCCGGAGGCTGAAGGCGACGGTGTGCCGGATCATGCGGCCACACTATCGGCGACGGGGCATCTCACTTAGTGAGAACTGCTGCTGCCCGCACGAGTCCGTGCTGGCCCGACCGATGGTCCGCTCGGACCGATATGGACCTTCCGTCCTGTCTGCTTCACTCCTGCGGGCTAACCCCCGCAGAGAAGTGGCGTACACCGGGGACTGCCACCCTTGTGGGCCGGCCCGCGCACCCCTTTACTGTGCGACGCGCACCACCACGTGGGTCTGAAGTCCCTATCCAGGGTCGCGATCGGAGGTCGTGGGTCTCTCCCGGGAGGCTCAGCTCTGTGCCCGACTTCCGTCACGACCCGCCGCCGCGCTGCGCGGCACCGAGGAGACGCCATGGCCTCGTCCCGGATCCACCGATCCCGAACCCTCGCCGGCTTCATCGCCCTCGCTCTCGCCCTGGTCGCGCTGCCCTCGACGGCCGCGGTCGGCGACGAGCCCCTGCCCCCGCCGGCGACCCCTGGTGCGTGTGCGGTGGTTCCTGGCCCGTTGACGGGGTGGGGCACGAACAACAACTACGTGACGACGTTCCCCGATGGTGAGGGCGAGGCGTTGCACGGCAAGCTCGTGCGGCTCATCACCGCCGGGCC
>Ga0160449_1000672_pt1 | contig 19065 bp, 17 predicted proteins | sample HID1975I_E1MG_FD_108216 | JGI IMG/M metagenome (GOLD analysis project Ga0160449, IMG submission 108216) | Enriched soil microbial communities from UW Madison campus, WI, USA - HID1975I_E1 MG | ecosystem: Environmental > Terrestrial > Soil > Unclassified | place: USA: Madison, Wisconsin...
GCCAGAACATGACACATCCACGGCACGGCGTCCTGCAGCGAGCGGGGCCGCCGGGTGCAGAGGATGGCCTGCAACGGCTGAATCAGTTCGGTCTGGATGAACAACTTGCTGAAGGCCGGGTGCAACGCATCGCTCAGTGCCGGCGCCAGCACCACTTCGGCATAACTGGTCAGTTCCAGGATGCGGCGCTCGTCGCCATGGTTGGTCAGGTGCAGGCGACGTAATTCGATGTCGTCTTCGGGGGAGACGGCAATTTCAGTATGGCAGTCGAAGTTTCGTTCGCGAATGCGGAATTCCGCCCGGCCGTCGCTGAAAATTGCCTCCTGGTTTCTGGTTCGGTGGTGGGTCGGCTGGTAGGTGTTGGACCAGTACGCGCCGCTGGCGACGTCGCGCAGATAGCAGAAGTTTCCTAAGTCGTCGTGGCTGGCGTCCTCGCGCCAACGGGTGACCGCCAGGTCGTTACGCCGACTGTAGCCACTACCCACGTGATTGACCATTACGTGGTAGTGGCCATTGGAGAGCAGTTGGACGGCGGGGTGTTGCCGGTTCGGTTCGCTGAATAGGCGCAGTCGTGTTTCGGCGGTGCACTCTGCGGCCTCCACGGCCGATGCCTGAAGTGAATGAAGGTACGGGGCTGCCGTTTTCGGGACTCGCTCTTGCAACAGCAGCATGCTGGCCTGGAACTGTGGGTCCGAGGCGAAGCGCCGTTGCATGGGCTTGCCAAGTAGTAGGGAGGTCAGGGCGAGAAAGCTCATGCCTTGGTGATGGGCCATGAACGAACGGATCACCACAGAGTCCTGCCCGGGTGGTAGCCGTGTCTCGCTGTAGTCAACCGCCTCGTACAGTCCGAAACGTCCGGCAAGTCCGAGCCTGCCAAGGCGCTGCAGGTTATGGCAGGCGGCAGTGGGCGCCACCATCAAGGCGAGCGCGCTGGCGTAAGGGGCAACCACGTGCTCTTCGCCCAGACCGCGCTTCAGGCCAAGGCCAGGAACACCGAATGCACGGTATTGGTAGTTGAAATGAGCATCCAGCGCATTGTAGGCCGACTCTGAAACCCCCCAAGGAATGCCCAACAGGTTGCCATGTTTGATTTGCCGGTCGACGGCGGCCTGGCAGGTTTGGTCGAGCAAGGTCCCCTCATAGCTGGGCATCACCAGCAGAGGCATCAGATACTCGAACATCGAACCGGACCAGGACAGCAGAACCGGTACGCCAGAATTGCTGGTGAGTAGTCGGCCAAGGGCGAACCAACTGTCCTGGGGTACCTGCCCCTGGGCGATGATCACGAAATTGGTCAGGCGCATCTCCGACGCCAGCAGGTCGTAGAATGCTGAATCCAGTCGATGCTCATCGGCGTTGTAGCCGATGGCGAAAAGATCCCGGTGGGTGTCGTAGAGAAAGGTGAAGTCCATGGTGGCCAAGGTTGTAATGCGCCTTGCCAAGGCTTGCGCTTGAGCGATGCGCTGGCGGGACAGCGCTCGAACGTTGGTCACTGCCAGCCGTTCGGAGAGCGGCCATTGGCCCGGTTCGAGCTCTGCCAATTGTCGCCAACTCAACGGTGTCTGGGGCGCTAGGTCGTTGCCAGGGGGTAATTGGAAACCCTGCAACTCCGTGCACAGGTCGAGGCACTGCGTATGTAGGGCCTGCAACCAGAACACACAGTCATCGGTTTCCTCGGCCCCAGGTGATGGGGAAATCAAACCTAGCAGTTGCTCGGCCAGCAGCGACATCTGGGTGACTGGTAGGTTGCTTGATCGCTCATGGGCTTGCTGCACCTGTTCACGCAAAGCTTCTATCTCCCTTGCGTCACGGCCTGAGCGGCCGAAGGCGTCGAGCAGGGTGTCGAAGGTGTCGAGCAGCCCCAGGGTCAGGCGCTGGTCCAGCATGGGGGTATCTGCCATTTCCAGAAGCCCGGGTCTCAGCGTCAGGAGCAGAGCGGCCAGGTTGCCGCTGTCCACCGCCGAAACATACTGTGGTGACAGTGGTTTGAGGGTCTGGGTGTCGTACCAGTTGTAGAAATGCCCCCTGTAGCGCTCCAGGCGGCTCATGCTGTCGAGTATCTGCGCCAGGCGTTCGAACAGGCGGCCGGCACCCAGATAACCGAAGTCATGGGCCGCCAGGTGTGAGAGCAGGGCCATGCCCATGTTGGTCGGCGACGTGCGGTGAGCGATGCTGGCGAAGGGCGGCTCCTGGAGGTTATCGGGCGGCAACCAGTTATCGTCAGGGCCGACATGACGGTCGAAGAACGCCCAGTTGCTGCGGGCCAGCCGATGCAGAAAGCGCAGATCCTCAGCCAACGGTGTGAACGCGACCTGACCACGCGGACGGCTGAGCCACCAGGCAAGTGCCGGCCCGAGCAGCCAGAGGGCGAGGATGGGTGATGCAAGCAGCAGCACCCTAGGCTGCATCGACAACACGCTGGCCAGCACCAGTACCAGGGCTGGTTGCATCCATTGCTCGCGATAAACCGCCTGGAGCGTATCGGCGCTTGTGCGCTCCTCCTCCCGCGAGGGGTTCCATTGAAGCAGTCGATGTTTGCTGACGACCAACCGCCAAAGGGTGCGCAGGATGGCATCCAGGCTGTAGTTGGTCTCGAACGGTAACCAGGCCAGTGACAGACCGGCACGAACGAAGAAGGTGCCCGAGGTGCGCAGGGCCGCAAGCAAGTGTTCGGAAAATGGTACATCGGTAGTTTTGCGCAACAGCTCGAGCAATGAATCCAACAGTGGGCGAGTCAGCAGCAACCCCAGCAGTGCAAGCGTCCAGGGCAATGCCGAGGCGCTGGCCAGCCAGCCCCACAGCAGCACCGTTAACAGGGCTGCCGGCTCCAGGCTGCGGCGCAGATTGTCGAGGATTTTCCAGCGCGACAGTGCGTTTAGCGGACTTTGCGCGAGACCGTGGGTGCCTGTGCGCAGCCACGGTACAAGCCACGGCAGCAGTTGCCAGTCCCCCCGTATCCAGCGGTGGCGGCGCTTGATATCGACGCTGTAGCGCGCCGGATATGCTTCGAATAACTGCACGTCGCTGAGCAGGCCGGAGTGGGCATAGCAGCCTTCGATCAGGTCATGGCTGAGCACGCGATTGTCGGCAAAGCGGCCATCCAGTGCCTGTTCGAAGGCATCCACCGCGTAGATGCCTTTGCCGATGAAGGAACCGCTCAAGAACAGGTCTTGGTAGACGTCAGAAACGGCCTGGGTATAGGGATCGACACCGGCCTCGCTGCCGAACAGCCGAGCGTAGGTCGAGCGCGACACACTGGGTAGGCTGATACCTACCCGCGGTTGCAGGATCGCGTACCCAGAGCGCACGCGACCGGTCTGTGCGTCGAAGCGTGCGCGGTTCAATGGATGTTGCATGGCCCCGACGAGCTTCTGGGCTACACCGCGCGGCAACTGGGTGTCAGTGTCCAAGGTGATGACATAGCGCACGCGCTTGAGCTTTTGCAGATCGCCGACGATGCGCATGAAGCACCCGTCCCCGTGGCCACGCAGGAGGGCATTGAGTTCGGCAAGTTTGCCGCGCTTGCGCTCACGCCCCATCCAGCACTGTTCGGTTCCGTTCCACGCGCGTGGCCGATGCAACAGAAAGAAGCGTTCGCAGCCTGGGCTTGGGTACTTGTGGTTCAGCGCCCGGATACCTTCGCTGGCCAGGTCGAGGAGGGCCATGTCTTCAGGGCATGTCTGTTCAGGGGCATCCATGAAATCGCTCAACAGCGCGAAATGCAGGTGCTCATCACGGTTTGCCAGAAAGCGCACCTCCAGCCCCTCGACCAGTTCTTCTGCATCGCTTGCAGTGGCTAGCATGGTGGGCACCACGACCAATGTCTTGGCGTCAGCAGGAATCCCGGACGAGTAGTCCAGCCGTGACAGGAAGGAAGGTTTCACGGTCAGGGTCACCAGCCAGTTCACAAGGCCAATGGCCAGGCGGCTGGTCGTCAGCACTATCGGTAGGGCCATGACCGTGAGTACCCATGTGGGCCAGCCCTCAACGTCAATGGAACGTATGAAGCCCCAGGCCAACAGGCACGACAGCAGAATCACAGGCACCAGGTAGAATACCAGCGGCGCTCGGTGCAACAGGCGTTGCCACCGCTCGGCAAGTGGAATACTGGCCGCGAGCCGTCGCTCCAGCGATGGCAGGCCGCCCCCTGCCAGGTAGAAACCAACATGCTCGGTCTGGTCTCCCGGCCGGGGGGCTGCGGCCTGAGCGAGCTCAATAGCCGCCTGCGCCACTTCTTTCTCATTGAATGCGCTATGGCGTGCCACCTGTTCGACCACATGCCGATAGTGATCACGACTGGCAAAGTCCATCGCTGGGTATACCGAGGCCGGGTCCTGACGCAGGATCTGTTCGACATGACTCAGGTTTTCGACGAACAGCTTCCAATCGATGGTCGACAACAGGCGCAAGCTTCCGATGCTGTTGCTGATGGACACTTGGTCGATAGCCTGCTGCTGGGCATCGAGTTGCACATTGCGTTCGATGCTGAGCGCTGACTCGCTGAGCATCTGTTCGACCCAGGCAAGCGGTTGGGTCAGGGTAGTGCTGTGGCCTTGAAGACGCCTTGCCAGTTCGGCAACAAAGGCGGGGGTCATCGGTGGTTCCGAGCGGGCCATGTCCGCCACCACCAGCACTACGCTCTTGGCGTCGCGCTCGGCGGTTTCCCCGATCTGGTCGGCCCAGGCATTGGCCAGACCGCGGTCAGCCCAGTTGGCCATGACCCTTGCTGCCACCCGGCGCAAATTTTCGATCAGCGCCAGCCGTAACATAATCGGGATTGCCCAGAGTTCTCCAAGGGTCAGTGTCCCGACCTGCTGATAGGCCTCGACAAAAAGGCTGAGACTCTCAGCGTCGACCCGGCCATCGCCGTGGGAGATGGTTTCAAGCGCGATGTTGTAGACCCGTGGCAGGCCGGCCGAGGGGCCGTTGTCGAGCCGCGGCAGTTGCAGGCTGTAGTCTGTCGGCAGATGACGTTTGGCGATGCGGATATGGGTCTCGACTAGGTAGAAGTTGTCGAGCAACCATTGCGCCGCTGGCAGCGCTGGGCGCGAGCTGGGCAGAGCGCCAGCAAGGGAGGTACAACAGGTGGAGAGCATCCGCTCGTTGTCAGCCAGACGGTCGAGCAGCGAATCGTCTGCGGGCAGTTGGCTCAAACGATGTTGGCTAGCAAGCCAGGTGCCGTGTTCCGCCATCTGCTTGGCGCTATACAGCTCCGACCGGAGCAGGCTCTCGTAGGTGAACGAATGGTGGGGCGAACGCCAGGGGTGCGCATGGCTAGGCAGGCGTTTAACGAAGGCGAGCGCGCGAAGCCAAGGATTGTCCATGGTGTCCTGGAGTACCGAGATCTGGCCGGTCAGCACTCAGTTTGAGGGGAGGCGCAAAGGAGGTCTGTTCGGTAGCGAACAGACCAGTCATGGCATCGCGCTCATCCTGTTCCTATGCACCGCTCCAAAACCTGGAAGGGTGCTATCACCCCTCCATATCCGGCAGGGGCATGGTGTTTGATCGCAGGAGCTTGAGTCTTGAACACTCTTTGGAACCACGCCGCTACATCGACCTGCAAAAAGAGGCCTGACCTTGCTTCGCAAATATATTTGGACGAATCCGATCATGGCGTGCTGTTGACGGCAGAAAGCGGGCGCATTGAAAGCGCCAACCCTACGTTTTGTCGGTGGATCGGTTACACATTCGAAGAACTCCACGGCATGCGAATTCAGCAACTGTTGAGTGTGGAGGCCAGGACCTTTCATCAGATGTACTGGCAACCCTTGATGGTGCTCCAGGGTGCGGTGGCGAATGTCAAGTTCGATCTCGTGCACCATGCGGGCTTCATACTGCCGATGATGTCGAGTGCCATTACCTGCATGCATTCAAAGGCCATCGTTCATGAGCTGACCTTGTTCAACACCGAGGAGCAAAGGTACACACGTGAGCTGCTGACTGCCCGGCTGCTGGCCGAGCGGTGCCTGGCGAAAAATTTGAAGGCACAGCGTGCACTGCTTTCCCGAAGCCGTGTCTATATCGTTCAGACCCCTGCGGACAAGCAGGCCATGCTCTCCAAACAGATGCTTGGTATCGTGAGTCATGACCTACGTACACCACTTTTAGCAATAAGCATGGCGGCAGAGCTTCTGGGGCGCCACCCGCACTCTACTGAAACGCTCAAGTTGCTCGGGCATATCAGCCACTCTGTGGCGCGTGCTCAGCGACTGGTGGCGGACGTTCTGGATTTCACGCTTATCCAGTCTGGGCGAGGTGTTCCCATTCACCCTACAGTCTCGGATCTACCGAGCGCCGTGGAAGGATGCCTGGAAGAACTACGTTTGGCATTTCCCCGTCATCAATTAACATACACTCACGTTGGCCAGCGTCTCGCCCTGTTCGATAAGGACCGCCTTTTCCAAGTCATTGGAAACCTTGTCGCCAACGCCATTGCGTATGGCGACCCACAGTCACCGGTGAGTGTGAGATCTTGTAACCAAGATAAGACCGCCGTCATCACCGTCCACAATATGGGCGCTCCAATTCCCGCTGACCTTTTAGAGCGTTTATTCGAACCTCTGGTACGTGGGCAGAAACAGCCTGTTGAAATGCGTAATGCAGGGCTTGGGTTATTCATAGTCAGCCAAATAGCAAAGGCCCAGGCGGGACGCGTATCAGTCATTTCGACACAACAGGATGGCACCACTTTCAGTGTGACATTTTCTCAAATCTATGCAGACACGAACCCGACTCACCCTCTATCAAACACCTTAGATACATCTTGGGTCAGGGTAATGAGACCTGACCATACGAAACTCATTGTTTTCAGGAGCAAGAGATGAACAGCTCCCGCGAGCGGGACTGGGTTCGTCGCATGCTTACATCGGGTCAACCGATGCTTGCGCTTTGGACTTTCTGAAGGCGGAAGCTCGACCGACTAGCTAGGCCTATCGATGCTCAGCTACCTTCTCGAAGGCCAGATGATTCACCGCGACAGTGAGGGGGATACGGAGAAGCATAAGCGAAGCAAGCTGCCATCGAAACCGCAGATGCAAAAGCTTCGCAAGGTGTTCCGCTCGGCGTGGTGGGTTCGACCTCACATGCCCAGAACCTCGCCCTAGCCTGTGCTGCAGATGCCCAGTATTACGCAGGTGTTGGCGTAGATGCCGAGCCGATAGCCTTGCATCCGGAGTTATGGGGGATGACCGAGCAGGTCATGACGAGCCACGAACGGGCATGCCTGGAGGGCGTGTGCAAGGCGCAGCCTCACCGACAGCGATCCGTTCCTGTTGGCGTTGTTCGTCGTTCATGACTTTGTCCCGGGCATGTGCCGCCTTCGCCGGGTGCGTGTTAATCACAATTTGCATGGCTATTTGCAATTAACGAGCGTAATGATGCGGCCCACCCCATACTGGGGCTGGAGAAAATCCCTTGAATACCGAGCCGACCAATCAAGAAGTCGCTGCAGCAGTTGGAATTGACGAGACTCAAGTTGAGCGGTACCGAAGGGAAACGGTTCGACTTAACGAGGGCTCCTGGCTTGTTCACTTTTCCTATGAAATTCCTAGGGAGCTTCGTTATGGCTTTACTGGCAGCTTCACAGCGCTGATAACGGATACAAGTCAGCGCTACGACTCTAACCCTCGTGGCTAGATTCTTTACCCAGCGTGTGTCGCACTCATTCTTCGAACTGTCCTTGCCGGGAGGCATTCTCATCGGCGTAGGCGCTGACGGGTAGCGCGCAACTAAGCTTTTCTTCACTATCTGTTGATCAGCTCATGGAGCTTAAAATGAAGCATTTGCTGATGGCTTTTTTGCTGGCTGCCTCGGGTGCTGCGTAGGCCGGAATTCCGATGCTAAACGCGACGTGCCCCGGCAATATTAATGTTCATGCCGACAAGGGCGGTCCAATCTACATGAACGGCAAGGAAGGAAAGATGAAGAAATTCAATGAGAGATCACCCAGCCCTTCCGGGCTGCGCTATCGCGCAGCAAACAGGATGGGCATGACGTCAGATCTCCACTGTCATCGAGATCTAGAAAAGCATTCGCCGACTGATCCGGGTAGGTCACCCGCCGAATGCTTTGCTATGGTGCCCAATGCGCGGGAAAGTTGCCGTAGACCGCACTGGTGTGCAGCTTTGCTCCCGAATGAGAGAGTGGCCCAAATGGCATCGGCGTTAATCCCTGTCGGCACAGCTTGCCGTGACCACGTATAGAAGAGTGAACACTTCGCTGCCATTGACCCGCGTACCTGTTTTTTTCAGGAAGAACAGTGGGTTATATATTGTTTGATATAAGCTGCCACTTCGAAGCTGAGGACAGTGGGGTGACCATCTCACTGTCCATCAATCCAGATGGCTCAGCTGAAGTTTCGTACACTGGAATGAACAGAGCCAACGGGGGGCAGGTTAAAGAGTCAGGCTCCTGAAACGCTGGCGAGCATCGTCGGAGAGACGGTCGGCAGCGCGAACCCTAAAGGTGAGTATTACTGTGGCGTCGTCGCTGAAGCACTCGGCTAAGTCTTAATATGCCCGGCGGCGAGGAGGCGAAAATGGCAGTAAACTTAGTGAATCATTCATGGAATAGGATATTTAAGCGAGACTTATTCGCAAAGCAGGTGCTTAAAGAGAAGATCCAAGAAGTCGAACAGCTTGAAGAGTCGATCAGCCATCATAGATGGACCGGAAGCTGCTCGTACCGTGCTGAGTGACGGATTGATCATCCATGCTTTGAAGCGGTGCTTGGAAAACCTTGAGGGGTCTACTACCGTTACCGAGATGGATTTCTGGATGTGCTACGAGTTTGCAACTAACGCAGCCAAGAAAGCGGAAGACATCCTGAATGAGGACGATGAGTGAAATCTCTCTAGTCCTCTAATCCGATTCCAAGCATCTCAAACGCTTGGCAATTTTCAAGCTTCCGCACCACAGAAGTTGACACCGTGATTTCGTGGTGCGGAGGTTGTAGCAATGAAAGCGCACCGCTTGGGCCCAGCCCATGCGGGAGATGAATCATAAGCGTCATCGCCTCGCCCTGTTACTCGATCCCGGCCCACGTCATCAGTTCCAGCAGGGCCTGTTTAGTCCCTAGTCGAATTTTCAAACGCAGGTTTTCTTCCTGCAGCTTGGCGGCCTTGGCGCGGCGTTTCTCGTCTCGGGCCTGCTGAGACATCGCCAGCCGGCTGCACAAGCCTGAGCGCATCGCACTGGCGCCACCTGGTGGCGAAGTACTCCACCCACGTGGACCGCAAGCACGCGTCCATCGAGGAGCTGACGCGCACCCATCGCTCGCCGGCCCCGGATCGCTTCCGCCAGTGCGCCATCCTGACCTGGGCCATGCCCAAGCTTCCTGGAGCCGATGGCAAGCGCAGTACGAGCGTTCTGCCAGCGGCCTGGTGCGAGATGGACAACTGGAGCGATGACCCGCACCCAATCAAGACTCAGGAGCGCTGTAGGAGAGACATCCTGCGCGCTCTGGAGCTTGAGGTAGACGCCGCGCTGCTGGAAGCGCAGCACATTCTCGACCATGAAGGCTATTTGGTCGCAAATGTCGCTTGACTGCGACTGAACCAATGAGCCAGTGTACGTTCACCCTGTCATTCCTGCGCATGTTGAGGAGTGATAAACAGAACCCGGCCACCGAGCCGGTTTTTTTTGCCCGAAGAGCGTCTCAAGAGTCCCAACGCTGCGCCAGTCTTATTAATTGTTCCGGTGGTCTGGTATTTCACCCTATGCCAGGCTTAGGGCGCATACTCGATTTAGCTCAGATTTTCTGAGTTATTGAGAGATACTTATGTCTAGTGACATTGCCAAGCAAGATGGATCTCCGGGACTTAAATTGGAAGTTGAATCAGGTACAGAAAAGCGTGAGGGGTTGGACAAATCTAGCCCAGAGGATAGGGGCGATTATATCGATCCCGACGCTACGCCTGAACAAGATCCTCAGTCCCCTGAACGTCAAAAAGCTTCAAATACGGAAAAGTTCAGTAATCAGCAGGCTGGTTGGACTTATCCTGGGCGTCGTTGGTAGAGGCGCCCAACCAAATACGGCTCTTCCGCGACATACGCGCCTCGAAGCTGATGACCCTCTGGGCTACACCCCAGATGATGACGAGCCAGGCCTTGATAAAGGTCCGGAGAGTGAACGGAGGCAGATGCGTACACATGATGGATCACTCGCTGAGTAATTCATTTATTTGAGCTCGTATAACCGGGATCATCAGAGGTTTATATGAAAGATAGAACATCGCACCAGGGTGAAAGAGTTTCTGGTGGAAATACATTTCCCCAAGGCCCAAGGACTGAGGGAAGTAAGGGTGTCAACACCGAGCATGCATCAAAGGCAGAGCTCTATAGTCGGCAAGAAAAGGTTGCTGAGAAAGATGTCAAAAATGACTCGCGAAAGTCGTGAAGTAGAACATTTGAGCTGATTGAAGCGCCCAATGAATTAGGATAGCGCTAATAAATCACTAGCTAGCCGCCCTCGGGCGGTTTTTTGTTCAGGTGAATTGTCTTCCCAACAGATCAACTGATATACGCTTACCATTCTAAGCCTCGGAACTTCCGGGGCTTTTCGTTATGTGCTGCTCCGCACGTTTGCCCGGTCCCTGAATAGGGCCTCAACGGGCCCTTTCTTCTAGGAACCACTATGGCCGAACCAGCAGGCACGACTGCCGGCGTCCTGCTGGTGAAGTACAGCGTGATCATTGGTGGCTTAGCAGGAGCGATCCTCTCGCTGACCTTCCTGCGGGGTCTCACTCGAGGCCAGGCGGTCGCCGCCTTCTTCACCGGCTTCGCTTCGGCAGTCTTCTGCACCCCGCTCGCCATCAGCTACTTCGGCCTTGGCACAAGCGGAGAAACGCAGTTCGGCGTGGCCTTCCTCATAGGCCTACTGGCAATGAACATCATCCCGGTCCTGAAGTCGGCTGTGAGTCAGTTTGGAGCCAAGGGGGCTACCTGATGAGCTCAACCCTGATTTCAGTCCTGATCGGCGCCAATGCCTTCCTGAGCGTGCTGGTGGTGATCGCCGCATGCGACTACATGCGCGGGATCAGACCAATGGATGCGCCGCTACTGGCTGTCGCGTTCTACCTGGTGGCCATTGGAGCGTTCGGCTCGTTCGTCCTGGCCATGAACGGCCACGTGCCCACCCTGTACGGCGTCATTCTCAAGCTGGGGATCGTCCTATACGCGGTCGCCCGGCTCGGCCATGTGTTCCAGCCGGGGTAGGGCGCCACAAATTCGAGACGCGCCGGTTTGTGGCGCGACCATGGAGATTTCCGCATGGGCTCGCTTCCTGACATGACCGGTACGTTCATCATGCTGGACCTGATATGCGCCGTCGCAGGGTGGGCACTCATCGAGGGTCTGATGGATATTCTCGCACTTTCGCGTGGTGCTGGCATGAGCAACGTCACCCGAATTCGCCATGCCTTGCCGGCCCCGGCCGACGTTGTGTCAGCGATCAATAATCTCGACGCCTTGGTAATCAAGGCGATCGATGAAGCCAAGGTCGCCCGCCTGCCCCAAGGACTTAAAGTCGCGATCCTTCATGGCCACGCGCACGCCGATACGCACAGAATGGTCGCCAGGTGAAGGTTACGATACTTTTGCGCTAGTACTTGCCAGGAGTCGATAGCGTGTGAAGTGGATGCCGTCGGCATCAACTTCTCCATCGGGACGAAACCCTAGACGAAGCACGCCTCTGATTCGAGTTCTGGCTGGTGGGAGCAATATGGTAATCGACTCCAGCCCCATCTCCTGAAAAGCGTGGCGTACGATTTCATCGAAAATCACTTTGCCTAGCCCCCAATACTGTGGCTGGAGCACTAAGGCAAGGTCGGCGTCACCGTCTTCCTGCTGCAGGCCACCCCAGCCGGCGAATTCATCTACAACGAAAAAAACCAGGGACCGTATCCATTAAGGGCCCATTGGGCCTCTTTTTGAGCGCCCCATGCTTTGCACTTACTTTCTTCAAAGGCGGGACGACCCAAGGGTATATGGCGTAAGACATCAGGGTTCTTGTTGAGCGCGATGATGTCCTTGGTGGAGACGTCGCTGAGACGTCTGAAATGTATTTGCATGATTTGCCTTGCGGGTGAGTTGATCTCAACCAATACAGTCAACACGCCACCATTTCAAGGCTGAGAGCCTACCCATAACCACTAAACAACCCGACAGGGAGACGATCGAACGAGCCTTCCGGGCCGGGGCACCCCTTGCTGCATGAGACCAGCATCATATTTATGATTAACGCACCAATGCAGTGGATTGATCTGTTGGCACCGGCTACCTTAAGGCTTCACCCAAGGAGTCCGGTCATGGCAGATAAATATGTTGGAAGAATAGTTGGGGTTGGCACGGATAATGTCGAGTACGTCATCTACGTCTACCAAGATGAGACCGTTGAGCGCTCTTCGAGCGGAATGGTTCGACATGAAGGCTTGAAGCATTTTGAAATGCAGATGGGGGGTGCCGTGAACAAGATCTCCGAAACGGAGTACGAGATCGTGGCTACGGGAGTGAGAGTCACTGTGCATGATGATAAGAGCTGATCGGGTCTGCCTCTCGTGCGAGCGCTTGGTATGGAGTGCCGTATGACACGCTGGATGGGGCAATCATCATGCATAGTTCGCGTTGAGCCAATCGTCTTTCGGCTCAGTTCTCCCTCCTGTACTGAATAGACTCCTGAAGCCCCGGCACCGCAACATCATTTCAAACACAAGGTGACCTATGGATAGGCCGTATCCTCCTACGTCACTTCTTGAATTGTCCGGGCTATCCGACTTCGGTATCCGCTTGGCTCCTGCCCCTGAAATATGGGATTGGCTTCAGGCCAAGATTCTTACCGACACCGGCAGCATCCATAGCCATGGGCTTGCGTGAAGATATTCAGTCCGACTTGGCCGAGTCATTCGATGATCCCGACAGTTTGGCTGATGCGGTAAGGCAACCAATACCTTACATTGATGACGCTCATCATCAAAGGCGCTTTCTGGTTTGATCTCGATCATCATTAGGTGAAGTCTGTTGGCCCTAAAGGGCGTAGGGCCGGCCGTTATCGCTCGCCTTGAGCAGATGGGCATTGACTCGCTAGCTGTGCTCAGTAAAGCGAATGCTTGTGACATCTTGACTCAGGCATCGGCAGCACTGGGATCGAGTTGCTGGTAGAATAGTTCCCAAGCCCGGGCAGCCATCAAGGCGGCCATCGAGTTTGCAAAGGACTCTCAGTTGGGCACACCTAGTGCGTAAAGCTGATCGCATATCCACGACGCTGTGGCCTGGCCATACAGATGCTCAAGCATTCCTGAGAGGGTTCACCGGATCAACCATCGGAGAATCGCAAAGGGTATCTTTTATTAAACCGTGGGCTCTCTTCATTCTGAAGTTCCTCCTCGGCAATCCCGGCAATCCCGGCAATCCCGGCAATCCAGGTCAGGGTTGAGACGCTGCAAGATAATTCCTGTCAAAATAGACTGCTGTGACCCGGACTAGTGTTGTCTGTATGTGTCCGGACATCACACTTTCCCGGCACCGCCGCCGAAGGCCATGGTGCCCACCTGATTGGAAGTGGGCACCGGGCCAGCAAGCAGGAAACATTGCAACCACGACCTGCCTCCAGGGTAACCGATCCATGAACGCCATCTGCCCGCAAGGTGAGGCCTCAGTTTATCGTGGCATTACGGGCTTACAGTTCCACGGCAACAGCGATTCGTAGTCACCAACTGTCGACGCATGCGGTAGCTGTTCCAGTGCGTGGCGCAGCCACGCATAGGGCTCTTGGCCGTTGGCTTTGGCGGTTTCAACCAGGCTGTACAGTTGTGCGCTGGCTACCGCGCCTTTTGGCGTGTCGCTGAATAACCAGTTTTTTCTGCCGATCACAAACGGGCGGATGGCGCGTTCGGCAGCATTGTTGTCCATGGGGAGGAAGCCTTCCTCGACATACCGTTCGAGTTTGCTCCAGTTGCTCGCCAGGTAGTTCACCGCTTTGCCAAGTGCGTTCTGCGCGGTCACTTGCGGCTGAGTCTTTTCTATCCAACTTTTCAATTGCCCCAGCAGCGGCACGCTGCGTTCGTGACGACCGGCTTTGCGGGCTTCATCGCTCACATCGCTTAAATCTCTCTCAACACCATACAGCTTGTTGATCAGGTTCAGCGCAATATCGGCACGCCCGGTTTTTCCTTTCGGCTGCACTTTCTGGGCTTCAACGAATTTGCGTCGCGCATGAGCAACCGGTCGTTCATGTGGATGAAACGCCGGTGCAGATGCTCATGCCCGGCACCAAGAAAACTCATCGTTCTTACGTCTGGGCTTACGCCACCAGCCCATTTTGCGAAACCGCGGCGGTGGTTTATGACTTCAGCCTCAGCCGTGCCGGCGAGCATGCGCGTAACTTCCTGCAAGACTGGAAGGGCAAACTGGTTTGCGACGATTTCGGCGGTTACAAGGCCAGCTTTGAACTGGGCGTGACTGAAATCGGCTGCATGGCCCATGCCCGGCGCAAGTTCTTCGAGCTGCATGCGACCCACAAGAGCACGCTGGCTGAGCAGGCCTTGCGTTACATGCAGGCGTTGTACGAGATCGAGGGTGAAATCAGGGATCTGAAACCGGACTCACGCCGCCGAATACGGCAAGAAAAGGCGGTACCGGTGATGGACGCGTTGCACGCTTGGATGGTCGCCCGGCGCGATATCGTGCACACCGGTTCGGCCATCGGCAAAGCGCTGGATTACAGCCTGAAACGCTGGACGGCGCTGTCGCGCTACCTCGATGACGGGGCTGTACCCATTGATAATAATTGGTGCGAGAACCAGATACGGCCCTGGGCGCTGGGGCGCAAGAACTGGCTCTTTGCAGGCTCCCTACGCAGCGGTAAACGTGCCGCTGCGATCATGAGCTTGATCCAGTCGGCCCGCCACAACGGGCACGATCCGTATGCCTACCTGAAGGACGTGCTGACACGCCTGCCGACGCAGCGGGCGAGTGAGATTGCAGAACTGCTGCCACATAGGTGGCGCCCAGTTTAATCGTGCAAGACGGTTTGCCCGTGCGCTTACGCTGCCTTAGCAGAGCGACTTGCTCTTCGAGCACACCCATCCTGGATTGCATATTTGCAAGCATCTGCTTGAGCAATTCAGGATCATCAGGGAGGTTGTCGGGCACGAAATTCATGCCCCGGATTATACCGAATCAGGCCACGAATCGTGGCGTCAAAACCTGATGAGGACGGTTGCGCCAGAGGTCGAAGCCATCGAGTAACCAATTCAGTTCCTGGACAGTCAGGACAATCGCTTCGTCGGTGGCGTCGGGCGAAGTTTTGAAACGTTCGGACTCCAAGCGCTTGAGCCAGAGACAGAAGCCGTTTCGCTCCCAATAAAGGATTTTCACGCGATTGCGTGGCTTGTTGAGGAAGACGAAAAGTACCGGGTCGAACACAGCTACCTTGATATCAAGCTCCACCAGAGCGGCCAGTCCATCAATGGATTTTCGGAAGTCGACGGGCTTGGGATAGAGGTAAACCTTTTCGACTTTGGCGTCGGGTCGCATCATGGTGAACGGGCTCCTGAGATAGTCGGAGCACAGCATCGGGCATCAACAAGCAGCTTTGAATGTGGGGTTCATGGAGCGCTGACCCTCCAGGTGAGTGATCCCAGCCGCAGCGTGGATCTCAACTCTCCGCAGCGGCGCTTTCAGTAGAAGGGTTGACTGCTACAGGACTGAATGTCACCAGTTGATTCTCCGAGTCCCAGCCTAGGTCCACCTTGTCCCCAGCCTTGACGTGGTCAGATCATTGAATCACCGTCTACTGATTTGCTTACAACCGCGAATGAGTCGAGAGTCAAGGCAATCCATGTTTCAGGGATTGCTGAAAAGCCTTGAGCTTCAACAGTTCGGAAGCCAGGTACAAGTCTCCTTTCTCGCTCCTTCTATTTTCTAACTAGATTTCAGTCCTTGGAGCTCGGAGAATAGTTTCAAGACGTTCTCCCAGTTTATTCCATGCCTCATTTTTTTCCTTTGCATAGTCATAATGCAGATAATGCCGGCGTACCTTTGAGCCTCCCAGCAAGTGATTCTGGCAACGATCAATGATTTCGATTGTCACTCCTAGCTCCTGCATCATAGTTGCACCTGTACGACGTAAATCATGCGGAGTCCATTCGCCCTTGTTACCTTGGTTTAGAACCAGTGAATCGTCGTGATGACGGCCAGACAAAGGCTTGCTGCGATTTTTGAAGCAGCATTGTCGATCTCCGATCAGCTTGCTGACAGTCTTAGTATCCACATGAGTGGTTTCATCCTTGCTGGGAAAGCAGAAGGAAGTGTGGCCGGTTTCTTCTCTAAGACGTTTGAACTGGTTCAGCGCAAAGGTTGAAAGGAAAACATGGTGATCCTGCCGTTTACCCTTATGTCCTTTAGTTGCTTCCGCTGGGATGAACCAGGTGCCCTTCTCCAGATCGATGTGTCGCCATTCGGATTTCAGGAGTTCGCCAATGCGACAGAGTGTGCTGAGGCAGATCCAGACTGCGCATTGCACACGGGAGTTCACAGGTCGGATCCCGGAATATTTTTGGCCAGCGGGGAGGGCCTCATAATCTCGCGCTAGGCGAACGAAAACTTGTTGCAGCTCTTGGATTTCGCCACTGGATAAAAGCCGATCTCGCTGCTCCTGATAGTCATGATCGAGGAGTCTGTTGACGTCAAGCAGGTCGGAGGGGTTCCCGTCGACCATCAAGGTGCGCCACGGTTTACGTTTCTCGGCCCATCGCAGCATCTGGCCTATGTCTTTGCTGCGAATCACTACGGTACGATTTAGGCCGCGGGCTTTAATGGAGCGCAGGACAGTGAGCAGGTCTTTTTCATTTAGGGTTCGGAGTGGTTTATCGCCGATAGCTGGTAGTACGTCTTTTGAAAAGCTGCGGCGAAGTTCTGCGTTGCCGTCCTGACGAGACACCCCTTCGCGGACCCACTCTTCAAAAAGGTCGGTGACAGTCTTGTTCTCGGCAGCCTGACGTTCGGCTTCAGCAATGGTTGCGGCGACCGCGGCTTGAGCCTCAATCTTAGCTGCCTTTCGGGCGGCGGCGGGTTCAATACCTTTAGTAACGCTTGCTCTCACTTCGTCTCGCTCAGCACGAATTTGCGCAAGTGATTTTTTTGGCCAACTGCCTAGGCGGTGATCACGTTTGGCTCCGCCCATTTTGAACTCATAACGAAACAGCACTGTAACCCCCCGCACACCAGCACGGACTTTTGCAGTTAGGCCACCCTCTTCGCGCAGCGTTTTGCCATCATCGAGAGGGGTGAGTGCTTCGAGTTGCTTCGCTGTGATTTTCGCCAATCTCTACCCCAAGCCAAGGTTGATCACCTTGCAATTTTGCCCCACTTTTGCCCCACCGAATCGCCTGGCTAGCGGTAGAAGCTAGTGGATCGCGATAGATCATAATATAGCTTGTAAACCCTGTATTTACTAGCGTCTAGTCGGTCTTTGGCAGGTTATGGTATTCCATAGAAATGCAATAATTAAGCGCATGGGGTGCAAGGGGTCGAGTGTTCGAATCACTCCGTCCCGACCAAAATACTCCAAGAAATCCAAGGACTTAGCGGTCCTTGGATTTTTTTATGGGCGGCCCTGCGCAAAACTCGCGCAAAATAGGCGCAAAACTATCCGGCAATTTCGCCGATATCTAGGTCAGCTTCGACCTCTGACCACACCACATCTTCGTGTCCTTTTTGGTAGTTTCTGGTCATGCCTTCAGTGGTGTGTCCGGCGATCTTCTGGCCATCTTTTCCGGCCCGCTTGTACAGGTGAAGGGAGAGGGCGCGCACTTCATGAAACCCCGGCATCTCCTCTTCTTTGAGGTCGCTGTAGCAGCCGGCGGCATCCCTCGCATCTTTGAAGGCTCGGGTGAGAAACCTCTCATCTACCTTCGTCCAATGATCTTTCCCTTCACGTTTCTTCTTACGCTCTGGGCGCCGATGCACTAAGTACGGTGACAGAATGTCGTCCCGGCAACGGCTCAGCACTTCGCCTAATTGATCGGTAACTTTGATCTTCAGCCAGCCAGCGTCCGAAGCCTTCTCCGTTTTGTTCTGCACCACATACAGATAGCCCTCACGTACGTCTTCGAACTTCATGTCGAGGATGTCGCCACGTCGTTGCGCAGTAATGAGTGCAAGATCGATGGCGTTTTTCAGCCAGCGCGGGGACTTAGCGCGGATTGCTTTCAGGCCTTCTAGCGTGTGCCGTTTACGCTGCTTCTTCTCGATTCTTGGGATCGTGTTGGCAGCAGGGTTGTCTGGGCACAGGCCTTTCGCGCCTGGTTGCTTGCTCGCGGGGTTAGCGGCTCAAGGAACTCAGCAATCATCCTTATGGTGATCTGGTCTATGGGGCGCTCGCCAAACGTGGCTCTGATCTGTTTGAACCTGACGGCATACAGGTCAAGCGTTGCCTTTGCGAGCTCCCGAGGCGGGAGTACATCCCGCTCATAGGTACCCAGGAACTCTCCCAAGGTCACTGTGCTTTCGCCAAGAACCTCGGCTACCAAGTCGCCCCCTCGCAGGAAGGCGGTGTTGAGCTGAGCGGCCGCATCTATGGCCCGGCCTCGATCTGAACCGAACTGAAACCACTTCCCATCGGTGGGGCGCCGATATCTGTAGGTACCCCGCCGAGCGTCAAAGTAGAGGTTCATAGGCAGGCCTTTGTTGGCCTTGTTCCTTGGTCGAGGAACCATCACGCGACTCCTTTCAGCACCATATCAACTAGGTTGTTGCCGGTGACCCGCTGGTAGGCAGCCCAATCAACGTACCAGATGTTGCCGATCCTCTCTCCCGGGATCTTGCGGTTTCGGATGTGATTGCGAATTGCCTGGGAGCATAGCGGTGTTCCATTTTCTCCCCAATTACGACGCTGAAATTCGCTGATCTTGATCAGTTCTTTCTTCATTGTGGTCTCCACGCCGCCGGTGGCGGCAGGTTGGTGGCTAGGCCAGGTCAGCCAGGGAGAAAACGATCCCGCGGCAGTAAGGCTCTTCGTCCTCTACGACTTCAAAGGTCGCGTGCGGGATGTCGGTCTTGTAAGTCCAGC
>Ga0160449_1000674_pt1 | contig 19049 bp, 19 predicted proteins | sample HID1975I_E1MG_FD_108216 | JGI IMG/M metagenome (GOLD analysis project Ga0160449, IMG submission 108216) | Enriched soil microbial communities from UW Madison campus, WI, USA - HID1975I_E1 MG | ecosystem: Environmental > Terrestrial > Soil > Unclassified | place: USA: Madison, Wisconsin...
ACCAGGGAGGCAGTGAGCAGGGTGAAACGTGCAGAGGGCATGATGGGGCTCCGGAAGCTGAGCGGGCTGGCTCGGAGGTACTGTCAGCTTGCAGCATCGCCGGGGCTGCTTTGCAGCCCATCGCAGGCAAGCCAGCTCCCACAGGTTTTGCGTAACCTTCGAAAGCGCTGCAGCCCCTGTGCATAGCGGTACCCTGCAATTGCACAGGCAGGCTTTGCCGCCAAGCCACCAGCCTTGTAGTGTTGGCCTTACCATACCGCCGCCTGCGCCAAGGCTTGTTAGCCCCGGCGGCTCGCGTCATTACCCTGCAGGTAACACCTGATGGAAATCCGCCATTTCCGCTATTTTCTCTGCGTCGCCCGCCACGGCCATTTCACCCGGGCCGCCGAGCAGTTGGGCATCGCCCCGCCCACCCTCAGCCGGCAGATCCAGGACATGGAACGCGAGCTGGGTGTGCGCTTGTTCGAGCGCAGCCAGCGCGAAGTCAACCTCACCGCCGCCGGCCAGGCGTTGTTGATCGAGGCGGAGCAAGCCGTGCGCCAGTTCGATGCCGCGCAACTGGGCGCACAAAGGGCCGCCCGTGGCGAAAGCGGGCGTATCGAATTGGGCTACGTGGCCTCGGCCGCCTACTCGGGCATGCTCCAGCAGCACGTCAGCCGCTACAGCGAAACCTGCCCTGGCGTGCGCCTGAATATCCGTGAACTGCCCATGGCCGAACTCCCCGGCATGCTCCGCGACGGCTTGCTCGACCTTGCCTACGTGCGCTCACCGATGGAGCTGCCTGACGAACTGCAAACCATCGCCCTGCACCAGGAAGGTTTCGTCCTCGCCCTGCCCGCCAGCTCGCGGATCAACGAAGTACCGCACATCCCGGCCTCGCGCCTGGCCAACGAAACCTTCATCCTGCCCGAGCAGATTTCCGGCACGCTGGAAGTGGCCGCGCAAGGTGGTTTCGTGCCCAGGCTTGGCCCACAACCCGGCAGCCTGGTGGCCGTGATTACCCTGGTCTCACTTGGGCAAGGCATTGCTGTAGTCCCGGAATCGGTGGTGCAGCGCATCAACCTGCCGCAGGTGAATTACCGGCGGGTCATCGATTGCCAGGCTAGCTCTTGGCTAAGCCTGGTTCACCGGCGCTTCGAGAAAGCGCCAGCGGTGATGCGATATGTGCAAAGCGTGATGGGCGGCACTTGATGGCCGCTCAAGCATTCTGATCTTCTGCAGCACCCAAGGCATAAAACTCATGCAGCTTGGCTTGCAGCAGTGCCTTGTCCGGCAAACGCGTTTGATACTCGGCAATCAGCGCTGGAGATAAGCTTCGATTAAGTGCGTACTCGACCACCTCGTCATCTCTGCTGGCGCATAACAACACGCCGATGGCAGGGTTTTCATGAGGCTTACGCTCATTGCGATCCAGTGCTTCCAGATAGAAATCGAGCTTGCCCAGGTACTCAGGCTCGAAGCGGCCGACTTTCAGTTCGACTGCGACCAGGCAGTTGAGGCCCCGATGGAAAAACAGCAGGTCGAGTGCGAAGTCACGGCCGCCGACCTGAAGCGGGTATTGGGAGCCAACGAAGCAGAAATCCCGGCCCAGCTCGATCAGGAACTGTTTGAGCCTATCCATCAGCGCACTTTGCAGATCCGCTTCGACATGGCCACCCGGTAGGCCCAGGAACTCGACCACGTAGGCATCTCGAAACACATCCATTGCTGCAGGGTAATGCTGTTTCAGATTTGCTGAGGCTTTAGCAGGGTTCGCCACACTGCGTTCGAAAAGAGAAGCTCTGAACTGCCGCTCCAGCTCACGACTGGACCATTTCTCCTGGACGGCCAAACGCAGATAGAACTCACGTTCGTCAGGCAATTTGCTCAAGGTCAGGATGGTAAGGTTATGGGTTCAAGGCAATTGTGTCAGCAGTGCTGACACTTTCTCGTCATTCCGATACGCCTCATAGAACTGCCGCATGCGGAAGAGATTGCGCTTTGTAAAGCCACGCAGCCCAGGCTGCGTCTGAGCCAGGTGTGCTGCCAGCTGGCTTACTACAGATTCCCCCCACTCAGCTCGCTCCAGCTTGCGGCTGATGTAAGCCCCCACCTGCCAGTACAAATCGATCAATTGTGTATTGACCGCCTGCACCGCACGTTGCCTAGCATTTTTAATCAACCCGAGCACTTCCTCGAACCGGTCATCCTTAACCAAAAGACAGGCGGTCGGCGCTTGTGTTTTTTGTTCAGCGCTCATGCATCGACTCCCTTTGTGAATTCGACAGGAAGTCTACCCCCGACGAGCCAGCGCCCGGTCGCCCGCGCCGCCAGACAAGTGTTTCAAAAAAACAAAGGGCACCCTCCTCGGGTGCCCTTCGCCTTACCGCATGGTGAACTCAATCACCCCATCGACCGCGCCCCCACCGGTTGCGCATGGCCGCGCGAGGTCACGATTCCCAGGAAGGAAATCACGATCGCCAGGCCCAATGTAGAGCTGACCTCCACCCGGTGCTCGGGCGTGTACATCATCACTGCCAGCGCCCCGGCAATGAAGATGATCACCGCCCAGGTAAGGTACGGGAACAGCCACATGCGGAACTTCAGCTCGGTGTTCTCGCGCTCCAGCCGGCGGCGCATGCGCAGCTGCGAAATGGCGATGACCATGTACACCAGCAGGGCGATGGCCCCGGAGCTGGCCAGCAGGAACTCGAACACGCCCTTCGGTGCGAAGTAGTTGAGCACGGCGATGGCTGCGCCGATCAGGGTGCTGCCAAACACTGCAGCGCGCGGTACGCCAACCTTGGAGGTCTTGTTGAGGAAGGCCGGGGCGTCACCGCGCTTGGCCAGCGAATACATCATCCGCGAAGCAATGTAGATCGACGAGTTCATGCAGCTGGTCACAGCCACCAGCACCACCAGGTCGACCATGAACGCCGCGTTGGGGATGTTCATGATTTCCAGCGCACGCTGGTACGAGCCCACCACCGCCAACTGCGGGTCGTTCCACGGCACCACCGAAATGATCACGAAGATCGACAGGATGTAGAAGGTGCTGATTCGCCAGATCACCGAGCGGGTGGCTTTGGCGATGTTGCGCGAAGGGTCGCTGGATTCGGACGCGGCAATGGTCACCGCCTCGGTGCCGATAAAGCTGAACATCACGGTGATGAACGCACCGACCACTGCCGACCAGCCCTTCGGCGCAAAGCCGCCGTACTCGGCCATCAGCCCGCTCAGGCCGCTGACCTCGCGGTTGGGCAGCCAGCCCATCAGTGCGGCAAAGCCCAGGCCGATGAAACCCAGAATCGCCGTAACTTTCAGGATGGCGAACCAGAACTCGAACTCACCGTACTTGGCCACGCTGAACAGGTTGGTGCAGGCCAGCAGCAGTACCGAGGCCAGGGCGAAGATCCAGCTGTCCACCTGCGGGAACCAGGCGTTCAGCACATGCCCGGCAGCCAGTGCTTCGATAGGGATTACCAGTACCCAGAACCACCAGTACAGCCAGCCGATGGTGTAGCCGGCCCAGCGGCCGATGGCCTGGTCGGCGTAGGTGGAAAACGATCCGGTATCAGGGTGTGCCACGGCCATTTCGCCGAGCATGCGCATGACCAGTACCACCAGGGTTCCGGCCACGAAATAAGAAACTATGGTTGCTGGCCCGGCCGCCGCGATGGCGTGACCAGAGCCTACGAAAAGTCCGGCGCCGATGATGCCGGCGATGGACAGCATCGTTACATGACGAGGCTTGAAACCTTGTGCAAGGTTGCCATCAGATCCCACGGTGCTCATTGATGTTGTTCTCTTTTTGCTGACACAAGGATGGACGGGCAGGCGTAGGCGAAAATATCTCCTTTCAAATCAGTTAGTCGACAGGTTGCTCGCGCGCTGTTGTTGATCTTTGGCGCGCATCACAGAGCAACGAGTCCGTGCGGTTCGGGCTTCATTTAAGCCTCGCAGGGCTGCGGGAAATTACACGAGAACGCCCCGGAACTGTTCGATCACGACAGGGCAGTTCCATTACCGCCAGATGTCGCGAATGGCATGCCCGATCGCGCCACCGGGCCATCTGGCGCTTTTGTTTTTCATTTGGATGTGTGTTGCCAGTGCCGGCCCAGGCAATTTCAGCTACTCACAAAAAAGCCCCGGTCACCCGGGGCTGTCTTTGCACTGCGGGGCCTGTAACCGCCTCAACGCACCAAGCAAGGCCGCTTGTTATCGAAGCGCCAGCCCGGAATCAGAAACTGCATCGCCACGCTGTCATCCCGCGCCCCCAACCCCATGTTGCGGTAGCACTCATGGGCCTTGGCCAACTGGTCCTCATCCAGTTCCACCCCCAGCCCCGGCCGGGCCGGTACCCGCACGTGCCCGTCCACTATGCGCAGCGGTTCACGGGTAAGGCGCTGGCCGTCCTGCCAGATCCAGTGGGTGTCGATTGCGGTGATCTCGCCCGGCGCCGCAGCCGCCACCTGGGTGAACATCGCCAGCGAAATGTCGAAGTGGTTGTTCGAATGCGAACCCCAGGTCAGCCCCCAGTCATTGCACATCTGCGCCACCCGCACCGAACCCTGCAAGGTCCAGAAGTGCGGGTCGGCCAGCGGAATATCCACTGCCTGCGACTGGATCGCATGGCCCATCTGCCGCCAGTCGGTGGCAATCATGTTGGTGGCGGTGCGCAGGCCGGTGGCACGGCGGAACTCGGCCATCACCTCACGGCCCGAGTAACCGTTCTCGGCGCCGCAGGGGTCTTCGGCATAGGCCAGCACGTGATGCTTGTCGCGACACAGGGCAATGGCCTCTTTCAGTGACCAGGCGCCGTTGGGGTCAAGCGTGATGCGCGCTTCAGGGAAGCGCCCGGCCAGCGCCGTCACGGCTTCCATCTCCTCCTCGCCACGCAGCACGCCGCCCTTGAGCTTGAAGTCGCTGAAGCCATAGCGCTGCCTGGCCGCCTCGGCCAGGCGCACCACCGCCTCGGGGGTCAGGGCCTTTTCGTGGCGCACGCGGAACCAGTCGTCATCAGCGTCGGCTTCGTTGCGGTAGGCCAGGTTGGTCTGCTGACGGTCGCCGATGTAGAACAGGTAACCCAGCATCTTCACCGCATCGCGCTGCTGCCCCTCGCCTAGCAGGGCCGCCATGGGCACATTGAGGTGCTGGCCAAGCAAGTCGAGCAGCGCCGACTCGATGGCCGTTACCGCATGCACGGTAATCCGCAGGTCGAAGGTTTGCAGGCCACGCCCCGCCGAGTCGCGGCTGGCGAAGGTCTGCCGCATGGCATTGAGCACGCGCTGGTAGTGGCCGACCGGCTGGCCCACCACCAGGCTGCGGGCGTCTTCCAGGGTCTGGCGAATCTGTTCACCGCCAGGCACCTCGCCCAGCCCGGTATTGCCAGCGCTGTCGCGCAGTACCACCACGTTGCGGGTGAAATACGGGCCATGGGCGCCACTGAGGTTGAGCAGCATGCTGTCATGGCCGGCCACGGGGATCACCCGCAGGTCGGTGACCACCGGGGTGCTGGTATGAACGGCGGGATTGGTCTGCATATTCATGATTGTTGTCTCGCAGTATTCAGTGGGTCTGGCCCAGGGCCGAGGGGGCCTTGAGGTCATCGGAAGGGGCGCCCTTTGGGCGAATGCGTACGAAGAAGATGGCAATGGCCGCCAGCACCGAGGTCACGGCCAGGCCATACAGCCCACCCTGGATCGAGCCGGTCTGCTGCTCCAGCAGGCCGAAGGTGGTGGGGGCAACAAAGCCCCCGAGGTTGCCGACCGAGTTGATCAGGGCGATCACTGCCGCCGCGATGCGGGCATCCAGGTAACCCTGCGGGATCGGCCAGAACAGTGACGATGCCGACTTGAAACCGATGGCCGCAAAGCACACGGCGACAAAGGCGAACACCGGGCCACCGGTGGTGGACATGAACATGCCGATTGCGGCGACCACCAGGGCACCGGCTACCCAGGCCTGCTGGAACTTCCAGCGCGCGGAGCCCGCTGCGAAGGCGTACATGGCCAGGATCGAGATCAGCCACGGGATCGAGTTGAAGAAGCCGACCTGCAGGTCGCTGAGGTCACCCATGCGCTTGATGATGCTGGGCAGCCAGAAGGTGGCAGCGTAGATGGTCAACTGGATGCAGAAGTAGATCACGCAGAACAGCACGATCTGGCGGTCCTTGAGCAGGCTACAGGCCGAAGCCTTGACCGTACCCACGGCTTCGCGCTCACGCTGCTCGCGGTCGATGGTGGCCACCAGCGCGTCCTGCTCGGCCTGGCTCAACCACCTGGCATCGTGCGGCTTGGAGTCCAGCCAGAAAAACACGAAGAAACACAAGGCGACCGAGGCCATGCCTTCGATGAACAGCATCCACTGCCAGCCATGCATGCCCAGGCCCTGGATCTGCATCAACGCCCCGGCCAGCGGCCCGGAAATCAGCGAAGCCAGCGCCGAACCGCTGAGGAAGATGGCAATCGCCTTGCCGCGCTCGGCGCCTGGCAGCCAGCGGGTGAAGTAGTAGATCACGCCGGGGAAGAAGCCCGCCTCGGCAACACCCAGCAGAAAGCGCAGCACGTAGAACTGGGTTTCGTTCTGCACAAAGGCCATGGCCGTGGCCACCAGCCCCCAGGTGAACATGATGCGGGTCAGCCAAATCCGCGCCCCCACTTTTTGCAGCAGCATGTTCGAAGGCACTTCGAACAACGCGTAGCCGATGAAGAACAGGCCGGCGCCAAAGCCGTAGGCTGCGGCGCTGATGCCCAGATCGCTTTCCAGGTGCGGGCGGATAAAACCGATATTGACGCGGTCGAGGTAGTTGACGATGAACATGATGACGAACAGCGGCAGGACATGGCGCTTGACCTTGGCTACAGCACTGGCCAGGGCGTCGCCGTCATTCCGGGCAGACGGAGCGAGGGTGTCGTTCACGTGCGAATCTCCCACTAATTGTTTTTGTGCGGGTCTTGGTTGTCTGACATGGCAGTGGGGATGAGCATATTCGCGACGAGGTTGTACGACAAGATCAACAGTGTCGGCAAAATGGCAAAATACATGCTGTCACAATGCCAATATGCTGCGATCTTTCAAAAGTACAGAAGTCAAATGCCAGCTTGGAGGCAGAAAAATCGGCAAAAAATAATTTTATGTATTAACTTGTCGTACAAGTACAGCGCGAACCGGATCACACCATGGAACCCGAACACGCCCGCAAACGCGGCCACAGCCGCGCCCATGACCTGGTCTCCAGCCTGACCCAGCAGATTTTGCTGGGCACCTTCAAGCCGGGTGACAAGCTGCCCTCAGAGAACACACTGGTGCGCGAGCATGGCGTCAGCCGCACGGTGGTGCGTGAAGCCTTGTCCAAGTTGCAGGCCTCCGGGCTGGTGGAGCCGCGCCACGGTATCGGTACCTTCGTGATGGAGCGCCAGGCCCAGGCCGGGCTGCGCATCGCGGCGGAAAGCGCGGCGAATGTGCGCGACCTGCTGGAGCTGCGCATTGGCCTGGAAGGCCAGGCCGCCGCCCTGGCTGCGCTGCGCCGTGACGAGGGGCACCTGGTGCGCATGCGCCAGGCGCTGGATGACTATCAGGACCTGGCAGCCGCCGGCGACAGCTGTATCGAGCCCGACCGACGTTTCCACCTGCTGATTGCCGAGGCCACCGGCAACCTGTACTTCACCGAAATGCTGCTGCATCTGGGCAACAGCCTGATCCCGCGCAACCGCATGGCCCTGGCCGAACGCGGCGGGGCGAAGCTGGCGCGGCAGGCGTACCTGGCCAACCTGGAGCATGAGGCAATCCTCAATGCCATCCGCCGGCAAGACCCGGACGCAGCGCGGGCGGCGGTCTGCCTGCACCTGTCCAACAGCCGCGACCGTTTGCTGCCGGACTAGGGGCCGCTGCGCAGCCCTTAGCGGGCACGCCCGCTCCCACAGGTACCGCGTATGGGCAGGGCGCGTGGGAATCCAGCCCTCACCAGGTCAGGCAGATCTTGCCGAAATGCCGGTTGCTTTCCTGGTAGCGGAACGCCTCGACGATCTGCTCCAGTTCGAAGTGCTTGTCCACCACCGGCCGCAGGCCGTTGGCATCGATCGCCCGCACCATCGCCTGCTGCTGGGCGCGGCTGCCCACCAGCACACCTTGCAGGCGAATCTGCCGCACCAGCGCCTGCACCAGCGGCAGCTGACCGGCCACGCCGGTAAGGATGCCGATCAGCGACACATGCCCACCGATGCGCGCGGCAATCATCGATTGCTCCAGCGTCGCCGGGCCGCCCACTTCGATCACATGGTCGACCCCGCGGTTGCCGGTGAGCGCGCGCACTTTCTCGCCCCAGGCCGGGGTGCTCTTGTAGTTGATCAGGTGATCGGCGCCCAACGCTTTCAGGCGCTCCAGCTTGGCGTCGCTGGACGATGTGGCGATCACGGTGGCGCCAGCCAGCTTGGCAAACTGCAGGGCGAAGATCGACACACCACCGGTGCCCTGCACCAGCACCGTGTCGCCAGGCTTGAGGTGGTCGTCGCTCATCAGCGCACGCCAGGCGGTAAGGCCAGCGGTGGTCAGGGTAGCGGCTTCGGCATGGCTGAAGCCTTTGGGCGCCAGGGTGAACGCGGTGGCGCGGGCGGTCACCTGTTCGCGGGCATAGCCGTCGAGGCCGTCACCGGGCACCCGGGCAAAGCCCTCGACATTGGCCTGGCCGTCGAGCCAGTCGGGGAAGAAGGTGCTGACCACATCGTCGCCGACCTGGAACTCGCTGACGCCTTCGCCCACCGCAACCACTTCGCCGGCGCCATCGGCCATGGGGATACGCCGCTCGCTCGGGCCCCACATGCCGCTGACCACGGCAAAGTCATGGTAGTTGAGGGAGCTGGCGTGCAGGCGCACGGTGATTTCGCCGACCTTGGGGGCCTGGGCCTCGCTGGTGCCGACCTCGACCTTGTCGTAGCCGCCGCCGGGTTGTACGTAGATGGCCTTGCTGGTCATGGGTGGGTCTCCGTATCAGAGGAAAGAATGGGGTTGAGCATAGACAGGTCCGGCCCCACAGACCTGAGACTTGCACAATACCTGTGGGAGCGAGCATGCCCGCGAAGAGGCCCTCGTTGCCGACACAAGAATCAGCCCAGCATCACCTTCAGTGCCCGGCAATCGGCCGCATGCCAATCCACCAGTTCCGGCCATGGGTTATCCGGCAGATTCACCAGCACCGTGCGTGCGCCTGCAGCACGCCCACAGTCCAGGTCAAACCGGTAATCCCCCACCATTACCAGCTCGCTTGGCGCCACGCCCCAGGCACTGGCGATCTTCAGTAGCCCGTCCGGGCTCGGCTTGGGCGCCGCTTCGTCACGCCCCAGAATGTGCTCCACCGGGAAGCAGTCTGCCAGGCCGATGGCCTCCAGCGTCACATGCGCCAGCTCGCGGGCATTGCGCGTCAGAATACCCAGCCGACACCCGCGCCCGGCCAGCTCGCGCACCAGCTCCACCGCGCCGGTGGCCGCCGTGGAGGCAACTGCCAAATCGCGCTCATGCTCCAGCAACCAGGCATGCTTGGCTGCCGATACCTCTGCGGGCAAGGCCGCCAGGTGAGTGAGGATGTCGTGCTCGGCGGGGATGTCCAACGCCACGCGAATAGCGTCGAAATCATGCACGGCCACGGTGAGGGTGCCGTCCATGTCGAACACCCAGTTGCGTACCTCGCCCAGGCTCATGCCCAGTCCTTGCGATGGCGAATAAGGCCTTCCTGGCTCGACGATGCCACCAGTTGCCCGGTCTGGTTGAAGATGCTGCCGCGGCAAAAACCGCGGGAATTCCCGGCCCAAGGGCTGTCGGTTGCATACAGCAGCCACTCGTCGGCGCGCAGGTTGCCATGGAACCACAGCGAATGGTCGAGGCTGGCGATCTGCATGTCGCGCTGCCACACCGACTTGCCATGGGGCAGCAACGCCGTGGTCAGCAGGCCGAAGTCCGAGGCATAAGCCAGCAGGTACTTGTGCAGGGCGGGGACGTCGGGCAGGTTGCCGTCGGCGCGGAACCAGGCGTACTTCACCGGGTCGCCAGGCTTGGGGTTGAACGGGTCGCGCTCGGTGACCGGGCGGATCTCGATCGGCTTGGCGCACAGCACTTTGTCGCGAATACGCTCGGGCAACTGGTCGGCCATGGCGCGGGCCAGCTCCACCTCGGTGGGCAGGTTTTCCGGGCCGACCACGTCAGGCATTTGCGCCTGGTGCTCGAACCCTTCCTCGTCGTACTGGAACGACGCGCTGCAGGTGAAGATGGTCTGGCCCTTCTGGATCGCCGTTACCCGCCGGGTGCTGAAGCTGCCGCCATCGCGCACGCGGTCCACCGAGTACACCACCGGCAGGCTGGCATCACCCGGGCGCAGGAAGTAGCCGTGCAACGAATGCACATGGCGGGCGTCCTCGACCGTCTGGCTGGCCGCCGACAAGGACTGGCCCAGCACTTGCCCACCGTACAGCTGGCGGAAGCCCAGGTCCTGGCTACGCCCACGGAACAGGTTCTCCTCGATGGATTCGAGGCTCAACAGGTCGACCAGGTCGTCCAACACATGACTCATTGGGGGTTCTCCTCGCAAGGCAACACGTCTCTACAGCGCTCGTTATGAAGGCAAATGATACAGGGTTTGTCATTCGCGCCGGGCATGGCCGTGCATTCAGGCGCGCAGGGTGCGCTCCCAGTGTGCGCGGTCGATGCGGTACAGCACGTGCGGGCGCAGCGGGTGGCCCTCGGCCAGGCGGGGGTGTTCGAAGCTGCCGTTCAGGTCCTGCTGCATGCCGATGGCTTGCATCACCTTCTGCGACGGCAGGTTGCTCTCGCTAGTGAACGACACCACTTCTTCCAGGCGCAATTGGGCGAAAGCACAACGCAGGCAGGTCCACGCCGCCTCACTGGCAAAGCCCAGGCCCCAGTGGCGACGTGCCAGGCGCCAGCCGATCTCCACCGCCGGGGCAAAGGGTGCCTCGAAGTTGACATTGAGCAACCCGGTCATGCCGATGAACGCGCCGCTGTCCTTGCGCTCCAGCGCCCACAGGCCAAAGCCGTACTCATTGAAATGCCCGCGCACACGGCCGATCAACGCAGCCGCCTCAACGCGCGTCAGCGGCGCCGGAAAGTAGCGCATCACCTGGGGGTCGGCACACAGCGCGGCGAACTCGCGCAAATCATCGTCATGCCATTGGCGCAGCACCAGCCGTGCGCTTTCCAGTTGGAGAATGGGGGTCATGGGGCCTGCTCCGGTTTACCGCCTTGCAGTTTACAGCGTAGGCGCGGGCGCGGGTTTCACCCAACCGGCAGCAGCCGAATGCAATTTTCACACGCCCTTCACCGGCTCCCGACAGGCCGCTTGGCAGGATGCCGCCATCCACCTCCGCGCCAGCCGCGGCACTGCCAACGGAGCAACCCATGCTATCGAGCAACACCCTGGGGCACCCTGCCATTCATGCCCGGCGCAAGCGACGCCTGTCACGCAAGGCCCTCGGTGCCGCCCTTGGCCTGTGCATGGTCGTGGCGGCGTTGACCACCTGGCTGGCGACGAGGACGCACATCGTGGACCTTGGTAACGAGCAACAACTGAGTGACAGCGGCCTGTTGCAGGACTGGGCCGACGGGGCTGTGATCGTGATGATCCGCCACGCAGAACGCTGCGACAGCGCCCCCGGGCCCTGCCTGGACGACCCCACCGGCATCACCGTGGCCGGCAGCCAGGCCGCTGGCCGCGTTGGCCAGGGGCTGCACCAACTGGGCCTGAACAACGCCGACATGCTCAGCAGCCCGAAGCTGCGCACCCGGCAAACCGCGCACTTCATCCTCGGCCAGGCGGTGGCCAGCGAGGATTGGCTGGAAGGCTGTGACAACCAGTTCGCCAGTGAAGCACTGTCACGCAAGCGCCCCGGCCACAACCTGGTGCTGGTGACCCACAACGGCTGCATCGACCACTTCGCCCGCCGGCAGAACGTTACCGGTGGCGAGCGCCAGAGTGGCTATGCCAGCGCCCTGTTCGTGTCGGTGGATGGCAATGGCAAGGCACGCATCCTCGGGCGACTGAACGAACCTGACTGGCAACGGGTACTGGCCAGCACCGGAAAATAGCCCTCAAACGTAAACGCCGCTCCCACAAAAGGGCCAGTACCGGCGAAAAAAACAGGTACTCCCATTGCAGTCACCCGTCATGGCAAGATCAGCACTGGCCCTGATTGCGACCCCACCCATGCCGTTGCCGCTGATCTACCACGAAGACTACAGCCCGGAGTTCCCCGCCGAACACCGCTTCCCGATGGACAAGTTTCGCCTGCTGCATGACCACCTGATCGACAGCGGGCTGACCACCGACCAGGCATTGCTGCGCCCGGACATCTGCCCCAACGACATCCTCGCCCTGGCCCACGACCGTGGCTACATCGAGCGCTACATGAACGGCGACCTGTCCCGCGAAGACCAGCGTCGCCTTGGCCTGCCCTGGAGCGAAGCCCTGGCCCGGCGCACGGTCCGTGCAGTGGGTGGCTCGCTGCTGACCGCCGAGATGGCGCTGCAACATGGCATCGCCTGCCACCTCGCCGGTGGCACCCACCATGCCCATTACGACCACCCCGCCGGCTTCTGCATCTTCAACGACCTGGCCGTGATCAGCCGCTACCTGCTGGAGGCTGGCCGGGTACACCGGGTGTTGATCTTCGACTGCGATGTGCACCAGGGCGACGGCACCGCGCGCATCCTGCACGACACCCCAGAGGCCATCACCGTGTCGTTGCATTGCGAACAGAATTTCCCGGCCCGCAAGGCGCAGAGCGACTGGGACATTCCCCTGCCCCGTGGCATGGGCGATGCGGCCTACCTGAAGGTGGTGGACGACACCCTCAACTACCTGTTGCCGCTCTATCAACCCGACCTGGTGCTGTATGACGCCGGCGTCGATGTGCACAAGGACGACGCCCTGGGCTACCTGCAACTGACTGACGCCGGCCTGGCAGCCCGTGACGAAGCGGTGCTGCGCCATTGCCTGGGCCGTGACATCCCGGTGGTTGGCGTAATCGGCGGCGGCTACAGCAAGGACCGCGAAGCGTTGGCCAGGCGCCATGGCATCCTGCACCACAGCGCGGCACGCGTCATCGGTTGTTCACAATGACTGTGGAACCGCTTGTGGATAACCTGCGGGAAAGGCGCTGTAGCCCTTTGCACACAAGGCCTGCAGAACTCTGATCGTTTTTTGACCAGTGCCTGCATGGGCAGCGCTGCGCTAGAATGCGCATCTTTTCCACAGCCTGCTGCCCACCATGCCCGATCTAAACCCCGCCTCCCCTCCCCTCGCCGTCGTTATCGGCGGCGGCCCCGCCGGCCTCATGGCCGCCGAAGCGCTGGCCCAGGCAGGCCTGGCGGTCGAGGTGTTCGACGCCATGCCTTCGGTAGGGCGCAAGTTCCTGCTCGCGGGGGTTGGCGGCATGAACATCACCCACTCCGAGCCATACCCAGCGTTCGTTTCACGCTATGCCGAGCGCCAGGGCGAAGTCGATGCGCTGCTGCGCGACTTCGACGCCGACGCCTTGCGCCAGTGGATTCACGGCCTGGGCATCGAAACTTTCGTCGGCACCTCGGGGCGGGTGTTCCCCACCGACATGAAGGCCGCGCCATTGCTGCGCGCCTGGCTCAAGCGCCTGCGCGACAGCGGGGTAGTTATCCACACCCGCCACCGCTGGTTGGGCTGGAACGCCGACGCTGCCTTGCGGATCGCTTATCCACAGGGCGAGCGCGCGGTGAAGGCTGCAGTCGTGGTACTGGCGCTGGGTGGCGGCAGTTGGGCGCGGCTTGGTTCGGATGGCGCCTGGCAGCCATTGCTGGCCGAACGGGCTGTGGATATCTCGCCTTTGCAGCCCAGCAACTGCGGGTTTGAGGTGGAAGGCTGGAGCGCGTTGCTGAAGGACAAGTTTGCCGGCGCGCCGTTGAAGAACATTGCCCTCAGCATACCGGGCAGTGCACCGCGCAAGGGTGAGTTCATCCTCACCGCCCAAGGTGTGGAAGGCAGCCTGGTGTATGCCTGGTCGGCGCCGGTGCGCGAGGCCATCAACCGCGAAGGCCGAGGGGTATTGCTGCTCGACCTGCTGCCGGACAAGCCTGTGGACAAGATTGCCCAGGCACTGGCCAAGCCACGCGGTTCACGCTCCATGGCCAAACATCTGCACAGCCAGCTGGGCATTGATGGCGTGAAGGCGGCGCTGCTGCGCGAGCTGACCGATCAGGCGAGCTTTGCCGACCCACTGGTGCTGGCGCGGGCGATCAAGGCATTGCCGATCACATTGGTGCGTACGCGGCCACTGGATGAAGCCATCAGCAGTGCCGGCGGGGTACGCTTCGAGGGGCTGGATGAGGGGTTGATGGTCAAGGGCATGCCGGGGGTGTTCTGTGCCGGCGAGATGCTGGACTGGGAGGCGCCGACCGGGGGGTATCTGCTGACGGCTTGCTTCGCCAGCGGGTTGCGCGCCGGGCGGGCGGCGGCGGATTGGGTTACGCGGGTTTCCTGACAGATTTTTGGGGCCGCTTTGCGGCCCCAAAAATCTCAAGGCTTACGCTTACGCGGCCCACCATTGAAGCTCGGCACCTTGCGCACCGCCTTCACAGCAGGCTCCGGATCCCCACTGTCCATCCAGCGCCCCAGCCCGCGCTTGGCGCTGTTCTCTTTCGGCTTTTTAGGTTTCTTCGGCTTCTTGATCACCTGGCCACTGGCGTCGGTCATCGGCACCCGGTGATCGGGGATGAAATCCGGCTCTTCATGACGTGGCAGCGTCTGCCGGGTAAGCACTTCGATAGCCCCCAGCAACTGCACTTCATCCGCGCACACCAGCGAAATCGCCTCGCCTTTGTTACCCGCCCGCCCGGTACGGCCGATGCGGTGCACGTAATCTTCGGCAACGATCGGCAGGTCGAGGTTGACCACCAGCGGCAGGTCGTCGATATCCAGGCCACGGGCCGCCACGTCGGTTGCCACCAGCACCTGAATCTCGCGGGCCTTGAAGCTGTCCAGCGCACGCTGGCGGGTGGCCTGCGGGCGGTCACCGTGGATGCCGTCGGCGTTCACGCCTTCAGCCAGCAAGCGCGCCACCAGCTGGTCCACGCCGTTACGGGTCTTTGCAAACACCAGCACCTGCGTCCAGCGCTGCTTGCGCAGCAGGTGGCAGAACAGGTCTTCCTTGCGCTTCTTGTCCACAGGTACCAGCCACTGCTTGACGCTGGTCGCGGTGGCGTTGCGCGGGCTCACTTCGATACTGATCGGGTCGTTCAGGGCCAGCCCGGCCAGCACGCGAATCTGGTCAGAGAACGTGGGGGAAAACAACAGCGTCTGGCGCTTGCGGGGCAGCGCGGCGTACACCGATTGCAGTTCTTCGGCAAAGCCCAGGTCGAGCATGCGGTCAGCTTCGTCCAGCACCAGGGTCTGCACCTGGTTGAACTTCACCGCGTTCTGCCGGAACAGATCGAGCAAGCGGCCCGGAGTGGCCACCAACAGGTCGACGCCACGGCGCAGGCGCATCATCTGCGGGTTGATGCTGACGCCGCCGTACACCGCGTAAGTGCTCAGCGGCAGGTTCTCGGCGTACTGGCGCACGTTGTTGTGCACTTGCTCGGCCAGCTCGCGCGTTGGCACCAGCACCAGCGCGCGGATCGAGTTGCTGGCCACCTTCTCGCCCTCCAGCGCCAGGCGCTGCAGCACGGGCAGGGCAAAGCCTGCGGTCTTGCCGGTGCCGGTCTGGGCTGCGGCCATCAGGTCGCGGCCGGCCAGCACGGCGGGGATGGCCTTGGCCTGCACCGGGGTCGGGGTGGTGTAGTCCAGCTGCTGCAGGGTGCGCAGCAGCGGTTCGATCAGGCCGAGTTTGGCGAAATTCATGGCAATACCGTCAGGGGGTTCAGCGAAGGCGGCAAGTTTACCGCATCACCCCGTCCTACTTGCAGATTTCGCCTTCCAGCGGCTGCGTAGGCGCAGGTGCCTTGCGCCACTGTGGCAGGCCGATCAGCACCACCGCACCGATAATCACCGCCATGGCCACGCACTCCTCTGCGCCAATCTGTTCGCCGGCAAAGACGATGCCCAGCAGCACGGCAACCGCCGGGTTGACGTAGGCATAGCTGGTGGCCGCCGCCGGGCGTACGTTCTTGAGCAGGTACATGTAGGCGCTGAACGCCAGGATCGAGCCAAAGAACACCAGATAGGCCAACGCACCCCAGCCGGCCGCGGTCGGCATCTGCGTCATACGCTCCCCAGACAGCACGCTGCCCAGCAACAGCGCCGCGCCACCCACCAGCATTTCCGCCGCGCTGGCCATCGGCCCCTGGGGCAATGGCAAGCTCTTGCTCCACACCGAGCCGAACGCCCACGACGCCGCCGCGAAAATGATCAGGGCCGCACCCATCGGGCTTGCCTGCAAGTTGGAACCCAGGTTCAGCAGGCCGATACCCACCAGCCCCAGGGCAATCCCCGCCCACTCCAGCCGCGAGTTGCGGTGCCCGAACAACAAGCCGAACAACAAGGTGAACAAGGGCACTGTCGCCACCGCCAGCGCCGCCACGCCCGATGCCACCCCGGCATGTTCGGCCACGGTCACACCACCGTTGCCACAGCTGAGCAGCAGAAAGCCGATTGCCCCTGCCGCCCGCCACTGCGCCCAGGTCGGCGCCGGCGCACCGCGCCAGCGCAGAAAACCGTACAGCAGCCCCCCAGCAATCACGAAGCGCACACCAGCCATGAGCATCGGCGGCCAGCTCTCCACGCCAATACGAATGAACAGGTAGGTAGAGCCCCAGACCAGGTACAAGGCCAGGAAAGCACCAATGAGCAGCAACGGGAAGCGACGGGCGGCAGGCATGGGAAAAACTCGAAATCCGTTTACGGGTGATTCAGTTTAACGGCCTGCCTGAGTGGAGTTACGTTACAGAACGGGCTCAAATGAGCGGCACACTTTTGGTGCGCACGGCTTGGACAGTAGCCTTAGCGGAACTTGGCCAGGGTTTCACGTACCTTTGCGGCAGGCACTTTCTGCAGACGGCAAAGCAGGCCATGGGACAGTTGCTGAATACCGTGGGCCTGGCGCAGTTCGCCCACCAGGTGCTGCAGCAGGTTGGCGGCCATCTCGGCATCGGCCATGGCACGGTGCGCGGTACCGGTGTCCGGCAGGCCGGCCCAGCGTGTGAGGGTGCCCAGCTTGTGGTTCGGTGCCATCGGCAGCAGGCGCCGCGACAACAGCAGGGAGCAGGCGAACGACTGGCTGCGGCTACGGCCGATGCGACTCAGTTCGTAGTCCCAGAACTTCTGGTCAAACGCCGCGTTGTGCGCCAGCAGCGGGGTGTCGCCGACAAACTCGGCCACTTCGTTCATCACCTTGTCCACCGGTGGTGCGCTGCGCAGCATGGCGGTGGTAATCCCGGTCAGCCCGGCGACGAAGGCCGGTACCGGCACGCCAGCGTTCATCAGGCTCTGGTAGCGCTCGACGATACGCCCGCCTTCCAGCATCACCACTGCCACTTCGGTGGCGCGGCAGCCGGCGCCAGGGCTGATGCCGGTAGTTTCAAAGTCGATGACAGCAATACGTTCCATGAAGGGGCCTCAATGTTTGAGCAACAGCTTACCCTCGATGGGCACATAACGGGTGGCCGCACGGATCAGCGACAATGCGGTAAGCCCAGGCACGCCATACACCACGGCCTCTGTACCGTGGCGCTGGATCACCCGTTCCAGCAGCAGGTCGAAGTCGCCATCGCCAGAGGCCAGCACCACCTGGTCGACCCGGCTGGCCGCATCGATCACATCCAGGGTAATACCCACATCCCAGTCCCCTTTGGCCGAGCCATCGCTGCGCTGGATGAAAGGCTTGAGGCGCACATCGAAACCCAGGTTGCGCAAAATCTGCTGGAACTGCTGTTGCTTGCTGTCGCCACGGTCGATGGCATAGGCCACCGCTTCGACAATTTCGCCTTCACGGCCGACGTCGGCCCACAACGCGGTGTAGTTGAAATGGCAGCCGTGGGCCTGGCGCACGGTGTAGTAGAGGTTCTGCACATCGGCGAACAGCGCGATCTTTTTCACCTGGGAACCTCATGTCTGGCCTGGAATACCGGGGGCTGCTGCGCAGCCCTTCGCGGGCACGCCCGCTCCCACAGGTGTCGTACAGGTCACCGTGGGAGCGGGCGTGCCCGCGAAGGGGCGCAAAGCGCCCCCAAAATTGCCTGCAGTATGCCAGACCTATCAGACGTACGAATCGTCGTCCGAGAAGATCCCGCCATCGTCGCTGCCGTAATCGGTGTCGGCATAACCGCCCTGGTCACTGCCCCAACCACCGTTGTCAGCCACTTGCTGCTGCCCGCCCTGGTCGTTCCAGCCACCGCTGTCGCTGGCCGGTGCTGGCTCTTCCTTGATTACCTCGACCACTTCCTCGGGCTGTGAATTGTGGTTGAACAGGCTGCTGATGCCCTGGGCCAGCAACACACCACCGGCCACACCGGCTGCGGTCTGCATGGCCCCACCGAGGAAGCTGCTGGCACCGCCGCGCGCCGGCGCAGCGCCAAAGCCTGGCTGCTGCGGTTGCGGCTGAGCCTGCGAGAAGCCCGGTGCCGACGGCTCGCGCCAGCCACCACCGGATGCTGCAGGCGGCGCCGAAGGGCGCTGAGGCTGCACAGCCGGGGCCGCATTGCGCCCGCCCGAGCCAAAGATGCTGGACAAGAAGCCACCACCGCCGCTGCCCGGTGCGCCGGTACCGGCCTGTGCCGCCTCGGCCTGGGCGCGGGCCTGCTTCAGCTCGGCCTCCAACTGCTTGTTCTGTTCGTCGAGGCGCTTGATTGCCGCCTCCTGCACCAAAATCGCCTGGGCCATGTAGTAAGGCGCCGCCGGCTGCTGGCGCAGGTGCTGCTCGATGCACGCCTGGGCCTGCGCGTCACGCGGCTGGCTTGGGTCTTCGGCTTGCCTGATACGGCCGAACAGGCCGTCGATCAGGGTTTGTTCTTCAGTGTTCATGGGGCGACCTCGTGGGGTAGCGGGACAACGGACAGCGTCAAAGATGGGGTGTAGCGGCACGGGATTCAATCACTGGCGC
>Ga0160449_1000676_pt1 | contig 19028 bp, 18 predicted proteins | sample HID1975I_E1MG_FD_108216 | JGI IMG/M metagenome (GOLD analysis project Ga0160449, IMG submission 108216) | Enriched soil microbial communities from UW Madison campus, WI, USA - HID1975I_E1 MG | ecosystem: Environmental > Terrestrial > Soil > Unclassified | place: USA: Madison, Wisconsin...
CTGGCGATCAGGCCGGCAAAGCCGCGAAAGTCGAGGTTCGGGCGATTGACCCACTGGACCGGCATGCGGAAGGGCTTGGCCGCCGCGGTGGTGGCATCGACCTCGACGCTTTCGAGATGGGCCATCAGGGTCGGCCCCCGATACCAGGGCGTATTCTCGGAATGGGCGGTGATATTGTCGCCCTTGAAGCCGGAAATGGGGATGGGGGTGAAGGCGCTGATGCCGATGCTCTGCGCGAACTCGGCATAATCCTTGACGATGCCGTCGAACACGGCCTGGTCATAGCCGACCAGATCCATCTTGTTGACGGCCAGCACGATGTTGCGGATGCCGATCAGGTGGGCGAGGTAGCTGTGGCGCCGCGTCTGGGTGAGGATGCCCTTGCGCGCGTCGATCAGGATGACGGCGAGGTCGGCGGTGGAGGCGCCGGTGACCATGTTGCGGGTATATTGTTCATGGCCGGGGGTATCGGCGACGATGAACTTGCGCTTTTCGGTGGCGAAGAAGCGATAGGCGACGTCGATGGTGATGCCCTGTTCGCGCTCGGCGGCGAGGCCATCGACCAGCAGGGCGAAGTCGATCTCGCCCCCTTGCGTGCCGACGCGCTTGGAGTCGGCCTGCAGCGCCTCGAGCTGGTCCTCGAAGATCATCTTCGAATCATAGAGCAATCGCCCGATCAGGGTGGACTTGCCGTCATCGACCGAGCCGCAGGTGATGAAGCGCAGCATGGTCTTGTGCTGATGGACGTCGAGATAGGCGTCGATGTCCTGCGCGATCAGCGCATCGGTCTGGTAGATCGGGGCCTGGGTGTCGGGCTGAGTGAGCGTGTCGGTCATTGGCTTTGTCCCGTCATCCCAGCGAAAGCTGGGATCTGGTTGATCTTGGAGAGAGGGATCGAGCGTGGCTGTCCAAGGCATGAGACCCCGGCCTGCGCCGGGGCTGAGCCGGGCAGAGCCCGGCTCAGAAATACCCCTCCTGCTTCTTCTTCTCCATGCCGGCGCCGCCGGCATCCTTGTCGATGGCGCGACCCTGGCGCTCGGATGTGGTGGTGAGCAGCATCTCCTGGATCACCTCGGAGAGGGTCGACGCCTCGCTCTCGACCGCGCCGGTGAGCGGATAGCAGCCCAGGGTGCGGAAACGGATCGAGCGCTCGACCGGCACTTCGCCCGGCGCGAGCGGGAAGCGGTCATCATCGACCATCAGCAGCATGCCGTCGCGCTCGACGGTGGGGCGGGGGGCGGCGAAATAGAGCGGCACGATCTCGATGCCCTCAAGCTGGATATATTGCCAGATGTCGAGTTCGGTCCAGTTGGAGATCGGGAAGACGCGGATGCTCTCGCCCTTGGCCTTCTTCGCATTATAGAGGTTCCACAGTTCCGGCCGCTGGTTCTTGGGATCCCAGCCGTGCGACGCGGTGCGGAAGGAGAAGATGCGCTCCTTGGCGCGGCTCTTCTCCTCGTCGCGGCGCGCGCCGCCAAAGGCCGCGTCGAAGCCGAACTTGTCGAGCGCCTGCTTCAACCCCTCGGTCTTCCACATGTCGGTATGGAGCGCGCCATGGTCGAACGGGTTGATGCCGCGCGCCTGCGCCTCGGGATTATGATGGACCAGCAGCTCCATGCCCGCATCGCGTGCCGCCTTGTCGCGCAGATCATACATCGCCCGGAACTTCCAGGTGGTATCGACATGGAGCAGCGGGAAGGGCGGGGGCGAGGGATAGAAGGCCTTCTTCGCCAGATGCAGCATCACCGCCGAATCCTTGCCCACCGAGTAGAGCATCACAGGCCGATCCGCCTCCGACACCACCTCTCGCAATATATGTATGCTCTCCGCCTCTAGGCGCTCCAAATGGGTAAGACTGCGTGCCATGATTGTGCTTCCTGAAATGGGTGTCAGGCGGCCGGGAGCCGCTTTTCGGCGTCGGCGATTTCCGCCTTCAGCCACATGGTTTCGGACAGGTTGGTGCCGCCGCTGCGGGCGAGCAATTGTTCGAGCGCGGCCTTCTTGATGGTCAGCGCTGCCTCATGGTCGGGCGCGACGCCCAGCGCGATATCGAGCAGGTGCAGCGCTTCGAGCGGGCGCCCCGCCGCAGCATGGACATGGGCGCGGGCGGCGAGTGCCCCGGCGCCACCGGCCAGTTCGACAAGGTCGGGATAGACGGCCGGGCGCGGCACGCCATAAAGGGCGGTGGTGCCATCCTCATAATGGAACCAGCCGGCATTTTCCTCCCAGATGGCGCGGACGACCCAGCTGGTCTTGCCATGGAATTCGCCGATGCGGATATCCTCGGGCAGAATGATTTCGCGCATCAGATCCTGGACATGGCGGCCGGCATTCATGCCGGCGATCGTCTCGCGCTCGATATAGGTGACGGCGGCGTGCATCTGGTCGAGATTGGCGCGGATCGTGTCCGCGCCGCGGATCGGATCGCCATGGCCGGTGATGACCAGTTCGGGCTCCAGCGACCGGACATGTTCCAGCGACTGGAGATAGGCGCGCACCAGCCGGGGCCGATCGCCGCGCATCGTCACCAGATTGGGCATGGAGCGCCACACCGGGCCGAACAGATTGCCGGTGAAGATCGTCTTTTCCTCGGGCATCCAGACGAACACCGAGCAGAGCGTTTCGCCGCCCGGCGTCTTCACCACCTCGAACTTGCGGCCGCCCTGTTCAAAGGCATGGATGGTCTCGACCGTCCGGTCGGGGACGATGCGCGGCGGCTTGGGCGGCGGGCCGTCGCGCCGGGTCATCGACGCCCAGAGCTTGCCCGAGCGGATGCCGAGGAACGGGCCGAGCCGGTCGAAATAATCTTCCGTGTCGACGAAGTTGACACCCGTGATGACCTCCGTGCCCAGCTCCTGCTGGTCGGGCAGGGCGCCATAATGGTCGGGATGGGCCTGGGTGACGATGATGCGTTTCAGCGCGCCGGTGCGGTGCGGGGCGAACAGCCCCTTGTTGCGCGCGCCATTGCCCAGGAAGCCGGTATTGACCAGCAGGTCGCCATCGGCCGTCGTCACCAGATAGGCGTTGGAAATATCCTTCACCATGAAGATGGTATCGGTGATCGCTTCCGCGTCGGTCTGGCCTTGTCCGGCCATGACCAAAGCGCCCAACGGTGTCTGCGGCTTCTCTGCGGTGGATGGCGTGCTCATGCGTCGGCTCCCTCAAACTCGATCATGACCTTGGCGGATTGCGGACGGGCGGCGATGTCCAGGCCCTCCAGCACCCGCGCAAAGGGCAGTTTATGGCTGATCAGCGCCGCGATCTTGTCCTTGAGGCGCGGCATGGCGGCGATCACGTCGGGCATTTCGGTCGGATAGCCGACCGCCGTGGTGATCGTCATTTCCGTCGTCAGCATCGGGCCTGCGGGCAGCTCGATCGGCTTCATATAGGCAGCAGTGATGACATGGCGGGCATGGGTCTTGGCCATGGCGATCACGTCGGACAGGATGGAGGGCGCGCCGGCGGCGTCGATATAGGCGTCGGTCTGCGACTTTTCGCGGCCGAACACGGTGGTGGTGCCGTGGATCGCCTTGATCCGGGCGATCGCATCCTCCTTGGCCGGGTTGATGGTGTGGGCGCCGAGCGCGCGGGCGCGCTCCAGCCGTTCCTCGGCCAGATCGAGCGCGATCACATCCTGGCAACCCCGGTCGATCGCCCACAGCACCATGCCAAGGCCGATCGGGCCGCAGCCGAAGATCACCACCTTGTCGCCGGCCTTGGCCTGCGCCCGGTTGACGCCGTGCATCGCCACCGACAGCGGCTCGCACATGGCGGCGACGTCATAGGGGATGCCGTCAGGGATCGGCAGCAGGCTGTCGCCCAGCCGCGCGTCGCGGACCAGCAATTCCTCGGTAAAGGCGCCTTCCGGTCCGCCGCTGCCGATGAAGCTGGGGGTCATCATCGGGTTGATGATGACGCTCTGGCCGACGCTGACGCCCGCCACTTCATCGCCGACGATCATGATCTCGCCCGCGCCTTCATGGCCGAGCGCGGTCAGCTTGCCGGGGCCGGGAATGCCGCCATTCTTGATATAGCTGAGGTCGCTGCCGCAAATGCCGCAGGCCTTCATCTTCACGACGACGTCCTTCGGACCCGGCTCGGGCCGCTGATAGGCGTCGAGCCGGACATCGTTCACATCATGGATGTTGAGCAGGTGCATCGGATCGCTCCTTCGATCGGCTCAGAAGGCGTAGGGCGGGTAGACCAGGCTGCCGCCGTCGATGACGATCGTGTCGCCGCTATGGTAACGCGAGGCGTCGGACGCGAGATAGGCGCCGATGCCCTCGAAATCCTCGATCGCGCCGGGGCGGTGAATCGGCGTCTTGGCCGAGAAATGGGCGTCGACGGCGGCCATGCGGGCCTGCATCTCCGGACTCATCTCGCCATCCCCGCCGATGCCGGTCTTGATATAGCCCGGCGCGATGCTGTTGGCGCGGATCTCGTACTTGCCCAGTTCCGCCGCCATGCCGCGCACGGCCGCACCCATGCCGCCCTTCGACGCGGCATAATTGTTGATCCCGGCAATGCCGTGGAACATCGACAGGCTGCCGCAATAGACCAGGCTGCCGCCCGGCTCGCCAGCTTCGGCGCGGGCGACCATCGCCTTGGCGCCTTCCCGCAGGGTGAAGAAGGCGCCGTGCAGGTTGACCGCCAGCAGGTCATGCCATTCGGCCGAATCCAGCGTTAGCACCGAGCGCGAACGCGAGGCGCGGCCCGAATTGGCGAAGACGCAGTCGATGCGGCCGAAATCGGCGAGCAATTTGGCATAGCCGTCGACGATCGCTTCTTCCGACGCGACATCGACCTGATAGGTTTCGACCCGGCCGGCGCCTGCTTCGCGCAGGGCGGCGGCGGCGGCTTCGTTCTTGTCCGCGTTGCGCGCCCAGATCGCGATGTCGCCGCCCATCTTGGCGACGCCCATCGCGAAGCCCAGGCCAATGCCGCCATTGCCGCCGGTGACCAGCGTGACCTTGCTTGTGCAGTCGAAAAGACCCTGTGCCATTCATCTCTCTCCATAGGGTACCGCATCGTTGGCGGCTTGCCTGATGGCCCAAGGATGGGGGCGACTCCGGCGCCGATGCAATTGACCAGAGTATCGAGAATGGGACATAGTGCTGCGATAGGGCCAAACATGGCCAGGGAGCGGGGGAGCGATGCCGGAATCCTATGCCAGGTCGGTTTTCGAGGCCGAGATTGCGGTGCCACAGGCGCAGGCGCGGATCATGCGGCTCGACCTGGCGGGGCCGACCGACCGCATTTTCCGGCGCGAGCGCCATTATTGGCTCGACATGTGCCTGACACCCCGACCCGAGCGGGTGCGCGGCTGCTATGCCGACCATTGGGGGCCGCATCGCTATGAGCGACTGGGCGAGATTTTCCTGGTGCCGCCGGCGCAGGCGTTGCGGTTGCGGACCGAAGGAGAGGGTCGCCAGTCTTCGGTCGTGTGCGAGATCAAGGCGGAGGGGATCGACCGGTGGCTCGACGGGCCGATCGAATGGACCGACAGTCGCCTCGCCGCCTGTCTCGACATCGCCCATCCGCATATGCGTGCCTGCCTGTTCCGCCTGGCGGAGGAGGTGAATCGGCCGGGGGCGGGCAGCATCGTGCTGGCCGAGTTGATCGCCGGGCAACTGGCGATCGAGGTGGCGCGCTATTGCCAGGCGATCGCCGAGGGACCGGCGACCGGGGGCCTTGCCACCTGGCGGTTGCGGCGGATCAACGAGCGGCTGCAACTGGGCGGGGCTGCGCCCTCGCTGGAGGAATTGGCGGCACTGTGCAACCTGTCGGTGCGGCAACTGACGCGCGGCTTTCGCGCCAGCCGGGGCTGTTCGATCGGCGGCTATATCGTCCAGTGCCGGATCGATGTCGCCAAACGCTATCTGGGGTCGAGCGAGAGCATCAAGGAAATCGCCTTCGCGCTCGGATTCGCCTCGCCCTCCAGCTTCGCCTTCGCCTTTCGCCGCGCCACCGGGGCGACGCCGCGCCAGTTTCGCCAGCATCTGACATCGCGCCCGCGATAGGGGCGGACGCCACTCTTCTGATATGGCCCGATATCGATAGTGCGGCCGGGCCGCTTCATCGGGTGGCATTGGCGCCTGTCGCCCTGCCGCCCATGATGGCGGCAAAAGACCATCAGGAGAGATATGCCATGGGCGCAGCTTTGGTTGCCGACGCGCTGATCGACCGCGCGATCAAGGCCACCGGCCTCGATCGCTTCGATTCCGACAGTTATCGCGAAGGGCTGGACATATTGCTCGCCGACGCGAACCAGGCCGGCCTGTCCGACGGCGGCCATGCGCGGATGGAGGCCAATGTCGTCGACCTCCTGTCCAATCGCCTCAGGACCACTGACTATCTGGCGCAGCGGCCCGAGTTGCTGGAACGCCCGGTCGAGCGGCCGGTCTTCGTCTTCGGCATTCCGCGCACCGGCACGACGCTGCTGAGCAATCTGCTGGCCTGCGATCCGGCCCGGCGATCGCCCCTGACCTGGGAGATTGACGAGCCGGTGCCGCCGGCGACCAGCGCGACGCTCAAGAGCGATCCGCGCGCCATCGCCCGGCTGGAACAGGAAAAGGCGATGCTCGCCGCCCGGCCGGACATGGGCAAATATTATCGCAATTCGGCCGTCTATCCCAATGAATGCATCTTCTTCATGGCGCATGATTTCAAGGCGCTGGCGCTGGAATCGCGGGGCAAACTGCCCAACTATCGCGACTGGCTCTTCTCCACCGACATGACGTCGGCTTACGAGTATCACAAACGCTTCCTGCAATTGCTGCAGGCCGATGCGCCGGGCGTGTGGAACCTCAAAATGCCGAGCCACAGCCTGTGGATCGAGACGATCCGCAAAATCTATCCCGATGCGCGCTTCATCTGGACCCATCGCGATCCCTATACCGCCATGGGCAGTTTCTGTTCGATCATCAGCCTGGGACAGATGGCCTTTACCGGCCGAGTCGACGGCGAGTGGCTGGCGGAGAATTGCACCTATCAGGCGAAGCTGCATGCCGACCGCATCATGGATGCGCGCGAGCGGCTGGGCGAGGACAGCATGATCGACGTTCATTATGCCGACCTCACCATCGATCCGATCGGCACGATGCGGCGGCTCTATGCGGCGCTGGGCGACGATTTCACGCCGGAGGCAGAGGTCGCGATGCAGGCCTGGCTGGACGATAATCCGCAGGGAAAATTTGGCAGTCATGACTATAAGCTCGCCCAATATGGCCTGTCGGTCGAACAATTGACGCCGCATTTCGAGCGCTATCTGGCGCGCCATGACGTCGCGCGGGAGGGTTGAGCCATGCTGACCGGCCATCATTTCCAGAACGCCTATGTCACCCGCAATGTCGACAAGGCCGTCGCCCAGTTCCGCGATCAGGCCGATGTCCGCTCCCTGTCGGAGATCGAGGTGCCGGTGCAGCTCTGGACGCCGCAGGGCGAGGGGCAGGGGGTGCAGAAGCTTGCCTTCGTCTGGGTCGACGACATGCAGTTCGAACTGATCCAGCCGATATCGGGCGATGTGCTGGCGCTTTATCGCGACGCGCTGCCCGATGATGACCGGCTGGTCTTCCATCACATCTGCAACCGGGTCGACGACTGGGCCGCCTTCATGGCGCGGGTCGAGCAGCAGCCTTATCCGGTGGTGCTGAAGGGCGGGACGCCGGGCATGCTGGAATTCGTCTATCTCGATACAAGGCCCTGGCTGGGCCATTATGTCGAATATGTGTGGATGGGGCCGGACCGCTGGAAAGGCATGGGCGGCCTCTAGAGCGCGCTGCGCGCTCCAGGTCTTTGTTGTCGCATCGCTGTTGCGCAAAACCGGTTCCTACTTTTGCGCGCGATGCTTTGAAAGGGAGAGCGAATATGATCAGCATGGCCCGTTTCGGCACCCGCGACCTTGACGGCGCGAAAACATTCTATGACGGCATTGCCGAACTGCTGGGGGCGGTGCGGGCCTATGATCGGCCCGATCTGGTCGCCTACAAGACGGCCGAGGGCGGGATGCTGCTGATCGGCATTCCGTTCGCGGGGGATGCGACGCCGGGCAATGGCAATCAGGTCGGCATCCAGGCGGATAGCCGGGCGCAGGTCGATGCGGTCCATGCGCGCGCGCTCGAACTGGGCGGCAAGTGCGAGGGCAAGCCGGGGATCCGCGGCGATGACCCCAACGGCTTCTACGGCGCCTATTTCCGTGACCTCGACGGCAACAAGATGACGATCTTCCGCTTCGGACCGCCCGAGGTCTGATCCGCGCCGGACGACTTGGTCAAAAGGCCCGGCCCCATCAAGAGGCCGGGCCTTTTTGCGTCAGAGCAGGCTGCCGCCATCCACCGGATAAACCTGGCCGGTGATGAAGCCGGCCTGGTCCGACGCCAGATAGACGGCGAGTGAGGCAACCTCCTCGGCATAGGCGACGGGGCGGCCCAGCACCGTCTGGCGCGACCTTTTTTCCATGTCTTTCGGGCTGGTGCTGGCAAAGGCTCTGCCAAAGAAGTTGCTGTCGGGGTGAAATCGGCTGCCCTTGCTGAAGGCGGCGGGGTCGCGCGAGACCGTGCCATAGGGGGCGACGCAATTGACACGCACGCCGTGCTGGCCGACCTCCTTGGCCAGCACCTTGGTAAAGCCATGGACTGCCGCCTTGGCGGCCGAATAGACCGGCAACATATAGTCGCCGACGAGTCCCGCCGTCGACCCGATATTGACGATCGCGCCTGTCTTGCGCGCGATCATGTCGGGCAGCACCGCATGGGTCATGCGCAGCATCGTGCCCAGGTTGAGGTCGATGTCACCGGCCCAGCTCGCCGGATCGGAGTCGGCAAAGAAGCCTGCGCCGACATTGCCACCGACATTGTTGATGAGGATGGCGACATCGCCCAGTTCCGATGCCGCCGCCATGATGAGCGCCGGTGCGGCGGGGTCGCCAAGATCTGCCGCCACGAAGCGCGCCTTTTCCGTACCGGCGGCGATGACTTGGTCCACCAGCCGGGCGCCCGCATCCACATCGCGTCCGACTGCGACCAGCGCTGCGCCTTCGGCCGCCAGCCCCAGGCTGATGGCCCGGCCGATATTGGCGGTCGCCCCGGTGACGATCGCGACTCTTCCCGTCAGTTGCATGTCCATTGCGTTCGCCCCCCTCATCGGCCATCGGCTGGCCATCATGCAGGGGAAAAGGGGGGAGGCAAATCGCCCCGGGGATCAGTGGCGATCAGGTGGAATCGCGATGGCGATATGTCGTCGTTTTCGGGAGGGGCGGGCTTCTCGGGGCGCCGATATCAGGCATAACGAGAATCAACCAAAGCAAAAAAGATCACTGCATCAATGGTGACTCAATAGTCAACATGATGTTTATTTGGGGAGGCTTCTATTATGAATCGCATGTCGGCCTATTATTTAATCGGCGCGAGTGTCGCGGCACTCACCATCGCGACGCCGGCTCTTGCCCAGGCGCCCGAGGAGCAGGCGGCTGCCACCAACGCCGGGTTCGATCCGCAGATCATCATCGTCGAGGCGCGTCGTCGCGGCGAAGACATTCAGGACGTGCCGGCGGTGGTCAACGCGGTCACCGAACAGGCGATCGGCAACCTCAACATCCGCACCTTCAACGAGGTCCAGGCGCTGGCGCCGGGCCTTGAGCTGACCAACAATGCCAATGGCATCGGCGGCAATGCGCGCCTGCGCGGCGTGAATTTCGACGCCAATGCCAGCGGCAACAGCGGCACGATCCAATTCTATTTCAACGACGCGCCCCTGTCGCCGGGCGCGGTGCTGCAGCAGATGTATGACATCGGCCAGATCGAAGTGCAGCGCGGGCCGCAAGGCACGTTGCGCGGCCGTGCTTCGCCGTCGGGTTCGATCACCATCACCACCCGCAAGCCCGACCTCAATCAGTTCGGTGGCGCCATCGACTGGACCGGCAACAATATCGGCACGCTGAACTTCAAGGGCGCGCTGAACCTGCCGATCATCGAAGGGATTGCCGGCATCCGGGTATCGGGCGTCTGGAACGAGGATGATGCCGATCGCGTCCGCCCGCTCAGCGGCGGACCGAGCCCCTGGTCGCGTACCAAGAGCACCCGGATCGTCGGCACGATCGAGCCGACCGACTGGCTGAAGCTGGAGGGCACCTATCAATATATGGACCGCGATGCGCGGACCTATGACCAGGCGATTTCCTTCAGCGAGGCCAATCCCAATGCCACGCCCAGCCCGGTGCTGATCACGGCGAAGGATCGCCTGTCGATCCAGGAGCAGCCGCGCATCATCAACCAGCGCTTCGACATCTTCAACTGGCGGTCGGAACTGGCCTTTGCCGGCCAGCGGCTGATCTATCAGGGCATGTATACCAAGCAGAAGTTCCATTCGACCGACAATGTCGATGACGGCAATTTCTTCGTCGGCCGCGATGTCAACCAGGTCACCGACACGGTGGCGAAGGAAACCTCGCACGAAATCCGGTTGCAGAATGAAGAACGTGTGTTCGACATGTTCGACTATGTCATCGGCTTCTTCGACGACAAGCTCAACCCGCCGACCCATCTGACCTCGCCGACCATCGTGCGTTTGCCGGCTGCCCTGGGCGGCCGTATCGCCTCTGTCGTTCAGACCGAGATCGACCGCACGGGCAAGGCGCACGAGCAGTCCTTCTTCGGTAACCTGACCGCGCATTTCGGCGAAGCGACCGAACTGGCGGGTGGCCTGCGCCAGATCAAATACAAGTCGAACAATTATCTGGCGGTCAACGGCAACACCATCGCCGCGGACTCGCAGGATGCCGACAAGCTGATCTACAGCGCGTCGCTCAAGCATAATTTCACGCCGGACTTCCTGGTCTATGCCGCCACCGGCAGTTCCTTCCGTCCGGGCATCAACGTGGTGGGCGACTTCAATATCGCGCCGTCGGCGCTGGAGCGTTCCTTCCTCGACCTGCCGCCTGAAACCTCCAAATCCTATGAGCTGGGCTTCAAGAGCACGCTGATGGGCGGGCGGATGCGCTTCAACGTCACCGCCTATCATCAGAAGTACAAGAACTTCCCCTATCGCGTGCCGAACAACGGCGTTTACTATGTGAACACCGTCGCCGTCCGCAATGCGGCCGGCCAGGTGACCGGCACCGCGCAGCAGGTCGGCTCGTTCAACTTCGTGGGCGCCGTCCCGGTCGAGGTGAACGGCGTGGAAAGCGAACTGGGCTTCGACATCACGCGCAGCTGGAACGTCAACCTGACCGGCAGCTATTCGCTCGGCAAGATCAAGAACGGCACCATTCCGTGCAATGATCTGAACGGTGACGGCATCCCCGATCCGGTCGGCAATGCGCCGAGCCTGGCGGAACTGCAGGGCGCGGTCGGGGCCGACAATCTGTCGGCTTGCGCCGTGAGCCAGCGCGCGGCCTTCCTGCCGCCGATCACCGCCACGCTGCAGAGTGAATTCCATACTGCCATTTCGGGCAAGACCGACGGCTTCATCCGTGGTCTGCTCAACTATAATGGCAAGTCGAAGGGCGATCCGGGCAATAATTATGACGATGTCAGCGCCTATGCGTTGGTCAACCTCTATGCCGGTCTGCGTGATCCGGATGGCGGCTGGGAAATCTCGCTGTTCGCCAAGAATCTGTTCGACACGACCAAGGTGCTGACGCGGACCACGCCGCTCTTCACCGGCTATCAGCAGATTACCGGTTTCACCGCGACCGGCGCGACCACGGCGGCGGCGACCTATACCAGCACCTATACCGGTGCCACGGTCACCCCGCCGCGTGAGATCGGCATCAATCTGCGCTTCGCCTTCGGTTCGCGCTGATCCATCCGCGCCAAGGGGCAGACGATCGGCCGGGCAGCCCCAGGGGGTTGTCCGGCCGATCGGCGTTTGAGGCCTTCCCACACCTTCGCGGGAGCGATGAGGGTGCGGCCGCCGGGCCGCAGCGATTGACTCTGGCCCCGGAGCGGGCAGGGATGGAGCCGATCAACAGGGCTGATCATTATAGGCTCTGAACGATCAACCTAGGTGAGGCAGCATGACGGACATTCGGAAAAGGCGCGCCCGCGATCCCGTGGCGACCCGCGAGGCCATATTGGAAGCAGCCCGTGCGCTGCTGGCCAAGGATGGCCCGGATGGCGTCAGCCTGTCGGAAGTCGCCCATCTCGCCGGCGTTAATCGCGGCACCGCCTACCAGCATTTCGAGACGCGCGAGAAGCTGATCGAGGCGACCGCAGACTGGGTGTCGGAGCGCATGTTTCGTTCCGTGTTCGGCGATCCCGAGACCATTGGCGAGCGCCGGGTGGAAGAAGTCGACATTGCCGACACGACCGATCGTCTGGCACAGTTCGCGATGGACAATCCGGAGCTTTGCCGCATCTGGCTGCTGCAATTGCTGGCTTCGCCCGACCCGATGTCGGATCCTTTCTGGCGCGAATATGAAGGGTCGCTCCAGCGTTTCGCCAACAGCGACATGGCCGAGGATCATGTCGATGCCGAAGTCCTGTCGGTGCTGATGCTGGCCGGGGCCTTTCTCTGGCCGATCTGGGCGCGCAGCCATGCGCGCGAAGAGGGCGAGCGGCGCGCGCTCGGCCGCCGCCTCGCCCAGGAATGCCTGCGTCTGTGCATGTTCGGATCGATGCGTAGCGACAAATTTCCTGACATCGCCGAACGGCTTGGCCGTCCGCTCGCTCCGTTTCCCAAGGCCGCCCAGGGATAGGTTGCCCGATTTCCCTTTCTCTCTTCAAGAAGGACCGACCGCATGTTTTCCGCCATCCTGATCGAAAAGACCGACGACAAGCAGAGCGTCTCGCTCGCCCAGGTCGATGAGGCGCAGCTGCCCGAGGGCGATGTCACCATCGACGTCGATTATTCGACCCTGAACTACAAGGATGGTCTGGCGATCACCGGCGCCTCGCCGGTGGTGCGCAAATTCCCGATGGTGCCCGGCATCGATCTGGTCGGCACCGTCCGCAGTTCCGACCATGGCGACTGGAAGGCCGGCGACAAGGTGGTGCTCAATGGCTGGGGTGTGGGCGAGGGGCATTGGGGCGGCCTCTCCCAGGTTGCCCGGCTGAAGGGCGACTGGCTGGTGCCGCTGCCCGGCGCCTTCACGCCCAAACAGGCGATGGCGATCGGCACCGCCGGCTATACCGCGGCGCTCTGCGTCGAGGCTCTGGTGAAGGCGGGTGTTACCCCCGACCATGGCGAAATCCTGGTCACCGGCGCGACCGGCGGCGTCGGCAGCGTTGCCGTTGCCCTGCTCAAGAAGGCAGGCTTCACCGTGATCGGCTCCACCGGCAAGTCGGCCGAGGGCGACTATCTCAAGACGCTGGGCGCCGACGGCGTGATCGACCGCGCCGAATTGTCGGAAAAGGGCAAGCCGCTGCAGAAGGAACGCTGGGCCGGCGTGGTCGACTCGGTCGGCAGCTTCACCCTTGCCAATGTCTGCGCCCAGACCCGTTATGGCGGCGCGGTGGCGGCCTGTGGCCTTGCCCAAGGCGCCGATTTCCCGGCGACCGTCATGCCCTTCATCCTGCGTGGCGTGCGTCTGCTCGGCGTCGACAGCGTGATGGCGCCCAAGCCCGTGCGCCTCGCCGCCTGGGCGCGGCTGGCGCGCGATCTCGACCCGGCGCTGCTGGAGGTGATCGCGCAGGAAATCAGCCTGGGCGATGCGATCGGCGTCGCCGCCGACCTGCTCGCCGGCAAGGTGCGCGGTCGCGTCATCGTCGACGTCAATCGCTAAGCCGATGGCTGCGCTCTCGATCGTCGCCGGCCCGCCTCTCTCTGAAGAGGAGGGCCTTGGCACGCTGACGCTCGGCGGCTGGCTGCGGGAAGTCACGCGGGCCCATGCCGGGCGGGAGGCGCTGGTCTTCCACGGACCCGATGGCGTGGTCCGCTGGACCCATGACGATCTGTGGGCGCAGGCCAATGCGGTCGCCCGGTCGCTGGTCGCCTGTGGCGTCGGCAAAGGGACGCGCGTCGGCGTGCTGATGACCAACCGGCCGGAATTTCTCTCGGCCGTGTTCGGCGTGGCGCTCGCCGGCGGCGTTGCCGCGACGCTCAGCACCTTCTCGACCCCGGCCGAACTCGACCATCTGGTCCAGTCCTCCGCCTGCTCCGTCCTACTGCTCGAACGCGCGGTGCTGAAGAAGGATTTCGGCGCGATCCTGGCCGATCTGGAGCCGGCGATCGGGGGCGCGGGCGACGGCCGGCTGGTCTCCACCCGCTTCCCCTTCCTGCGCCATCTTGCCGCCGTCGACGGAGCGATGGGGCGGATCGAGGGCTGGAGCGACTTCCTGGCGCGCGGTGATGCGGTCGATCAGGCGCTGGTCGATGCGACCGCCGCCACCGTCATGCCGGCCGACCCGGGCGTGCTCTTCTTCTCCTCCGGCTCCACCGCCAAGCCCAAGGGCATCATCAGCGCCCATCGCGGCCCGACGCTCCAGCTCTGGCGCTGGAAGCGTTTTCTTCAGGCCAAGCCCGATGCGCGCGCCTGGTCGGCCAATGGCTTTTTCTGGTCGGGCAATTTTTGCATGGCGATCGGCGGCGCGCTGACCGGCGGCGGTAGCCTGATCCTGCAACAGACGTTCCAGCCGGCTGAGGCGCTGAGCCTGATGGAGGAAGAAAAGGCGACCATGGCCTTTGCCTGGCCGCACCAATGGGCGCAGTTGGAAGCGGCGCCCAACTGGGCTGAGGTCGACCTGTCTTCGCTCTATTATGTGAACCCGGCCAATCCGCTCGGCCGCCATCCGACTGTCAGCACAAACTGGCAGGAGCCGATGGCCGCCTATGGCAATACCGAAACCTTCACCATCAGCTCGATCTTTCCGTCGGGCACGCCCGAGGAGCGGATCGCCGGCAGCCATGGCGCGCCGCTGCCCGGCAATATCTTCAAGATCGTCGATCCGCTGACCGGCGCGGTCGTGCCGCTCGGTGAACGGGGCGAGATCGCGGTCAAGGGGCCGACCTTGATGCTGGGCTATGTCGGCATCCCGCTCGATGATTCGGTCGATGGCGAAGGCTTCTTCCGCACCGGCGACGGCGGCTGGTTCGACACCGAAGGGCGGCTGCACTGGGAAGGGCGGCTGAACGACATCATCAAGACCGGCGGCGCCAATGTCTCGCCGATCGAGATCGACAGCATCATCAAGACCTGTCCGGGCGTCAAGGTGACCCAGACCGTGGGCGTGCCGCATGAGACGCTGGGCGAACTGGTGGTGACCTGCATCGTCCCGCACGAAGGCGCCATACTGGACGAGGACGGCATTCGCGGTTTCGCGAAGGAACAGCTTGCCAGCTTCAAGGTGCCCCGCCGCGTCCTCTTCTTTGCCGAGAGCGATCTGGAACTGACTGGCAGCGCAAAGATCAAGACCGCCGACCTCAAGGCATTGGTGGTCAAGCGGCTGGAGGTCGAGGCGGCGTGACCGACCCGGCCGGGCAGGCCCTGGCGATCGCCAATCTCAAGGCGCGCTATTGCGCGGCGGCGGATCTGGCGGCGCAGGCGCCGGACCGGGCAAGGGCGCTGTTCGCCGACATCTTCACCGACGATTTCGTGGGTGATTATGGCCTGACGCCGTTGCTCGGGGCGGCGGCGATCATCGATTTCCTCTGCACCGCTATCGCCGGAAACAGCCAATGGGTGCTGCATATGCTCCATTCGCCCCGGATCGAGATTGACGGGGATGGTGCAACTGGTGACTGGACCGTGCTGGTCAAGTTGAAGCGGCGCGGTGGCGGCGCGGTCGACACTGTGATGGGGCGCTATGCCGATGGCTTCCGCCTGACCCCGGCGGGCTGGCGTATCGCCCGCGTCACCTTTGCGCGGGTGGAATGACCGGGATGATTGATCCTCTCGGGCGTCGCTCGCTGCTGTTGGGCGGCGCTGCAGCGTTGATGCTGGCCGGCCATGCCCCGGCAAAGCGGCATGGCCCGACGCTGGGGCTGGCCGACACGACCGTCCGCAAGGAACTGGCGCGCGACTATGCCGGCACGCTGCGCGCCGCGGCGGCGATGGGTTATGGCCTGTTCGGTTTCCGCCTCGCTTCCTATGTCGCCAATGACCCGTCCGAACCCACGCCGCAGGACAAGGCCCGCATGGTGCGCGATGCCGGCATGACGGTGGGCGTCGTCCGGCTCGGCGTGCGTGGCGCGGACTATGACCGGCAGTTCGATCAGGCGGCGGCGATCGGCGCGCGCATCGTCGCGCTGACCACCGCGCCGATCTTCATCGCCAGCCGTACCCTGGGCCAGACGACGCGCTCCGCGCTCGACGCCTATATCCCGCAGCTTGCGGCGCTGGGGGAAAAGGCGAAGGCGGCCGGCCTGACGCTCGCATATCATAATCATTGGTATGATCTGATGCCGATCGACGGCGACCGGCCGCTCGACCTGATGGCCAGCCGGATCGCGCCGGACCTGCTCTCGTTCGAAGTCGACCTGGCCTGGGCCTGGTATGCCGGCGTGGCGCCGCTCGATCTGCTGGCGGCGCTGGGACCGCGGGTGGTGTCGATGCATCTGAAGGACATCGACCGGACTCATGGCACGGCAATCACCGACCATGCGGTCACGCCCGGCAGTGGCGAGATGGATTATGCCGCGCTGATGCCGCGCATCGCCCGGCTGACCCGCGCGACCGGCTATGTCGAGGTCGACAATCCCGAAGATGGGCTGGCCGCCGCACGCGCCGCCATGGCCTATCTGCGCGGGCGATAAGATTTCAATCAGGACAGGAGGCAGAGGATGGCGGGACGTTTCGTGGGCAAGACCGTGCTGGTGACGGGCGGCGCGGCGGGTCTGGGGCGCGCCTATGCCCTCGCTTTCGGTGGCGAGGGGGCGCATCTGATCCTGGCCGATATCAACGAAGCGGGGCTGGCGGAGAGCCAGGCGCTGGTCGAGCAGCTTGGTGCCACCGCCGCCGTCCACCGCGTCGACATGAGCGACGAGGCCGATATCCAGGCCTTCGCCACCAATGTGCTGGCCGCGCATGAGCGCCTCGACGTGCTGATCAACAATGCCGGCCTCCATGCCGGGGAGATTGCGCGCGGTTTCTTCGGCCTGGGCCAGGCCAAATGGCAGCATTATTTTGCGGTCAACACCATCGGCCCGCTGCTGCTGGCCGAAGCGCTGCGACCGGGGCTGGCGAAAGCGAAGGGCGTCATCATCAACAAGTCGTCGATGGCGAGCTACAATCCGGCCACCGCCTATGGCATCACCAAGGCCTCGCTCAACATCTTCACCCATGCGATGGCGATGCAGTTCGGCCAGGACGAGATACGCTGTGTCGGCATCGCCCCCGGCCTGATGGCGACCGAGGCGGCGCAGGACGGCGTCGCCGCCGACAATTGGGAACGGCTGAAGGGCATGCAGTCGGTCAAGCGTCAGGGCACCGCCGAGGATATCGCCAATCTCGGCCTGTTCCTCGCCTCCGCCGAAGGCAGCTTCATCAATAATCAGGTGATATTGTGCGACGGCGGCAACCAGATGCGCGGTTTCCGCTTCTGATGGCCGCGCCCGATTTCGCCGACTGGCTGGCGATCGCCAATGTGAAGGCGCGCTATTGCCGCCTGCTCGATACCAAGGATTGGGAGGGGTTCGCCGCGCTGTTCACGCCCGATTTCCGGCTCGACGCGACCGGATCGGGCGGGCCGCTGCTGGAGGGGCGCGATGTCGCGATCGCCAGCGTCCGCGCCTCGATCGACGCGGCGAGGACCGTCCATCATGTCCATTCGCCCGAAATCGCCATCGACGGCGATGAAGCAACGGCCATCTGGGCGATGCAGGACCATCTGGTCTGGTCCGATGGGCGTAGCCTGATCGGCCATGGCCATTATCATGAAGATTATAGCCGGGAAGACGGCCACTGGCGGATTGCCCAATCCCGCCTCACCCGGCTGGCGATCGAGATGAAGGCGCCGCCGGCCTGAACGGGAAGGCAAATGGCGTGCCGTCATGCGTGGAGGGCGTTGTCCCGCTTGGGGGCCACCCCAACGTGACCAAGATTTCATGATCGCGCGGATTGATCCGGCGCGGTGCCGGGTCTAGCTGCCACCCTGTTCCAACCGGAATATTCCGCCCATCCTTTCGAGGAAATCATGTCCGACAACGACCATAGTCGAAAGACCGCGCGTTCGGGCATGGGGGCGAACTGACAGGTTCGGATCACCCGCCCGCCCCGAAGGCGCGGTCGCACGAGGTGATCCATGAATGCAGCCATCCGTTTTCTCGTCGGCTCCCTGCGCCGCGGGCCACAGGCCCCTGATCTCAACCGCCTGTTCGATGACGGCCAGACCTATGGCGAGCGACTCGCCGACCGGGTCGCGGCGATCGGCGGTTCCTGGCGCTTCATCATCGGTTTCAGCCTGTTCCTGCTCCTCTGGGCGCTGCTGAACACGCTGGTGCTGGCGCGCCACGCCTTCGATCCCTTTCCCTTCATCTTTTTGAACCTGATGCTGTCGATGCTGGCCGCGTTGCAGGCGCCGATCATCATGATGAGCCAGAATCGCCAGGCGGCGAAGGACCGGCTGGATGCGCGGCTCGACTATGAGACCAATTTGCGATCGGAAGCGCAGATCGCCAGCCTGCACGACAAGATCGACCTGCTGCTGGCGATGGCGGGGGAGAGGGAGGATGCGGCAGGGGCGGCTGACTGATCTTCAGGCATCGGCGCCCTTCAACGCCGCATCAAGCGGATAGAGGAAGCGGAGAAACTGGAATCGGTCCCGTTCATTATCCTGTTTTGGTCGTTTTGATGCTTGGGTGAACGCAAGGTGCTGCCTCGCGGCCGACGACATGGTTGCGGCGTTCGCTGCCTTGTGATTCTGAGAGGAGGCATGGCAATTGACGCATTCGGCGAGCAATTGCAGATTGAGATATGCGTACGCCAAAATCCGTCCTGCCTGAATCTCTGCATGCGAAATTAGGCGATCTAGGTGTTGATTGCTGCTGAGAAGTGACCCGGGGAGGCCAGTAATTTCCACTGAGAAGTGACCCATGTTTGAACACGTCCCTGGCTTTGGCGAGCGGGGGACCATGGAGTGTTGGACATGGCATTA
>Ga0160449_1000678_pt1 | contig 18999 bp, 13 predicted proteins | sample HID1975I_E1MG_FD_108216 | JGI IMG/M metagenome (GOLD analysis project Ga0160449, IMG submission 108216) | Enriched soil microbial communities from UW Madison campus, WI, USA - HID1975I_E1 MG | ecosystem: Environmental > Terrestrial > Soil > Unclassified | place: USA: Madison, Wisconsin...
ATCGTGATCGCAGCCGTCAGCGTCGTCTTGCCATGGTCAACGTGACCAATCGTGCCGATGTTGCAGTGCGGCTTGTTACGTTCGAACTTTTCCTTGGCCATTCTCTAGCTCCTGGGTCCCCGAACCGGGGGCTCCTTGGTTTGGGGATGAAGGCGGGCGGTCTGCGCGCAAACCGCCCGGGTTACAAGTGTCCTGTCGCGAACGACGGGCTTAGGCGTACTTCTTGATCACTTCGTCGGCGACGTGTTGCGGCACCGGATCGTAGTGGTCGTATTGCATGGTGAACTGGGCGCGGCCCTGCGACATGCCACGCAGCGTGTTCACATAGCCGAACATGTTGGCCAGCGGCACGAAGGCGTTCACGACGACCGCATTGCCGCGCATGTCCTGCCCCTGGATCATGCCGCGACGGCCGTTCAGGTCGCCGATGACCGAGCCGAGGTATTCCTCGGGGGTCACGACCTCGACCGCCATGATCGGCTCGAGCAGCTTGGGAGCGCCCTTTTCCTTCAGTTCGCGGAAGGCGGCGCGGGCCGCGATTTCGAACGCCAGCACGCTGGAGTCAACATCGTGGAACTTGCCGTCCGTCAGGGTCGCCTTGAAGTCGATCAGCGGGAATCCGGCCAGCAGACCGTTCTCCTTGACGGACTCCAGACCCTTTTCCACGCCCGGGATGTATTCCTTGGGCACGGCGCCGCCGACGATGGCGCTTTCGAACACGAAGCCCGAACCTGGTTCACCCGGCTCGAAGGTGATCATGACGCGGGCGAACTGGCCCGTACCGCCGGTCTGCTTCTTGTGGGTGTAGTCGATGTCGACCTTGCGACCCAGCGATTCACGATAGGCGACCTGCGGCGCGCCGATCGTGGCGTCGACCTTGTAGGTGCGGCGCAGGATGTCGATCTTGATGTCCAGGTGCAGCTCGCCCATGCCCTTCAGGATCGTCTGGCCCGACTCGTGGTCGGTCGAGACGGTGAAGGACGGATCCTCCGAAGCCAGCTTCTGCAGGGCGACGCCCAGCTTTTCCTGGTCGGCCTTGGACTTGGGCTCGACCGAGATCTCGATCACCGGGGCCGGGAATTCCATCTTCTCGAGGATGACCGGCGACTTGATCGGATCGCACAGGGTGTCGCCGGTGCGGGTTTCCTTCAGGCCGGCCAGGGCGACGATATCGCCGGCGTAGGCTTCCTTGATGTCTTCCCGGTTGTTCGAGTGCATCTGCAGCATCCGGCCGACGCGCTCTTTCTTGTCGCGACTGGAGTTCAGCAGCGACTGGCCGGTTTCCATCTTGCCCGAATACAGGCGGCAGAAGGTCAGCGAGCCGACGAACGGGTCGTCCATGATCTTGAACGCCAGGACCGACAGGGGCTCGTCGTCCGACGCCTTGCGGGTGACGGGCTCTTCGGTCTTGAAATCGATGCCGGGGGTCGCCGGAATGTCGACCGGCGACGGCAGGTAGTCGATGACCGCGTCCAGCAGCGGCTGCACGCCCTTGTTCTTGAACGCCGAGCCGCCCAGGATCGGGTAGAAGGCGCCGGTCAGAACGGCCTTGCGGATGCACTTCTTCAGCGTTTCGACCGAGGGCTCTTCGCCGCCCAGATAGGCTTCCATCGCCTCGTCATCCAACTCGACGGCGTTGTCGATCAGGTACTGGCGAGCGGCGGCGCATTCGTCGGCCATGTCGGCCGGGATGTCGCGCACGTCGGCGTCGGCGCCGACCTGATCGGTTTCCCAGACCAAGGCCTTCATCTCGACCAGGTCGACCACGCCCTTCAGGTTCGTTTCCGAACCGATCGGCAGCTGGATCGGCACGGCCTTGGCGCCCAGGCGGTCGCGGATCGACTCGACCGAGGCGTTAAAGTCGGCGCCGATCTTGTCCATCTTGTTGACGAAGACGATCCGCGGAACCTTGTACTTGTCGGCCTGGCGCCAGACGGTTTCGGTCTGCGGCTCGACGCCGGCGTTGCCGTCCAGCACCGTCACGGCGCCGTCCAGCACGCGCAGCGAACGCTCGACCTCAATGGTGAAGTCCACGTGTCCGGGGGTGTCGATGATGTTGAGGCGCTTGCCCTTCCAGAAGGCGGTCGTCGCGGCCGAGGTGATGGTGATGCCGCGTTCCTGCTCCTGGTCCATCCAGTCCATGGTGGACGCGCCGTCGTGCGTCTCGCCCATTTTGTGGTTCTTGCCGGTGTAGAACAGGATCCGCTCGGTCGTCGTCGTCTTGCCCGCGTCGATGTGGGCCATGATGCCGAAGTTGCGGTAGTCTTCGATTTTATGCGTGCGGGGCATTGGAGTGTGCCTTCGAGGGTGCTTCGCGGACGCGGCGGGCGCCCAAGGAAAATGTCGGATATGACGGCGCGGGCGATTTAGCTCAAAACCGCCCGCGCCGGATAGTCACAGATAAGCGCGCCAGATGGCGCTTTGAAGACGCTTACCAGCGGTAGTGGCTGAAGGCGCGGTTGGCTTCGGCCATCTTGTGGGTGTCTTCACGCTTCTTGACCGCGGTGCCGCGGTTGTTCGAGGCGTCCAGCAGCTCGGCGGCCAGCTTCTCGGTCATGGTGTTTTCGCCGCGGTTGCGGGCGGCGTTGACCAGCCAGCGGATGGCCAGGGCGCGACGACGGTCCGGACGGACCTCGACCGGCACCTGATAGGTGGCGCCGCCGACCCGGCGCGAACGCACTTCGACCGACGGGGCGACGTTGTCCAGGGCGGTGTGGAAGGTCTCGACCGGGGTCTGCTCCTTCTTCTTGTCCGCCAGGATGTCGAAGGCGCCGTAGACGATGTTCTCGGCGACGGCCTTCTTACCTTCGTACATGACGTAGTTCATGAACTTGGTGACGATCAGATCGCCAAACTTGGGATCCGGCAGAACTTCACGCTTCTGGGCGCGGTGACGACGCGACATGGGTTATTCCTTCTCGGTCCCGGCCGACGCCGGGAAAATCTCTGATGCGGTGAGGCGGTTCGCTTACTTCGGACGCTTGGCGCCGTAGTGCGAACGGCGCTGCTTGCGGTCCTTGACGCCTTGCGTGTCCAGCACGCCGCGCAGGATGTGGTAGCGAACGCCGGGCAAGTCCTTGACGCGGCCGCCGCGGATCAGGACCACCGAGTGCTCCTGCAGATTGTGGCCTTCACCGGGGATGTAGCACACGGCTTCGATGCCGGTGGTCAGACGGACCTTGGCGACCTTACGCAGAGCCGAGTTCGGCTTCTTCGGGGTCGTCGTATAGACGCGGGTGCAGACGCCGCGACGCTGGGGGCAACCCTTCAGGGCCGGAACCTTGTTGCGGACCGGCTTGGGCGCGCGCGGCTTGCGGATCAGCTGGTTGATCGTAGGCATGGAGTACTCGTCTCTCTTCAATCGATGGAGGCGTGTGCCTTTCGGCCGGGGCGCCTCATGAGCCTTCTTTTGAACGACGCCGAAACGTCGCCCGGGTGGGTTATCGAGATGAGCCGTGACCCAAACAGAAAAGCCGGAACGCGCGCTTTGGGCGTTCCGGCGGGCGCAGCCCGTCCGCTCGATTGTCACGATCTCAACACGCCGATTGAATCGCCATGCCTCGAAAGTCCGGCGCGTTTACGCTTCGACGCGCCGATGGTCAAGAGAAAGACCCACGCTCGCGCTCGCGACGGAAACCGTCACCATGATCGTTTGAGCCCTATCAGACCCCGGTGCGTTCGTCAGGACGCCCGGTTCGCAGCAATGAAGACGTCTCGCCCATGACCGCCACGCCGTTCTCGTCAGGATCGACGCCCCGCAAGTCCCGCTTCAGCCGTCCCAAGGGGCGCGGTCTGTGGCTGATGCTGGGCGCCCTGCTGCTGGTGGCCGTGGCCGTCTGGTTCTTCTTCCTGCGTGGGGGAGACAAGGCCGACCCCTACCGCACCGAGGCAGTCCAGACCGGCGAGATCGTCTCCTCCGTCTCCGCCTCGGGCAAGCTTGAGGCCCTGGTCACGGTCGAGGTCGGCTCGCAGATTTCCGGTCAGGTGACCCAGGTGCTGGTCGACTACAACGATCGTGTCCGCAAGGGACAGGTCATGGCCATTCTGGATCCCCAGAACCAGCGCTCGGCGGTCGAGCAGTCGCAGGCCTCGATCCAGGCGGCCGAGGCCTCGGTCGCCACGGCCCAGGCCAACGTCGCCTTGGCCCAGGCCGAGTATGACCGCCAGAAATTCCTCTTCGACCGGGGCATCGTCGCCCAGGCCGCGCTGGATTCCGCCCAGGCTTCGCTGCGCACCGCCAACGCCTCGGTCCGCCAGGCCCGCGCCCAGGTCGCCCAGCAGCAGGCCGCCCTGCGCGCCAATCAGGCGACGCTGGGCCGCACCACCATCATCGCCCCCATCGACGGCGTGGTCATCGACCGCCAGATTGAGCCGGGCCAGACAGTCGCCTCGGGCCTGAACGTCGCCGTGCTGTTCACCCTGGCCCAGGATCTGTCGCGGGTTCAGGCCCTGATTAATGTGGATGAAGCGGACATCGGCTCGGTCAAGGTCGGCCAGCCCGTGCGCTTCACCGTCGACGCCTATCCGAACGACAATTTCACCGGCCAGGTCACGCGCATCCGCATGCTGCCGACGACCGAGTCCAACGTCGTCGCCTATACGGTCGAGGCCGAGGCGGAAAATCCGGCCGAAAAGCTGCTGCCCGGCATGACGGCCAACGCCGAAATCATCCTGCAACAGCGCCAGAACGTGCTGCGCGTGCCCAACTCGGCCCTGCGCTTCACCCCCGCCGACGCGCAAGCCCAGTCCACCCAGCGTCAGGGCGGCCAACAGGGCGCCGCCAGTGGGCAACGCAGCCAAGGCGCGGGTCAGGGCGCCGGCCAGCGGGGCAACCGGGCCGCCGCCATCATCGAGGAGCTGAACCTCGACGCCGCCCAGACGGCCAAGGTTCAGCCGATCCTCGACAAGGCCCAGCAGACCGCCCGCGCCGGCATGCGCGCCTCGGGCGGCGCCCGTCAGGGCGGCCAGCGCTCGCGCGGCCCCAACCCCGCCATGGCCGCCGCCTTCAACGAGGCCTTCGACCAGATCAAGCCGCTGCTGCGCCCCGATCAGCAGACGACGCTGGAGACCCTGCGCGGCCGCTTCGCCGGCGGTGGCGGGCGCGGCCTGGTCTGGGTGCTGCGCGACGGCAAGCCAGTGGCCGTGCCGGTCCGCACCGGCGCCACAGACGGCTCCTATACCGAGATCACGGGCGGGCTGAAGGCCGGCGATCAGGTCATCACCGGCGGTGGCCCGCGCGCGACCGGCCCCAGCGCCCAGGCCCAGCAACAGGCCCAGCGCCGCGTCGGCGGCGTGGGGGGTGTGGGCGGCGGCATCGGCGCCGGCGGACCGCCGCGTTGATGGGGCCCGCCATGATCGAGATCGAAAACCTGACCAAGACCTATGTCATGGGCGACGAGGTCATCTCGGCCCTGGGCGGGGTGTCCCTGTCCATCGGCCGGGGCGAGCATGTGGCCATCATCGGCCCCTCCGGTTCGGGCAAGTCGACGCTGATGAACGTGCTGGGCGGTCTCGACCGCCCCTCCTCCGGCGCCTACCGCTTCGAGAACGAGCCGGTGGCCGAGTTTGACGACGACCAGCTGGCCGGCTTCCGCAACCGCCGGATCGGCTTCGTCTTCCAGTCGTTCCAGCTCCTGCCGCGCCTGACGGCGGTCCAGAACGTCGAACTGCCGATGATCTACGCCGGCGTCGCCCCCGCTGAGCGCAAGGCCCGCGCGGTCGAGCTGCTTGAGCGCGTCGGCCTGGGCCACCGCCTCAACAACCGCCCGACCCAGATGTCCGGCGGCCAGCAGCAGCGCGTCGCCATCGCCCGCTCCCTGGCCAACGGCCCCGACCTGCTGCTGGCGGACGAACCCACCGGCGCGCTGGACACGGCCACGGGCCAGGAAGTCCTGGCCCTGTTCGACGAACTGAACACCCAGGGCCTGACCCTGTGCATCGTCACCCACGACACCGAGGTCGCCGCCCGCGCCAAACGCCGCATCGCCTTCCGCGATGGCCACATCGTCAGCGATGAAAGGAACGCCGGATGATCGCCTCTCATCCGCTCATCCCCGCGGAGGCGGGGACCCAGTCCTTTGGCCACAGCCGCTACATCCGACGCTCGAATGCGGTTCATACCGGCGCTGCCGTCGCTCAAACCTGGGTCCCCGCCTCCGCGGGGATGAGCGGGGAATAGAAATCATGGACCAGCAAACCCAACCCCGCGCCGCCGCCCTCAAGGTCACGGCCGGCGGCATGAGTCCGCTGGAGCTGGTGCGCTTCGCCCTGGGCGCCATTTCGGCCCATCCGATGCGTTCGGCCCTGACCTCGCTGGGCGTGGTCATCGGCGTGGCGGCGGTCATTATGATGACCTCCATCGGCCTGGGCGCGCAGCAGCGGGTCGAGCAGGCGCTGTCCAGCCTCGGCACCAACATGCTGGTCGTGCGCGGCGGCGCGGCGCGTGGGGGCGGCGGCGGCTTCGTGCGCGGGGCCGGCGGCTCGAACAACACCCTGACGGCCAAGGACGCGGCGGCCATCCGCGACCTGGACGGCGTCCGCGCCGTCTCGCCCGCCGTCAACGGCGGCGCCCAGCTGGTCTATGACGGCGCCAACTGGTCCAGCCGGGTCGAGGGCGTCACCCCCGACTATCTGGTCGCCCGCGACCTGACCCTGTCGTCCGGCCAGATGTTCGACGAGGCCGCCGCCGACAGCGGCCGCAAGGTCGCCGTCCTGGGCCAGACCGTCGTCACCAACCTGTTCGGCGAAGGTGTCGATCCGGTCGGCCAGCGCATCCGCGTCGGCCCCATCCCCTTCACCGTCATCGGCGTGCTGTCGCCCAAGGGCCAGTCCGGCTTCCAGGATCAGGACGACATCGTCGTGGTCCCTCTGGACGCCGCCCGCTCGCGCATCATCGGCCGGGGCGTCTCAGGCGATCAGGTCAACCAGATCTACGTCAAGGCGACCGACAAGGACGCCCTGTATCAGCTTGAGCAGGACGTCGCGAACCTGCTGCGCGAACGTCACCGCATCCTTCCGGGCCAGGAAGACGACTTCAACGTCCAGAACCTGACCTCAATTCAGGAAGCGGCCCAGGCCTCGACCTCGACCTTCACCATCCTGCTGGCGGCGGTGGCGGGCGTGTCGCTGGTGGTCGGCGGCGTCGGCATCATGAACATCATGCTGGTCAGCGTGACCGAGCGCACGCGCGAGATCGGCCTGCGCATGGCGATCGGCGCCCGGCGCTCGGACGTTCTGACCCAGTTCGCGCTGGAGTCCGTGGCCCTATCGCTGCTGGGCGGGCTGATCGGCCTGGTGATCGGTGTGGGCGGCGCGCTGATCATGGCGCAGTTCGGCGATTGGCCGACGGCGATCCCGGCCTGGGCCGCGCCGCTGGCCATCGGCTTCTCGACCTTCGTCGGCGTGGTCTTCGGCGCCTATCCCGCCTGGCGCGCGGCCCAGTTGGACCCGATCGAAGCCCTGCGCCGCGAATAGCGCCCGAAAGTCGCCATGCTTGGCCGTTCCACTGTCATCGAACGGGGAGCGATCAGTGACGACTTGGGCGGCGGACAGGCTGATGGATCACCCGCGCGGCCGCACGGCTGCGCTGGTCGCCGCCTCCGTGCTGCTGCACGCCGCCGCCCTGGGCTGGATGTCGTGGCAGGCCCTGGGGCTGGACGGCCGCTACGCCCTCCCGGCTGACGACACCCTGATCCTGATCGAGATCGAGCCGCGCCCCCTGCTCCGGGGCGAGCGCCCGCGACCAACGACCGCTGCCCCGACCGCCGCGCCAGTACTGACCGCGCCGTCCCGGAGCGCCTCCGCCGCGCCCCCTGCCCCGCCTGCCCCCCGTCTGGTCACCCCGGCGCCCGACATCCCGACGCCTGACGATCCCTGGCGCGTGCGACCGGACCAGGTTCCGGGCGGCATGGCGGACGGCGTGGGTCGGGCCCTGCGAGGCGGCGTCGGCTGCCGCCAGTCCTATGACCGGCTCAGCGCCGCCGAACAGGCCGCCTGCGACCAGCGCACGGCCGCCGCCGCCGACCGCGCGGCCCGCATCACCGGCAGCGGCGACGCCCGCCGCGACGCCCGCTTCAACGCCGAGGGCGCCCGCGCCCTGGCCGAGTATGAGGCCCGCCGCCGCCCCCTGTCGGGCGGCACCGGCGTCCTGACCCCCGCCGACTGCCCCGGCTCGAATTTCGGAACCGGCTGCGCCGGCGCCCACCAACCCGACGTCCCCGGTGTCGACATGCGCCAAGGCGCCACGACCGTCCACAACGGCGGCCAGCGCTCGGAGAAGCAGCAGAGCCGCTGATCCCTTCTCTCCACGGCGTGGAAAGGAGCCGCTGACCGGCCTCAAGCACCGCGAAGCGCGGTAGGCCAAAAAGACCGGCCTCAAGCAGCGCGAAGCGCGGTAGGCCAAAAAGAAAGGGCGGCGTCTTTCGACGCCGCCCTTCTTCAGTTCGGGTCTGGAATCCGGATCAGCCTTCCGACTGCTCCAGCTCCAGCGCCAGTTCGACCGGCAGCGGCTCGACCGCGTCTTCGCGGGCTTGCGTCAGCTCGGCGTCGCGCTCGTTGGCGATCTTCTGCAGGCTGCGCAGGTAGGCGCCCGTGCCGGCCGGTATCAGGCGGCCGACGATGACGTTTTCCTTCAGGCCTTCCAGCGTATCCACCTTGCCGTTGACCGAGGCGTCGGTCAGCACGCGGGTGGTTTCCTGGAACGACGCCGCCGAGATGAAGCTGCGGGTCTGCAGCGACGCCTTGGTGATGCCCAGCAGGACCGGCTGGGTGGTGGCCAGACGGCCGCCACGCTTCTCGACCTTGGCGTTCTCGGCCACGGCCTCGGCCACCTCGACCGTGTCGCCACGGATCAGGGTGGTCTCGCCCGAGTCGAGGATCTCGACCTTCTGCAGCATCTGGCGAACGATCACCTCGATGTGCTTGTCGTTAATCGGCACGCCCTGCAGGCGATAGACCTCCTGCACTTCGTTGACCAGATACTCGGCCAGCGCCTCGACGCCCTGGATGCGCAGCAGATCGTGCGGATCCGGGTTGCCGTCGATGATGTAGTCGCCCTTCTGGATCAGATCGCCGTCGTGGACGGAGATGTGCTTGCCCTTGGGGATCAGGAACTCGACCGCTTCGCCCTGGACGCCGTCGGCGTTGACTTCCGGGGTGATCTTGATGCGGCGCTTGTTCTTGTAGTCGCGACCGAATTCGACGCGACCGTCCATCTCGGCGATGACCGCGCAGTCCTTGGGACGGCGGGCCTCGAACAGTTCGGCGACGCGCGGCAGACCGCCGGTGATGTCGCGGGTCTTGGCGCCTTCGGTCGGGACGCGGGCGATGATCTCGCCCGGCTTGACCTCGTCGCCGTTCGACACGGACAGAACCGCGCCCACCGGCAGCAGATAACGGGCGTCGGAGCCCGAGGCCAGCTTGGCGTAGGCGTCGCCCAGGGTGACGCCCATGGCCGGACGCAGATCCGAGCCGCGGGGGCTGGCGCGCCAGTCGCTGACGACGCGCTGGGCGATGCCGGTCGCTTCGTCGGTCTCCTCGCGGACGGACAGGCCGTCGACCAAGTCCTCGAAACGCACCACGCCGCCGACTTCCGTCAGGATCGGGGTGGTGTAGGGGTCCCACTCCGCCAGGCGCTGGCCCTTGGCGATGTCCGCGCCTTCCTTGACCCGCAGGCGGGCGCCGTACGGAACCTTGTGGGTTTCACGGTCCTTGCCGTCCACGACCACGGTCACGACGACGTTGCGGCTCATGGCCACCAGGTCGCCGTGGGCGGCGGTGACGGTCGGGCCGACGATCTTGGCCGCGCCGGCGTTGGTCGCCTCGACGAACGAGGTTTCCGCCACGGTTGCGGTGCCGCCGATGTGGAAGGTCCGCATCGTCAGCTGGGTGCCGGGCTCGCCGATCGACTGGGCGGCGATGACGCCGACCGCTTCGCCGATGTTGACGTTGGTGCCGCGCGCCAGGTCACGGCCATAGCAGTGACCGCAGATGCCGGCTTCGGCTTCGCAGGTCAGGGCCGAGCGGACCTTGACCGACTGGACGCCGGCCGCGTCGATGGCCTCGACTTCCTCTTCCTGCAGATAGGTGTCCGCAGGGAACAGGATCTTGTCGCCGCCCGGCTCCTTGATGTCCTCGGCCGCATAGCGACCCAGCACCCGTTGGCCCAGCGAGACCAGCACGTCGCCGCCTTCGACCACGGCGCGCAGGGTGATGCCCCGCGTCGAGCCGCAGTCTTCCTCGGTCACGATCGAGTCCTGCGCCACGTCCACCAGACGGCGGGTCAGATAACCCGAGTTGGCGGTCTTCAGCGCGGTGTCGGCCAGACCCTTGCGGGCGCCGTGGGTCGAGTTGAAGTATTCAAGGACGGTCAGGCCTTCCTTGAAGTTCGAGATGATCGGCGTCTCGATGATCTCGCCCGACGGCTTGGCCATCAGGCCGCGCATGCCGCCCAGTTGCTTCATCTGGGCCTGCGAGCCACGGGCGCCCGAGTTGGCCATCATGAAGACCGAGTTGACGTCGGGCGCCTGGCCCTCCAGCAGCACGCGCGGTTGCGCGATCTCGGCCATCATTTCGTCGGCCACGCGGTCCGTCGCCTTGGCCCAGGCGTCGACGACCTTGTTGTACTTCTCGCCCTTGGTGATCAGGCCGTCGGCGTACTGCTGCTCGTATTCCTCGACCAGGGTGCGGGTTTCGCTGACCAGCTGTTCCTTCTTGGCCGGAATGACGATGTCGTCCTTGCCGAACGAGATGCCGGCCTTGGCCGCTTCGCGGAAGCCCAGTTGCATCATCTGGTCGGCGAAGATGACCGTCGCCTTCTGACCGCAGTGGCGATAGACCTGATCGATCAGGTTGCCGATCTCCTTCTTGGTCAGGTTCTTTTCCAGCAGGCGATAGCCGATGTTCGCATTGTGCGGCAGCAGCGCGCCCAGCTTCATCCGGCCTGGCGTGGTGTCGATGACCTTGGTCACGACCTTGCCTTCGGCGTTCATCTCGGTCCAGCGGGCCTTGATGCGGGTGTGCAGGCTGACGACCTTGGCGTCCAGCGCCGCGTCGATCTCGCCCATGTTGGCGAACAGCTTGCCCTCGCCCGGCTCGCCGTCCTTGACCAGCGACAGGTAGTACAGGCCCAGGACGATGTCCTGCGACGGCACGATGATCGGCTTGCCGTTGGCGGGCGACAGGATGTTGTTGGTCGACATCATCAGGACGCGCGCTTCCAGCTGGGCCTCGAGGCTCAGCGGGACGTGCACGGCCATCTGGTCGCCGTCGAAGTCAGCGTTGAACGCGGTACAGACCAGCGGGTGCAGGCGGATCGCCTTGCCCTCGATCAGCTTGGGCTCGAACGCCTGGATGCCCAGACGGTGCAGCGTCGGCGCGCGGTTCAGCAGCACCGGGTGCTCGCGGATGACCTCGTCCAGGATGTCCCAGACCTGCGGCTGCTCGCGCTCGACCATGCGCTTGGACTGCTTGACGGTGCCCGACAGGCCCTTGGCGTCCAGACGCGCATAGATGAACGGCTTGAACAGCTCCAGCGCCATCTTCTTGGGCAGGCCGCACTCGTGCAGCTTCAGTTCCGGACCCACGGTGATGACCGAACGGCCCGAATAGTCGACGCGCTTGCCCAGCAGGTTCTGGCGGAAGCGGCCCTGCTTGCCCTTCAGCATGTCGGCCAGCGACTTCAGCGGACGCTTGTTGGCGCCCGTGATGACCCGACCGCGACGGCCGTTGTCGAACAGGGCGTCGACCGATTCCTGCAGCATCCGCTTTTCGTTGCGGATGATGATGTCCGGCGCGCGCAGCTCGATCAGGCGCTTCAGGCGGTTGTTGCGGTTGATGACCCGGCGGTACAGGTCGTTCAGGTCCGACGTCGCAAAGCGGCCGCCGTCCAGCGGCACCAGCGGACGCAGTTCCGGCGGGATGACCGGCACGACCGTCAGGATCATCCACTCGGGCTTGTTGCCGCTCTCGATGAAGGCTTCCAGCAGCTTCAGGCGCTTGGAGGCCTTCTTCGCCTTCATTTCCGATGGGCTGTCGGCCAGTTCGGCGCGGTGCTTCTCGGCTTCCTGGTGCAGGTCGATGCCGATCAGCAGGTTGCGCACGGCCTCGGCGCCGATCTCGGCGGTGAAGCCGTCATCGCCGAACTCTTCCTGGTAGCGATAGAATTCGTCTTCCGTCAGCAGCTGGTTCTGCTTCAGCGGGGTCAGGCCCGGCTCGGTGACGATGTAATTCTCGAAATACAGGACGCGCTCGACGTCCTTCAGCGCCATGTCCAGCATCAGCGAGATGCGCGACGGCAGCGACTTCAGGAACCAGATGTGGGCGACCGGGGCGGCCAGCTCGATGTGGCCCATCCGCTCGCGCCGGACGCGGGCCAGGGTGACCTCGACGCCGCACTTCTCGCAGATGATGCCCTTGTACTTCATGCGCTTGTACTTGCCGCACAGGCATTCGTAGTCCTTGGTCGGGCCAAAGATACGGGCGCAGAACAGGCCGTCACGCTCGGGCTTGAACGTGCGGTAGTTGATGGTTTCCGGCTTCTTGATCTCGCCGAACGACCACGAGCGGATCTTCTCCGGCGAGGCCAGGGCGATCTTGATCTGGTCGAAGGTCGGGGTGACCGGGACCGGGTTGAAGATGTTCAGGACTTCCTGGTTCATCTTTATTCCTTCTGCGGCAGGGGCCGCGAAAATCATTCAGAGAGGAGAGGCGATCGGACCGCCCTCCCCGCCTGCGCGGAGAGGGCGAAAGTTCCGGATCAGCTGTTCTCCAGCTCCACGTTCAGGCCCAGCGACCGCATTTCCTTCACGAGCACATTGAACGACTCGGGAATGCCGGCCTCGAAGCTGTCGTCGCCGCGGACGATGGCCTCATAGACCTTGGTCCGGCCGGCCACGTCGTCGGACTTCACCGTCAGCATTTCCTGCAGGGTGTAGGCCGCGCCGTAGGCTTCCAGCGCCCACACTTCCATTTCCCCGAAGCGCTGACCGCCGAACTGGGCCTTGCCGCCCAGCGGCTGCTGGGTGACCAGCGAGTACGGGCCGATCGAGCGGGCGTGGATCTTGTCGTCGACCAGGTGGTGCAGCTTCAGCATGTAGATGTAGCCGACCGTGACCGGACGCTTGAACTGCTCGCCGGTCTGGCCGTCGAACAGGACCGACTGACCCGACTTGTGCAGGCCGGCTTCCTCCAGCAGGCGCTCGATATCGCCGATGTGCGCGCCGTCGAAGACCGGGGTCGCGAACGGCACGCCCTTCGACAGGTTGCGGGCCAGCTCGACCAGGTCGTCCTCGTCCTGCGGCAGCGGCGTATCCTTGCCGTAGATCTGCTCCAGGCGCTCGACCAGGGCCTTCTTCTGACCGCCGTGCTGCCAGGCTTCCAGCAGACCGGAGATCTGCTTGCCCAGGCCCGCGGCCGCCCAACCCAGGTGGGTTTCGAAGATCTGGCCGATGTTCATGCGCGACGGCACGCCCAGCGGGTTCAGAACGATGTCGACGTGCGTGCCGTCTTCCAGGTGCGGCATGTCCTCGATCGGCAGGATCTTGGAGATGACGCCCTTGTTGCCGTGACGGCCGGCCATCTTGTCGCCGGGCTGAAGCTTGCGCTTCACGGCCACGAAGACCTTGACCATCTTCATCACGCCCGGGGGCAGTTCGTCGCCGCGTTGCAGCTTCTCGACCTTGTCCTCGAAACGACGGTCCAGTTGCTTACGCGCGTCCTCGAACTGGCGCTTCATGGCCTCCAGCTCGCCCATCGCCTTTTCGTCGTCGAGGGCGACCTGCCACCACAGGCCCTTGGACACTTCGCCCAGCTTCTCCTCGGTGACTTCACCGCGGCCCATGCCCTTCGGGCCGGACACGGCGGCCTTGCCCAGCAGCAGGGGCTTCAGGCGGCCATAGACGTTGCGCTCCAGGATCTTGAGCTCGTCGTCGCGGTCCTTGCCCAGACGTTCGATCTCGGCGCGTTCGATGGCCAGGGCGCGTTCGTCCTTGTCGACGCCGTGGCGGTTGAACACGCGCACGTCGACGATGGTGCCGGCCACGCCGGGCGGCAGGCGCAGCGAGGTGTCACGGACGTCCGAAGCCTTCTCGCCGAAGATGGCGCGCAGCAGCTTCTCTTCCGGGGTCATCGGGCTTTCGCCCTTCGGCGTCACCTTGCCGACCAGGATGTCGCCCGGCTGGACCTCGGCGCCGATGGCCACGATGCCCGCTTCGTCGAGGTTGCGCAGGGCCTCCTCGCCGACGTTCGGAATGTCGCGGGTGATTTCTTCCGGCCCCAGCTTGGTGTCACGCGCCATCACCTCGAACTCTTCCAGGTGGATGGAGGTGAAGACGTCGTCGCGCACGATGCGCTCCGAGATCAGGATGGAGTCTTCGAAGTTGTAGCCGTTCCAGGGCATGAACGCGACCAGCGCGTTGCGGCCCAGGGCCAGTTCGCCCAGGTCCGTCGACGGACCGTCGGCGATCACGTCGCCGGCCTTGACCACGTCGCCCACGCGCACGATCGGGCGCTGGTTGATGCAGGTCGACTGGTTCGAGCGCTGGAATTTCGACAGGCGGTAGATGTCGACGCCCGAACGGCCGGCGTCCTGCTCGTTCGTGGCGCGCACGACGATGCGGGTGCCGTCGATCTGCTCGACGACGCCGTCACGCTTGGCGACCACGACCGCGCCGGAGTCCACGGCCACGACGCTTTCCATGCCGGTGCCGACCAGCGGCGCGTCCGACTGCACCAGCGGCACGGCCTGACGTTGCATGTTCGCGCCCATCAGGGCCCGGTTGGCGTCGTCGTTCTCCAGGAACGGGATCAGGGCGGCGGCGACCGACACGACCTGCTTGGGCGACACGTCCATCATGTCGACCGCTTCCTTGGTCAACAGCTGGGATTCGCCGTTGATCCGGCCGGGGACCAGGTCCTCGACGATCTGGCCGTCCTTCAGCTCGATGTTCGCCTGGGCGATGGTGAAGCGAGCCTCTTCCATGGCCGAGATGTAGACCACCTCGTCCTGGGCCTGGCCGTCCTTGACCCGGCGATAGGGGCTCTCGATGAAGCCGTACTTGTTCACGCGCGCGTGGGTGGCCAGCGAGTTGATCAGGCCGATGTTCGGGCCTTCCGGCGTTTCGATCGGGCAGATCCGGCCATAGTGGGTCGGGTGCACGTCGCGGACTTCGAAGCCGGCGCGCTCACGCGTCAGACCGCCCGGGCCAAGCGCCGACAGACGGCGCTTGTGGGTGATTTCCGACAGCGGGTTCGTCTGGTCCATGAACTGCGACAGCTGCGACGAACCGAAGAACTCGCGCACGGCCGCGGCGGCCGGCTTGGCGTTGATCAGGTCGTGCGGCATCACCGTGTCGATATCGACCGAGGACATGCGCTCCTTGATGGCGCGCTCCATCCGCAGCAGGCCGACGCGGTACTGGTTCTCCAGCAGTTCGCCGACCGAGCGGACCCGGCGGTTGCCCAGGTTGTCGATGTCGTCGATCTCGCCACGGCCATCCTTCAGGCCGACCAGGATCTGCAGCACCTTCAGCACGTCGTCCTTTTGCAGGACACGGATTTCGTCCGAAACCTCGGGGGTCTCCAGACGCATGTTCATCTTGACCCGACCCACGGCCGACAGGTCGTAGCGCTCCGAGTCGAAGAACAGGCTGTTGAACATGGCCTCGGCGGCTTCCGGGGTCGGCGGCTCGCCCGGACGCATGACGCGATAGACGTCGAACAGCGCGTCCTCGCGGCCCGTGTTCTTGTCGATGCGCAGGGTGTTGCGCATGTAGGCGCCGACCGTGACGTGGTCGATGTCCAGCACGTCGATGGTGGTGAAGCCGTTGCCTTCCAGCAGTTCGATCGCCGGGGCGTCCAGTTCGTCGCCGGCCTCGGCGTAGATTTCGCCGGTCTCGAAATTCACGGCGTCGTTGGCCAGATACTTGCCCAGCAGCGCGTCAGCCGCCAGCGACAGCGACTTCAGGCCGCCGTCCTGCAGCTTCTTGGCCGCGCGGGCGCTGATCTTGTGGCCCGCCTGGGCGACCACTTCGCCGGTGTCGGCGTCGACCAGGTCGAACTCCGGCTTCACCCCGCGCCAGCGTTCCGGCTTGTACGGCGTGACCCAGCCCTCGCCGCGCTTCTCGTACGGGACGGTTTCGTAGAAGGTCTTGAGGATCTCCTCGCCGTCCATGCCCAGCGCCAGCAGGAAGGTGGTGGCCGGCAGCTTGCGACGACGGTCGATGCGGACATAGACCACGTCCTTGGCGTCGAACTCGAAGTCCAGCCACGAGCCGCGGTACGGGATCACGCGGGCGGCGAACAGCAGCTTGCCCGAGGCGTGGGTCTTGCCCTTGTCGTGGTCGAAGAAGACGCCCGGCGAGCGGTGCATCTGCGAGACGATCACGCGCTCGGTGCCGTTGACGATAAAGGTGCCCTTGTCCGTCATGAGCGGGATATCGCCCATGTAGACGTCCTGCTCCTTGATGTCCTTGACCGAGCGGGCGCCCGTCTCCTCGTCGGTTTCGAACACGATCAGGCGCAGCTTCACCTTCAGCGGCGCGGCGTACGTCATGTCGCGCTGGATGCACTCCTCGACGTCGTATTTCGGCTCCTCGAACTCGTACGAGACGTATTCCAGGATGGCGCGTTCGTTGAAGTCCTTGATCGGGAACACCGACTTGAAGACCGCCTCGATGCCCTGGTCGCGGCGCGGACCCGAGCGCACTTCGCGCTGCAGGAACTGCTCGTACGACGCGCGCTGAACCTCGATCAGGTTCGGCATCTGCACCGCCTCGGGGATGCGACCGAACGAGTGACGGATGCGCTTCTTGCCGGTGAACGACGTGGCGGAGGCGATCTTACCCAGGGCGAGACCGTCGGTGGACTTGGCCATTCTGTTTTCCCAATCCGCGGGGCGGGCCCCGCGTCCAATGCAGCAGCCACGGTCCGCCGACCGGCGATCCGTGACCGTTAAATTCTATCGGCGTCCACCCTCGACCCCATCAGGGTCAGGACGCCTGGATGTTCGCTCCCTTGGGAAGGAGCGACGCCTTCGCACCGGTCGGAGGGCGACAAACCGGGCCTCGGCGCTTTCGCGCGGGATTCATGGAATCTGCGGAGCGCGCACATATACTCGCTTTTCCGACGAAATAAAGGCCTGGGCCGGCGGTTTCTCAGCCCCTCTCCCTCCCCGTCCCGGGGAGGGTGGTCGCGCAGCGACCGGGTGGGGAGGGCAAGGTTGAGCATTTCCCTCAATCCTCCCCCGTTCACGGGGGAGGGGGACCACGCAGTGGTGGAGGGGGCGGACACAAACGCCGCGCCTGACGCTCGCCCCCACCACCCCGTCGCCCTTCGGGCTCCGCGGTCCCCCTCCCCCGCTCCGCAGGGGAGAATCAAGACGCAACGCCTCTCCCTCCCCTTCATGGGGAGGGTGGCTGAGGCCGTCGGGCCGAAGCCGGGTGGGGGCGGCTTCTAGCTCCTCCCCATTCCATGGGGAGGTGGCGCGGCGCGTCAGCGCCGTGACGGAGGGGGCGTCTCGACGTCCGAAACCTGCGTCGCCCCCTCCACCGCTTCGCGGTCCCCCTCCCCACAAGTGGGGAGGATCAAAACCCCCTCTCCCTTCTCGAATTCCATGCTAAGCCTCGCCTTATGACCCGTCTCGCCCCGCTGTCCGCCGTCCTCCTCCTCGCCGCCTGCGCCACCGCGCCGGCGGAACCCATCGCCCCGACTTCGCCGGTCCGCGCGCCCGTGGGCGAGGCCAGCCAGGCGAACTGGGACGCCGGGCAGCGGGCCTACCTCGACTGGAACCGCGCCCAGGACGGCTGGACCGTCACCGACAGCGGCCTGCAGTACCGCCGCATCGGCCGCGCCAACGCTTCCGGCGCTCAGCCCAGGGCGACCGACACCGTCAGCGTCCACTATCGCGGGACCTTCATCGACGGGCGCGAGTTCGACAGCTCATGGTCACGAGGCGAGCCGACCGAATTCCCGCTGAACCGCGTCATCAAGGGCTGGACCGAGGGCGTCGCCCTGATGCGCGAGGGCGAACGGTTCGAGTTCGTCATCCCCGCCGACCTGGCCTATGGCTCGCGCTGGGTCGGCGGCGACGAACTGCCGCCGAACTCGACCCTGCTGTTCACCGTCGACCTGCTGACGGTCAAGCCCGCCGCCTGATGAGCCGAACGCGCCGGTTGCGATGACCGGCGCCGAATTACGCCGCGCTTTCAAGGCCCGCCCGGCTTCTTGCGGCTTTCGGCCCGCCCGGGTCCGGAACCCCCGCATCATGGCGGGCATGAGCGATTTTCAGACCCTGTCCGGCCGTCCCGTCGTCAGTCAGCGCTCGGCCGAGGTGTGGGCGCTGGCCCGCGCCGACTATCTGGCGGGCGCCGGCGCGCCCGAAGTGTGCGAGCGTCACGGCCTGTCCCTGTCCACCTTCCGCACGCGCGCCCGCAGGGAATGCTGGCGGCGCATCGACCACCCGCCGTCGCACCCCGACGCTCCTTTCACCGGGCCCGCCTTCGCCCACGCTGGCGAGCGCCCGCCCCTTCCCGTCCGCTCCCCGCAAGAAGCTCTGCAGATGGGCGAGACCTGGGCCGGCGCGGTCGAACTGTCGGACATGGTCTGGCTGCACCTGCAACGCGCCATTCGCGCCGGGCGGCTGATCGAGGCGCGGGGTTGGGCGCGCGTCCACCACGACCTGGGCCACGCCTCCGCCGAAGGCCCGCCCGACCGCGCCGCCAACGCCCCCTTCATGCGCGTCATGCAGGCCAAGCTCGACGAGACCCTCGCTCACCTCGCCGCCTTCCAGTTTCCCGAATGACGGCGGCTGACATTGCACTCTTGCACTGCATGCACTGATTTTTTCGGGTCAGTGCAGTGCAATCCTGGAACGGACGATCCGTGGCTTGACGATCCACGCGGCGCGTCGTGATGTGCGCCGCCGCGCTGGGGCGGCGACTGTTCCGGATTTCCGATGAAGCGTCTCGTTCTCGCCGTCTGCGCCGCCGCCCTTCTGCAAGGGGC
>Ga0160449_1000682_pt1 | contig 18946 bp, 20 predicted proteins | sample HID1975I_E1MG_FD_108216 | JGI IMG/M metagenome (GOLD analysis project Ga0160449, IMG submission 108216) | Enriched soil microbial communities from UW Madison campus, WI, USA - HID1975I_E1 MG | ecosystem: Environmental > Terrestrial > Soil > Unclassified | place: USA: Madison, Wisconsin...
GCCGGCAGGCGACAACTCTTCGTGCAACGCCTGCGACAGAAACAACATATAGGCCTTGGTGGCGCCATAAACTGCCATGCCGAACTGCGGCATGAAACCCACCACCGAACCGACATTCACGATGGCGCCCGTGCCAGCTTGCACCAGCCGCGGCGCAATTGCGCTGGCCAAGCGCGTGGGCGCGGTGCTGTTCAACCCCACCAATTGCGCGACCGCCTTGGGGGTTTGCGCGACAAAATTGCCCGTCTGGGCGGCGCCGGCGTTGTTGATCAAAATCTGGATACGAGCATCGTCGCGCAACCGCGCCTCGACTTGCTCAAGGTCTTCTTCGCGCGTCAGGTCTGCGGCAAGCACATCGACCGCCACGCCGTGCTCTTGCCGCAAACGCGCGGCAGCGGCCTCAAGCCGGGCGACGTCACGCGCCACCAGCACCAGGTCGTGGCCGCGCTGTGCAAAGCGTTCGGCGTAGGTGGCGCCAATGCCCGAGGACGCGCCGGTAATCAAAACGGTAGGGGAAGTCATCTTGCGATTCTCTTTGTAAAGTGGAACGGAACACGCCGCGATAGGCAGCGGATCAACGCGCGTCGGCGTCGGCCAGCGCCGGGTAGTCGATGTAGCCTGCCGCGCCGCCGCCATAAAGCGTGGCCGGGTCCAATTGCGCCAGCGCCGCGCCCGTCTTCAGGCGCTGGACCAGATCCGGGTTGGCGATGAACGGACGCCCGAAGGCAAACAGGTCGGCATGGCCTTGCGCAAGCTGGGTGGCGGCCAGGTCCAGGCCGTAGCCGTTGTTCGCGATATAGGTGTTCGTAAAGCGCCGGCGCAGCGAACCGTAGTCAAACGGCGTCACGTCGCGCGGGCCACCGGTAGCGCCTTCCACCACATGCAGATAGACCACGCCCAGCGCATTGAGCTCGTCGGCGATGTAGTCGAATTGCGCCTGCGGGTCGCTGCACGAAATGCCGTTGGCCGGCGACACCGGCGAAATCCGTACGCCCGTGCGCTCAGCCCCGATCTCGCGGGCCACCGCCTGGGTCACCTCCAGCAACAGGCGGGCACGGTTCTGCACGGAACCGCCATAGGCATCATCACGCTGGTTGGCGCCGTCCTTGGCGAACTGCTCCAGCAGATAGCCGTTGGCGCCATGAATTTCCACGCCATCAAAGCCCGCCGCAATGGCGTTGGCCGCCGCCTGGCGAAAATCGTTGACGATGCCGGGCAGTTCATCCAACGCCAGCGCGCGCGGCGCCGACACCGGTTCAAAACCATTGTTCACAAAGGTCTTGGTCTCGGCGCGGATGGCGGATGGCGCCACGGGCGCGGCGCCATTCTCTTGCAAGTCCACATGCGACACGCGGCCCACATGCCACAACTGCAAAAAGATCTTGCCGCCCTTGGCGTGCACGGCTTGCGTCACCTGACGCCAGCCCTCGATCTGCGCGGGCGTGTAGATCCCCGGCGTGTCCTGGTAGCCCTGCCCCTGCCGGGAGATCTGCGTTGCCTCGGCAATCAACAAGCCCGCCGACGCGCGCTGGCTGTAATAGGTCGCGGCAAACTGGCTGGGAACGAAGCCCGCCTCGGCGCGGTTGCGCGTCAGCGGCGCCATCACGATGCGGTTGGAAAGCGTCAGGGGTCCCAGTTGGTAGGGCTGGAACAAAGCGTTGTCGGTCATGGTCAGGTCCGTCAAAGAGGGTTGGGCGCCAGGGCCCAAGGTGCGTTCTTGGTCCCGTTGCGCCGGCGCTTGGTGCGCCAACGGCATTAATGATGATGATCAACATCTAAATCGTCAAGCACTTTGATGATGATCGACATCAATGTATATTCAGCACCTGAACACAGCATTAACCAAAGCAGCACGCAATGAGGGGCACGCAATGAGAGTCACCAAGGCGCAGGCGCAGGCCAACCGGGCGCATATCGTCGAGACCGCATCGGCGCTCTTCCGAGAGCACGGATACGACGGCGTGGGTGTGGCGGAATTGATGGCGGCCGCCGGTTTCACCCACGGCGGCTTCTACAAGCACTTCCGGTCCAAGGCCGACCTGATGGCGGAAACCGCCGCGTCGGGGCTGTCGCAATCCCTGGCCATGACGGGCGAGATGGACCTGGCCAAGTTCATCAGTGTCTACGTCTCGCGCGAGCACCGCGACGGGCGCAGCGCCGGCTGCACCATGGCCGCCTTGTGCGGCGACGCCGCGCGCCAATCAGACGACGTCAAGGCCACCTTCGCGGCGGGCATCGAAGACATGCTGGCCGTGCTGGGCGGGGATGACGCCGCACCGCAAGACGCCGACCCGAAGCGCGCCCGCGCCAAACGCATCGACTTGCTTGCCCATGTGATTGGAGCCGTCGCCTTGTCGCGCGCCTGCCCTGATGATTCCCCGCTTGCCGACGAAATCCTGGAAGCCTGCCGTAGTGAATTGCTTGCGTCCCTGGCGCCGAAAGCCGCCGCATAACGTTTCCGTTGTCCTGAATTCATTGCCCTGAATTCATTGCCCCTCTGATGGAGCCAATCCCCATGCCCCTGCACTACCTGGAAGACCTGAGCCCTGGACAACGCTTCATCGGTTCCGCCCGCGTGCGCGTCACCCGCGAACGCATCAAGGCCTTTGCATCCGAATTCGACCCGCAGCCCTTTCACGTGGATGAAGAGGCCGCCACCGCCACGCTGTTCAAAGGCCTGGCCGCCAGCGGCTGGCACACCGCCGCGCTGACGATGCAGTTGCTGGTCGCCAGTGAATTCAAACCCGCGGGCGGCATCATCGGCGCTGGCGTGGACGAAATCCGCTGGCCGCTGCCGGTGCGCCCGGACGACGAGCTGCGGATTGAAAGCGAAGTGCTGGAAGTGCGGCCGTCCAAGACCCGGCCCCAGCAGGGCATGGTGAAAGCGCGCACGACAACGCTGAATCAGAACGATGAAGTGGTGCAGATCTTCGTCAGCAATCTGGTGGTGCAGCGTCGCGGGGGCTGACCGCCAGCGCAAAGTACGCCGCCGCGCCGACATCCGTGCCAAGTGTCAAGACGGCACGCAGCGTCACGTGCAACCAGCTTCCATCCTTGCCGCGCAGCTTTGCGGCAAACGACACGGTGGGCTTGCCATGCAGCATCTTCTTCAAACGCGCGCCCCCGTCGGCAAGCACGCTGGCCAGCCCATCGCCTAGCAACTCCTCTTTGCGGTAGCCCAGCATGTCCGCCAGCGCCGCGTTCGCGGCCTCGCAGCGCAGGTCGGCGTCCAGCAACGCCATGCCCTGCGACGTCAACTCAAACACCGCCTCGAAACGCGCCTGCTGGTCCCGCAGGGATTGCTCCGCCAGCTTGCGCGCGGTGTTATCCATGCTGATGCCCACGATCTTGACGACGCGCCCATCGAAGTCACGCACGGGCGTGGCGCGCGACGAGATCCAGCGCAGGCCGCCGTCCGGCTGCATCAGGCGGAAGTCGAATTCATGCGGCTTGCCCGTGCCCAGCGACTCCTGGTAGACGGCGTTCATCATGGGCACGTCATCGGCGTGGACATGCTTCCAGAAGCTCTCGTTGCTGACGATGCGCCAGCCATACACGGCTTCGACGTTGGACGAATAGCTGACGCCGTCCGTGACCAGGTTCCATTCCCAGGTAACGATGCGCGCGCCCTCTTGCGCCAGCTTCATCCGCGCCTCGCTCTCCATGATGTCGGCCATGTAACGCCGCCGCGTGTCCGTCATGGGAATTGCCACCGCGCTTGATGCGCCCGCAGCTTGAAGGCCCTCTTCACCGTAGCGCAGCCAGATCCAGTTCACGTCCAGAAACGCCGCCAGCTTGCGCAGTTTTTCATAGTCGATTTCTCCGCCCTTCGTCCATTTATGGACGGCAGGGCGCGAGACATTGAGCGCGGTCGCCACGGTTTGCAGCGACAGCTTCTTGTACTCAAGCAGCTCTTTCAAGCGGAACGCGAAGCTGTCCTCTTTCATGGCCTATCGACCACGCCATAGCGGCTGTGACAAACACCAGTCGTTACAAGCGCGCCGCTTTCAGATCGATGCTTGTGCATGGGCAAAGTTCTACCTAAAGTCCGGGTCAATAACTCGTTAATTAATAGTTAATGTAAACCAATGGTTTACACACAACAAGATGCCATGCGCAAAGACGCATCGGAGGAGACAACGTGAAAACATCCGCGCCACGCCGCGACGGGTTCCTGACCCTTTGCACGCTTACCGCCGTGCTGCTTACCGTCATCGCCATGGTCCTCTGGCCCGCCGAAGCGGCCGCCACCGCTACCGTGCTGTTCGACTGGACCACGCGCTCGTTCGGATCCCTGATCCAGATATTCGTCTTCGGCTGTGTCATCGCCTGCATCGGGCTGGCGTTCAGCAAGTACGGCAACGTGCGCTTGGGCGAAGGCCAACCCGAATATTCCACGCTGTCGTGGATCTTCATGTTCATCTGCGCCGGCATGGGCTCGTCAACCCTGTACTGGGGCGTGATGGAATGGGCCTACTACTACCAGTCACCGGGCCTTAACGTTCCCGCCGGCTCGCGCGAGGCGCTGGAATACAGCATCAGCTATTCCTTCTTCCACTGGGGCCTGAGCGCCTGGGCGGTGTACGCCCTGCCCTCGCTGGCCATGGCCTATCACTTTCATGTACGCAAGAACACGGGCTTGAACCTGGCGTCCATCATCCAGGCGATCACGGGCTTTCGCGCAACGGGTCCCGTGGGCCGCGCGGCGGACCTGATCTTCCTGCTGACGATGTTCGGCGCGCTGACGGTATCCATCGCACTGACGGCATCGACTTTTACGCGCGGGCTGTCCAGCCTGCTGGGCACACCCGACACCTTCACCATGCAGGTAATCGTGATCGTCGGCGTGTCTGCGCTGTTCTCGGCCAGCGCCTATATCGGCATCGCCAGCGGCATGAAGCGCTTGAGCCATCTGGTCTGTTGGGGCGCGCTGTTGCTGGCCGCCGTGGTGCTTGTTGTGGGGCCAACCCAGTTTTCCGGCAACAACATCGTCAACGGGCTGGGCCTGATGCTGCAGAACTACGTGCGCATGAGCCTCTTCACCGACCCGGCCGGCGACGGCGCCTTCAACCGAGGCTGGACGGTGTTCTATTGGCTGTGGTGGGTGTCGTATTCACCGGGCGTGGCGATGTTTGTGGCGCGCGTGTCCAAGGGCCGCAAGATCAAGGAAGTGATCTACGCGCTCTTGCTGGGCGGCAGCGCCGGATGCTGGTTCTTCTTCGGTGCGCTGGAAAGCTACTCCATGCACCAGTTCCTGTCGGGCGCCATCGACGTGCCGCGCATCCTGAAGGAACACGGTGGCGAAACGGCAGTGGAAATGCTGTTGAGCGCGCTGCCGGCCGGCTGGCTGTTCCTGGCCCTGTACCTGGCCATCATGATCGTCTTCCTGGCGGCCCACGTGGATGCCGTGGCCTACGCCGTGGCCGCCACCACCACCCGCAACCTGTCCGAAGGCGAAGACCCCAGCCCCACCAGCCGCGTCTTCTGGTGCATTGCGCTGACGCTGGTGCCGCTTGCGATGTTGTTCACCAAGGCGTCGCTCGAAACGATGAAAACCGCCGTGGTGCTGACCGCCATCCCGTTCCTGTTCATCCTCGCCATCAAGCTGTTTGGCCTGTTCCGCTGGCTGATACAGGACTACGGCAACACCCCCGCACACCTGATCGAAACGCCCGCCCAACCGGCTTTTGTTCCCCGGAGATCATCATGACCCCCCTCACCCAACTGCCCGCCAACTTCTGCGCCGACGAAGAAAACGCCTGGACCCTGCCCGCCTCGTACTACACGAAGGACGCCGTCTTCGACTACGAAAGGGAAAAGGTATTCGCCAACGCCTGGATCTGTGTGGCGCACCGCAGTGAACTGGCCGCGCCCAACGACTACGTAACGCGCGAGATCATCGGCGAAAGCATCATCGTGCTGCGCGACCGCGAAGGCATCCTGCGGGCGTTCTACAACGTCTGCCCGCACCGGGGCCACCAACTGATGCAAGGCAGCGGCCGCGCCAAGAATGTCATCACCTGTCCGTATCACGCCTGGACCTTCAAGCTGGATGGTGAGCTGGCCCTGGCCCGCAACTGCGACAACGTACCCAACTTCGACCGCGACAAGGCCAGCCTGGTCCCCGTCCGGGTCGAGGAAGCCGCCGGCTTCATCTTCATCAACATGAACCCCAACGCCGGCTCCGTTGAAGATCAACTCCCCGGCCTTGCGGCACGCCTGCGCGCCGCCTGCCCGGTGGTGGACGACCTGCACCTGGCCGCGCGCTTCGTCACCAACACGCCCGCCAATTGGAAGTCCATCGTCGACAACTACCTGGAGTGCTACCACTGCGGCCCCGTCCACCCAAGCTTTGCGGACTCTGTCCAGGTAGACAAATACCAGCACACGATGCACGGCAACTGGACGCTGCAATTCGGCCTGGCGAAGTCGTCGGAAAAGTCCTTCAAGGTGGACCCCTCGGTCAAGGACCCCAGCTTTGCCGGCTTCTGGGCGTGGCCATGCACCATGTTCAACGTGCCGCCGGGCGCCGACTTCATGACCGTCATCTACGAATTTCCCGCCAGCGCGGGCATCACGTTGCAGCACTACGAAATCTACTTTCTGAACAAGTATCTGACTGACGAACAGCAGAAGCTGGTGGAGTGGTACCGCGACGTGTTCCGCCCCGAAGACCTGCGCCTGGTGGAAAGCGTGCATAAGGGTCTGAAGTCCAGGGGCTATCGTGGCCAGGGGCGGATCATGGTCGACCGCCAGCGCAGCGGCATCAGCGAACACGGCATCGTGCATTTTCACCGCAAGCTGGCGACCGAATACGAGGGTGCCCTGCCTGCCGACACTTCCCTGCCCTTGTTCCAGCGCGCCCCCGCCTGAGCATGAGCACCCAATCGACCTTGCGGGTGCGGGTTACGCGCATCGAGCCCGTAACCCCGCTGATCAAGCGCTACACCCTGGAAGCCCTGGACGGCGGCGCGTTACCGCCCTTCACGGGCGGCAGTCACATCATCGTGCAGATGCGCGACGGTAGTCGTCATTACAACAACGCCTACTCACTGATGAGCTCGCCCAACGCGCTGGGCAACTACCAGATCGGCGTGCGCCGCGAAACACCGTCCAAGGGCGGGTCTGCGTTCCTGCATGACAAGGTGGCCGAAGGTGACGCACTCAGCATCACCTACCCGAACAACTTGTTCGCCCTGGACAAGACTGCCCGTCACCACGTCCTGATCGCGGGCGGCATCGGCATCACGCCGTTCATGTCGCAGTTGCATGACCTGCGCCAGCGCGGCGGTTCATACGAACTGCACTACGCCTTCCGCGCTGACGAACACGGCGCCTTTCGGGATGAGCTGGCCGGGCTTTGCGGGGATCGCGTCAGTTTCTATGTCGACAGCAAGGGCCAGCGGCTGGACCTGGCTGGCCTGTTAGGCGGCATGGAACCCGGCGCGCACGCCTACGTATGCGGCCCCGGCCCGCTGATCGATGCCGTGCGCGGTGCCGCGCAAGCCGTCGGCGTTGAGTCGGCGCGCGTGCACGTCGAGCAGTTCGCCGCACCCAAGTCAATGGGCGGCGCTTTCACCGTGGTGCTGGCCAAGTCCGGCAAGACGGTGGAAGTGGCCGCCGGCGAATCCATCCTGAACGCCATCGAACGCGACAGCACCGTGCCGGTGGAATGCCTATGCCGCGAAGGCGTATGCGGCACCTGCGAGACCCGCATTCTGGAAGGCGAGGCCGAACACGCCGACCAATATCTCAGCAACGCGGAAAAGGCCGCGCAGAAGACGATGTTGATTTGTGTGTCACGAGCCAAGGGCGGAAGGATTGTGCTTGATCTGTAAGGCAGCCCCGCCACGACAACCAGCCACCGGCAGCACCTTTCCTTCGTCGCGATGCTGCGATGGCTGGATGCCCCTGCCCTTTACCTCCGCAAAGAATCCCAAGCGATTACGGATTTGTTTCTTAATGGAGCGAGAAAGAGGTAAGACCGACGAAGCCCTAGGCGGGCCTGGACCCTTGGGGGCTTAGTCGGCGGCCTGCGGGATGCTCAGCTCCCCGATAAAACTGCGATAGGCAGTATTGGTCGACAACAAAACTTCGTGAGTGCCCGAATGCACAGCGCTTACCGAAGCCAAAAAGAAAACGCGCGAAGAAGGCTTAATTAAAGACACGTCATGAGTGACGAAGACGCATGAGCAATGTGCCGTGACTGTTTCGATAGCGGCTAGCACACGTTCGCGATTCACTCTATCCAATGCTGCGGTCGGCTCATCCAGCAGTAGCAGGCCAGGACTCCTCAACAAAGCACGCGCTACCGAAATACGCTGTCTTTCACCTCCGGACAACCTGCCCCCACGCTCGCCCACCGTCGGCTCTCCCTCGGCACGGTGACGCTCTATTACCTCATCCAATCCGAGAGCCGAAATGACTCTTGTCACTTCTGAGCTCTGCCCGTCAAAGCCAAATGCAATATTCTCAAAAATTGTCCAGTCAAAAAGCAGGCAATCCTGCTGAACAACTGCAACGCCCTCCCTAATCGTTTGCAAATTGCTCGCAGACACTCTTTCACCGTTAATCAAGTAATCCCCGCTCGCGGGCAGCACCATGCAGGAGAGAAGATTGATTAGAGTCGATTTACCGACACCAGACGGCCCGACTATGAAAACCGTCTCTCCCGGTCTAATTTCGATATTCAGCCCAGAAAGCACCGACCTCCCATTGATCTCAACCTGAACATCAGATAGCTGAACCGTGTAAGGAACGACCTTTTCCTTAGGGATATCCGCCTTGATCGCTGGCGTTTCTATCGCAAACAGATCGGCTAGTAAGCGTGCCTCTCCCAATGAAGCATGAACATCGCGATAAACGCGGGCGAACGTTTCGACCGGCTGCAGCAATCGAATAATATAAGCATTGAGCAACACTAGTTCACCAATGCTCAGCCCCCCTTCTCCAGCACTGACGGCTCCTCTCCAAAGCACACCTAATACGACCGCGCCGAACACCAGTGCTTGCATGCACCCGTAGTAAACACGCTGTCTGAACGTGATCGCCCATGCTTTGTCATTGGTTTTCAACTTGTCGTTAAGCACACGTGAGAAAGCCGAGTGCATATTGGATTGCTGGACAAGTGCCGCATTTGAGACGCTATCCAGCGCAAAACTCCACGCCTCCACGCCACGTTCCATAGCTTCTTCTGTCGTGGCGCGTATCTTTTCAGCGGATATATTGGCTATAGCTCCATAAAAAATCAGAGCAAAGAACAAAATCACAGCTATCCAAAAGTCAATCATGAACGCTATGACTGAAGCAGCGATCACTAGCTCACAAAGCGTCGGAATCAGAAAAAAAGTCAGGTTCGAAGTGATGTCTCGGACGGCATCCAAGCCGCGTTCGACAACCCTTCCGATCTCGTAGGTCGAATGGTCTTTGAGACGATAAAAAGGTAGCGAAACTGCATGTTCAAAAACCTGGGTGGTTAGCTGTCGCTGCAATCTCAAGTTCAAAGGGCCGAATGTGAGCCATTGGATTTGCTCCAAGATTCCGACGACCATGAAGCCCAGACCGAAAGCAATAACGTAGTTCACTCCCTTTCCGAGGCTTTCTCCGTTTGCAATCTCGTCAACGCCTTTAGCAAAAAAAATAGGGAAAATTGCAGACCCGATGGCAGTCGCAGCGACGGACAAGAGCACTAGGATCAGTAGATAGCGCTGCTTTCGGCTCCTTATCATGATTGATAGGATGGATTTATTTATTTTTGAAAAGCCCATCACCTCTCCTTCTCGTTGCGGCGGGGAACACTGAAAACTAGCACATCCGCCACAACAACGGACCAATCGAAAACGTAAAACCAAAATTTCTTAATAGTCTTATTCAAATTCAAGAACTTTCAGTATTTTAAAAAAAGGAAAACATGCTCCTATAGCGATTCGGCAAGCAACATCTTAAACAGACAAGGAGTTATTGGCCGAGATAATTCCACCCGGAGATCATCATGATTAGAATCTTGACCCCCACCCAGCTCGGCGTTGATTACGAATTTGTTGGAGACGACGAAAGCACAAACGAAACCGCCATAAGGCCGACCAGCTCACGTTGCATCATGTGCGGTCGCAGTGGTGGCTCCGGTGCGAGTTCGAGCTCAGCCCATAGCGAACCAGTGCCGATTAGTCATTAACGGCTAAATGGTAGCGCCCTGGAATAGCGTCATTATTCCAGGGCGCTATGACGGCTAAATGTGCACCAACCAAACCAAATTGGCTTCTCATTCCTTGGACTGACGACATGATTTCAATTGCACAATTTTTGCTCAAACCCGCACGAAATGGCAGTTGGAATCTATTTAGCCCGGCAGGCGCGACGCGAATCACCAATACAAACTTGGCGAAAGCGCTACAAGAATTGGCCACCGCAGGATCGCGGATAAGCTCCGACGCGGCAACCAATATATTTCAAATCAATGACTTGCCGGCGGAAACTGCAATAGAATTCCTTATCACCATTCGCATTTTCCGAAAAGTGCGCGAAGATAAAAATATAACTATATATTCACCATCGATGGACATTGCCCGATCCCTGGCTTCTAACATCGAAACAACAGAGGGACTGGCGTGCAAAATAGCCACCAAAATTGAGGAAGTGGGGCCGTCCAATTTCCTAATCGCTGTTCAGGACCATTACTCCCCTCCCTCTGCTAGAGAAATATATTCAATTTGCCGAAAACATGATAATTGCATCCTCTTGCACTCCTATTTTGTTTTCCGCCACTTCGTAATTGATGGCTTTTATTCATCCGCGATGGGGCTTCCGGACCATTTCAGCGGACTGTACAACATTGCCGGACTGGAGCGAGGAATAGACTTTAAACCCGCAAGCTGGGCGGACTTCTTCCTCACGGACTATCTAGCCGTCGAAGAGATGGAAATACCGACATTTGAACCATCAGAAATAGAACGCGCTGCCGCACTCCATTTAGTATTCACAAGATTCCGCCCCTTATTGAATAACGGGCTTAGCCTATACGCCAGCGATCTCAGTACAGTAACTGAATTAAACCTCGACACGGGTCGCGTCGACCGCCACCGGGGAGTGCATTCTTCCTATAGTGACGAGCCGAGGAACGTAAAATGACGGAGCAATTATATTTGGATCGCCGAATTCTATCCTTGAATCAGATAGAACATGTCAGCCAGTTTTCCGATATCGAAGTTGAGCACTTTGTCCGCATGTTTCATCATCATTGTTTATCTTCCGCAGAATCAGTGTTTGAGGCCATTGTCGACGCACCTAGCTTGACGCCTGACGACCTAAGGATAGCCGAGCTAACAGAGCTTCATTTTTCACACATTAGCGAATCCGTCAATAGCACCGGCAATGACTGTCCCGAAGCAGTTGACCGCTCGCCCTCCCTGCAGCACGGCATGGCGCGCCCGATTGAATTTAATGTGATAGCGTCTATTTTTTCGGATTCGATGAGAGCAGATAAGACCGGGCGTCGCCCATATCCGTCGGGTGGCGCACTATATAGCGTCGAACCGGTATTAATTTGCGGCGATCTGATTACCGGAGCTCCGCCGTATTCGGTGCTTCATTATCTGCCCAACACAAACAAGTTTGAAGTCATTAAGGGCGAATTTGAAGAAAATTCCTACTCAAAAATTTCTTCCACCCCTGGCGTTTCATTTTACATTGCTTATTTCATGAACATTAGAAAGGCAATTTTCAAATACAGGTCTCGCGGGTATCGGCTCGCCTTGCTAGAGACAGGCTCAATGTACCAGCTCGTGAGCGCGGCAGCGCAACAAAAAGGCATCGCCTCACGCGTGGTATCGGGCTTCTCCGACTATCAACTTACAAAGACTTGTGGAATTGATAGCAGATTGATGTTGCCAATCATTATTCAAGCCCTAGGGGTGGAGACTGGAAAATGCTAACTCGACGCCATCGAAGTCTTGCGTTAAAAACACCTAGATTTCAGCTTTCCGCCAATTATCCAGTATCAATATATGAACCCTCTGTCTTCTCTGCGGTCGATGCGCACTCCATTAACGGGCACGGATTCGGCTTCGACCATACCGGCCCTATCAAAGCAATAGGCGAGTACTTAGAGCGATATGTCGCCTTCCGGAATTGTCGGCATACGCATAGTGGCACACTCGACGACACAGGGCTTTCGACGCTTGAGCAGCAGGCTTTCCTTTGCGCCGCACGCCAAACATGCCGTGATCCAATTCTGCTGAATGATATTTCGGAGCACAAATTAAACTTAGTGGAGGTCAAACGACTCTCAAACTCAACGGGTTGCCTTTATCCTGTGTCTTTAGTTTCCCTGCATAGTGATTCAGATCGATTAGAATCTCAGCTCATGCCTACTCGAGACTCTTCTGGCAATTCCATTCATTCATGTCGACAAACTGCCCTCGATGGCGCACTCCTTGAGTTTGTGGAACGGCAATGTGTGACCGCAATGTGGATGTCTCGCAGATGCAATGAAATAGATCATCTTAACGAGAAATATTTTCACGAAAATAAAAAATCGCAAGTCGTTCTTGAACAGATGCTGAAAAAAGGGACCTTAAAGATATACGACATTTCTTTCTTGAAAGGCAGCTCCGTAATATTTACTGAGTATAAATCTAAAGATAGCGACGCCCTTGTATATTTCGCGTGCGGAAGTTCCGCAAACTTTAAAAGGCAGCAAGCGCTTGTAAAGGCTTTCATAGAAACCTGGCAAACGTCAATTCTTCTAACCCAGATGCGTTTTTTTAAAAATAGAGATTATGGCAGCGACACTCTAAAAACAAACACTCAAGACGCAAATAATCCAGATTTCGAACTTGGAGTCTATAAACAGCCCCTATACATTGGAAACCAAAATGAGAGCAACAGACAAACACTTATCTCCAGCTTACTAGAAGTATCTCAGAACATATATGTTTATGAAAAATTAGTATGGATTTCAGGCATTGAACTTTGGTTCACCCGTGTATTTTCTCCCGATTTTTTTATTCACATGAATCCCGGCGAAGGAAACAACAACAATAATAAATGGATCGATAATTTCTGCGATGACGCTTCGAAACGACTGGCCCCCTTGCCATTCTCTTAGTCGGTTCGATTGTCGAAAGCTCTATCGGCAAGATGCCCCAAAAAACATGACTTACGTGTTCGGTTTTATTTGAGCCGGATGTTTCATCTCCCTGCCCACACCCATGCCCGATACCCTGCAAGACCTTAGCCAACAACAACGCGAATTTGCCCAGGCCCGCCATTGGGAGCAGTTCCATTCGCCCAAGAACCTGGCGTCCGCGCTGATCGTGGAAGCGGGCGAACTGCTTGAACACTTCCAGTGGCTGACGGAAGAACAAAGCCGCGCGCTTCCCCCAGAAAAACTCGAAGCGGTCGGCAGCGAGATCGCGGATGTGTTGCTTTACCTGGTCCAACTCAGCAACGTGCTTGGCATCGACCCCGTGAAAGCCGCGCAGGCGAAGATTCCGCTGAATGCGCAGAAATACCCCTTCGACCGCGCGCGGGGTAGCAGCAAGAAATACGATGAGCTTTGAACCCTCACGCAGTTGCCCCGTTTCATGGCAGAGGTGCACGTGGCGGATGGCACGTTGTCTTGCGTGCTTGCCGGTTGGACGGCAGCCCCGGCGCCTGTCCATGCCGTGTTCGCATCAAGCCGCTACATGGATCCGAAAGTGCGCGGGTTCGTGGATTTAAGCCTGGCGTGTTTCAAGGTTCGCGATGAAGGATCGTGGGGAGACGTCGGGTCATTTTTTTGCGAATCCGCTTTTTTTCGGCTCCCCGATGTGTTGAGGCTCCGCCATTTTTTCGACTCCGCCATCTTTCGCGACTCCCCCTCTTAGCGCAGGCTGGCGCCATCCAGCAATGCCAGCGCAGGCCGAACCAGCCCCCGCAGCAACTCCGGTTCCGGCCGCGAACGCGCCAGCACGCGCAGGCCCATCAGCAAGCCGAGCAACATGCGCGCAAGATCCTCCGCCGACTGCGTGGCGTTGATGACGCCAGCCCTTTGACCCGCCTTCACACAGCGCAGGAAGAAAGCCTCCATATCCCGCAGCACAAGCGCCAGCGCCTCCTGGAACTCGGCATCGTGCGGAGACAGCTCCAGCGCCGAATTCACAATCATGCAGCCCTTGCGCTGCTCGTCCGCCAACGACAGTTCGACGATCTCGTCAAAGAACGCGCCGATGGCCTCGCGAGGCGTCAATTGCGATTCAAAACGCCTGACCCGCTCGCAAAAACCGCGCTCGACGTAATGCGCGAGCGCCCGCTGGTACAGCCGGCGCTTGTCGCCAAACGTGTTGTACAGGCTGGGGCCCACGATACCCATTGCAGCGGCCAGGTCACGCACCGACGTGGCTTCGTAGCCGCGCGACCAGAAGCATTCGATGGCGGCGTCAAGCGCCGCCGCTTCGTCAAACTCCTTCGGGCGCGCCATGTGGGCTCCTGAGCGGCTGCGTCGTGCAGCCGGCGGGGGAACGCGGCCCGCGCATATTGCGCTCGTTCTTGACCTTCATTTCAAACCCCTTATGTCGCCGCTGGAGGGAAGTTCGACGGGAACAACGCCCGTTTGGTTTCGTCGTCGTTGACCGTTTTCCACTGATGGCCTTTGCTAAGCGCCCGGGCGCGCGCGACGGCCGGGCGTGCATCCACGCTGGCGAACCAGCGCTTCAATTCCGGAAACGGCGCTAGCGGGTCTTCCGCGCCCTTGCGCACGCGGGAGGCCCGGTCCAGCCAGCCCCACGCCGAAATATCCGCGATGGTGAAGCTGTTGCCCACGATGAACTCACGTCCCTTCAGGTGCTCGTCCAGCACCTGGTAGTGCCGATCGGCCTCGCGGCGGTAGCGGTTGACGGCGTAGTCCAGGCCATCCGGCGCGGCAAACTGGAAGTGCACCGCCTGGCCAGAGAACGGCCCAAGGCCAGACGCAATGAACAGCAGCCAGGACAACAGCTCCGGCCGGTCTTCGGGCGTACCCACAAGCTTGCCGGTCTTGTCGGCCAGATAGATCAGGATGGCCGTCGAGTCGAAGACGCGGGCTTCCTTGCCGCCAGGTCCGTCGGTGTCGACAATGGCCGGCACTTTGCCATTCGGATTGATGGCCCGAAATGCCGGCGTGTGCTGCTCGCCCTTGCTGGTGTCGACCGGCACGGCTTCGTACTCCAGCCCGGTCTCTTCCAGAAAGAGCGCGATCTTGGCGGGGTTAGGCGTCGGATGAAAGTAAAAACGGATCATGGCGGGTTCCTCGCTACGGTGGTGGTCGATGGGACTGCGGCTTTGCGCTTGGGACGGGCGGCCAGAAGCACGCCGCCGACAACGGCAAGAAGGGCAATGCCCTCTTCCCACGACGGTAGCTCACCCAGGACGGGAATGGCGGTCAGCGCGGCAACCGCCGGGATCAAGGCAATGATGGCCGTGGCGGCGGACGGCCCCAGCAGCGCAACGGATCTGTTGAAGGACACGATGGCCACGCCGCTCATCAAGACGCCCTGATAGAACGCCTGCAACCCGATTTCGCCGGGCGACGCCAAGGCAAGGCGGCTGAGCCCGGCAAACAGGTAGACAGGCAGGAACAGCACGGCAGACCAGAAGCAGATCAGCGCCGCGGCCTGCACCGGCGTCAACGCGCTGCGCCGAAACAGCAACGTATAGACGGCCCACATCGCGGCGGCGGTGATCAGGGCCAGGATGCCCACCGGGTTCACCACACCGTGCGCAGAGGCGCCGCCCGCGATCATGCAGATCAGACCGATAACGATTGCCAGATAGCCGACCCAGCGGCTCCTGCCTGGTTTTTCTTTCAGGAAGACCCAAGCGAAAAGCCCGACGAAAACGGGCATCAGTGTCGGCGTCACAGCCGCAGCTCGCCCCGCTGACGTGAGCTGTAGTCCCAGCGCCACCGCCAGCACGAAGGGCATGCCCCACAGGCAGGCGTACAACAGTCCTTCGCTCCATTGCTTGGCGGACATGCGCCTTGCGCCCCGCAGCAGTACGGGAAAGAGAATGAGGGCGCCGATACCGAATCGCAGCGCGGTGACATCCCACAAGCGCAGTTCGCGCGTCACGCTAAAGCGCGTCACGACAAACCAGCCGGCGAAGATCAGGACGCTAAGCGAGGCCCAGCATAGACCTTGGAGGGTTTTGCGGGACGGTCGCGGAAGATGGGATACGGGAGCGGGTCCGATGGCGGCGTCCTGGACAGGGTCGGCAAGTTGCGTCATGCGGTGGCCTCCCCCCTGAGGCAAGCTGGTTGACGGCGGCACTTGCGTTGCAGGTGCCGTGCAATGTCAGGGGATTTTATATCGGTCGCTATAAAACATGCCAGCGTTGATATTTGTGCCGCGCCGATCAGCGGCTAACGCTGTGTCGCGGCGTCCATGAAGGCGGACAGATCGCGATTGAAACGCTCGGCCTCCTCCAGAAAGGGAGAATGCCCCGAGTCAGGGTAGAACTTGCCGATGGCATTGGCGTTCAAGGCCTTGGCACGATTGAAGGACGGCTCGGCCTGAACCAACGCATCGCGCGCGCCATAGATCAACAACAGCGGCTTGTGCATGGCCCCCAAGCCCTTCGGCGCATTCAGCGACATGCCATGCACGGCGTTCTGCATGTTCTGTGAGGCCATGGCCGCATTCGCCAGCAAACGCTGGAACGTCCGCGCGTCAGGCTGCGTGGCAAAGCACAACGCCACGAACTCGCGTTCTGCATCGAGATGCGTCTTGAGATCTGGCGATGCCATGCCGCCGTATACACGCGGATGCGACACGATCTGCTCCGGCTTCAGCTCGATGACCCCTCCCACATACACAGCGCCGGCGATTTGCTCGTCACCATAGGCAGCCAGATAATTCGTGGCCACGGCGGCGCCCAGCGACCATCCCACCAATACTGGCTGCCGGGCTCCCGAACCAGCAATCACCGCAGCCAGGTCATCCGCCCAACGGCGTCCATCACGGTAAGCATCGGCGCGCTCGGGTTGACCGGACAGGCCATGCCCGCGCATATCGAAAGTTATCAGCCGGAAGCGCTGCAACTGAGGGCTGTTGATCTGCTTTTCCCAACTCAGATGGCTGCCAAGCAAGCCGTGGATAAAGATGATGGGCTGGCCGTTCGGGTCGCCGGCCTCTTGCACCGCGATGCGCACCCCATCAGGGGCCGTCACGGTGTACGGGTCCACTGCGGCCTGCGCCAGCATGGATGCAGCCATCAAGGCGACTGCGGCAAAGCCCTTGCGCCATTGGCTAAAGAGATTGAAAGACAGCATGTTTTAAGCTCCTTCGATTGGAAAGAGCCCAGGCTAAAGCCTGACATTAGTGTCATAGTCAAGCGCGGATGATAAGGTTCGATCCATGAATAAGACTGAGTCCACCACCCTGCTGAAGATCGGCGCGTTGGCGCAAGCAACCGGCGTCAGCGTGCGCTCGATTCGTCACTACGATCAGCACGGTCTGCTTGCATCAACACGTGCCCAAAATGGCTACCGCGCCTTCGAGGCAGTGGCCGTCACGCAAGTCAAGCAGATACAGCGATTGATCGCCACCGGCTTCAGTTTGGAAGAAATCCGCAGCTTTCCGGATTGCATGTTGCTGATCGAAGGGGCGAAGGCATGCGCGGATATGACGGATGCGAAGCGTAAGCGGCTGGCGATATTGGAGAAGCAGATAGCGGCGCTGGAAAAGCAGCGCCAGCGATTAAGGTCGATGTTGATTGAAGGCGGCGCGAAGGATTGAACCGCCGCGGATTTTGCGGAGCCTGCACCTACCCAGTTCTTTCAGCTATTGCCTGGAACTATAAGTACGCCCAACCGCCCTGCAAGATCCAACAACGCATCGTAGGCCCCGACATCGCCCACCAAGCTGCGCGACTCACCATCCGGGCGCAGTATTCCGTCGGCGATTCGATCCCCGAACAGGACCACAGCCCGAGCAGAGTCATCTTGTCGAGAAATCCAAGATAATCCCTGCACCCGTGGATTTTTCTCGTGGAGCTTTCTCCCCCATTCGCGGGTGGTCGGGTACTGGTCTTTTTCCGTATCGATAAGCTGCCTACGGGTCACGCCTAGTTTGCGCAACGGTACGCTAGCCAAATCGACGAGCTGCAGGTCCTGGGTGACTTCGACACGTGAGTGAACCTGACCCTCCAGTTTGCGCTTATCCAGGCAGGCGTGGTGCTGTCGAGGTGACCTTCCAGCGACATCGACACCGAATCACCAGGACGGCTACGGCGGTTAGCCATGTGCGACCTCCTGTACCTCATCGCGAGCGGCCTCGATCACCTGATCCGGCAAAGCAGCCAGCAAGTCCTGCGGCCGCTTACCTGACAGGAAGCTATTGGCGGACAGGAACCAATAGGCCATGCCCCAAGCATCCTTGTGCCCGTCAAATTCTTTGATGATCCTGGCCAGCGCTTTCAACGGACGGAAGCTGGCCTCCCGATCCAGTCCATAGGCTGGGAAGTAGTCAACGCCGTTGTGATGAATGGCAAATATCTGTCCCTGCTTTTTCCACTTGTTTGGCTGCGCGCTGGGGTTGACGGTGCTCAGGCCTGCCAACTGGGCCACTTCGGCTGCTGTGAGCCAGTCTCCACTTTCGAGAACCGCCATGCGAGCCCGAGCCACCATCATCGCTTCCTTAAGAAGCTGGGGCGAGGCGGGCTTGCGAGGCACCAGGGCATCAACCAAGCGCTCGACGAGCTCCCGATCCTGCCGCTTAAGGAAAAGCTCAAGCATCGATTCCGCGACGCTGGACATGTTCTGGGCAACAGTCGAAAGCGAGGCGTTGTCGACATGCTCGAATGCAAGCACCACCACCTGATCGGCGTGGGATTTTCGGAGGTAGTCCTGTGCTTGTTTCGGAGTACCCACAAGGGTGGAGACCCCAGGATGGTCTTGTACGACGCCCATGGCTGAGCTCCGACAGAGTTATAA
>Ga0160449_1000690_pt1 | contig 18709 bp, 19 predicted proteins | sample HID1975I_E1MG_FD_108216 | JGI IMG/M metagenome (GOLD analysis project Ga0160449, IMG submission 108216) | Enriched soil microbial communities from UW Madison campus, WI, USA - HID1975I_E1 MG | ecosystem: Environmental > Terrestrial > Soil > Unclassified | place: USA: Madison, Wisconsin...
AAACTTCTCGATACGATTTTTTGCAAAATCTACTCGAAGTGACGTTCGTTAAAGACTTATTAATTTTAAATCCTTAATTAAAAAAATTAAATTCCACTGTAAACAGAATCCCAATCTTTCATGATTGGATCATATCCTGCTTTTTTAATCACACTTTTAATTTCATCCATACTTCTTTCGTCACTGGTTTCAAATTGTTCCAAAGACTCTTTGTCCACCGCATAACCTCCCGGATTTGTTTTCGAAGCTGCACTCATCGCTGTTGCACCCAAAGAAATGATATTGTCTCGAAATTTTTCGTTTTCTCTGGTTGAAATAGAGATTTCTAAGTCTTCATTCCAAATTCGGTACGCACAAATTAATTGGAGTAAATCTTTATCTGACATCATGAAATTAGACTCAATAATTCCTTCTGCAGGTCTCAATCTAGGAAATGAAACTGAATATTTACTCCTCCAATATTGTTTTTGAAGATAATCGATGTGAAGTGCATTGAAAAAACTATCAATCCGCCAATCTTCCAAACCGAGCAAAACGCCTAAACCCATCTTATGAATTCCGGCTTTTCCAATTCTGTCGGGTGTTTCCAGACGAAAATTGAAATTCGATTTTTTTCCTTTAGGGTGATATTCTTTGTAAATTTCCTGATGATAGGTTTCCTGATAAACCAAAACAGCATTCACACCCGCATCATGAAGCTGTCGGTACTCTTCCTCCGACAAAGGCTGAACTTCAATCGAAATATTTGCAAAATGGGGTTTCAACAAACGAACAGCATTCAGAAAATAATCAATTCCAACCGTTTTATTAGCTTCTCCGCTTACCAGCAACACATGATTTACTCCCATTGATTTTAAAACTGTCGCTTCGATCATCAATTCGGTATCAGAAAGTGTTTTTCTTTTAATGGAATTATCTAAACTAAAACCGCAGTACGTGCAGATATTCTGACATTCGTTACTCAAATACAACGGCGCGTACAACTGGATCGTTTTTCCGAACCGCTTCTGAGTAAGTTGCTGCGTCATTGTTGCCATGACTTCCAATTTCTGAGCAGCAACAGGCGAAAGAAAATTAAGGAAATCATCTATTGTTTTATTCTTTTTCTGAAGGCTATTTTCCACATCATAAAATGTCACTTTTTCAAGCTTTACTTTTATTTCATCCCATTGGTATTTTTCAAAAACATCTTTAAAACTTTTCATATAATTTTGTTTAAATAACTTATAGATAGGATTTTATCCTATCCTTTATTAAATCGTCCCTTTGGGACTCTTAATTTCTTCGCTTTAATCAAACAAAAAAGAAGTCAACGGACTTGATGCTTGTGCATAATTTCCAATTGCCCCCAAACCAGATTCAAAAGCTCTTCTTCCCGCAATTACGCCTTCTTTAAAAGCCAATGCCATATTTACAGGATTTCTTGCAACAGCAATTGCAGTATTTACCAAAACCGCATCAGCTCCCATTTCCATTGCTTTTGCGGCATCAGAAGGTGCGCCAATTCCAGCATCAACAACTACGGGAACATTACTTTGAGTAATAATAATTTCTAAAAAATCTAAAGTTCTTAAACCTTTATTCGTCCCGATCGGCGCTCCCAAAGGCATTACAACAGCTGTTCCTACATCTTCCAGACGTTTGCACAAAACCGGATCGGCATGAATGTAAGGCATCACGATAAATCCTAATTTTGCCAATTCTTCTGTAGCATACAATGTTTCAATCGGGTCAGGAAGCAAATATTTTGGGTCGGGATGGATTTCCAGTTTTACCCAGTTTGTTTCCAAAGCTTCTCTTGCCAATTGCGCTGCTAAAACTGCTTCCTTGGCTGTTCTCGCTCCTGAAGTGTTGGGTAAAAGGTGAGATTTTGTAGGTTTCAAAGCATTCAATAAATCATCTTCCGAAGATTGCGAATCGATTCTTTTTAAAGCCATTGTCACCAGTTCACTTCCCGACGCAATGATAGAATCGGTCATTTCTGAAAGATTTCCGAATTTTCCGGTTCCTAAAAATAATCTCGATTCAAAAGTTCTGTCTGCTATAATTAACGGTTGATTGTTCATTGTAAAACTGTTTTAAATTCTTTGGTAATAGAAGGTTGATTGGTGATTTGCCCCGAAACAGCGACTCCGTAAATTCCGATTTGTTGTAAAAGTTCGATGTCTTTGAAAACCACTCCGCCAATGGCGAATATCTTTGGTATTTCTAATGATTTTTCTTTTAAAGTCTGAATAATTTTTTGATATCCTTCAAAACCCAAAATCGGACTTAGCTGTTCTTTCGTTGAAGTAAAACGTAAGGGTCCCAAACCTATATAATCGCATGATTCATTCATTCTTTGCAAAACATCTGAAATGGAATTTGCCGTCCCACCGATAATTTTATTTTTTCCTAAAATTTGTCTTGAAATTTCAATCGAAGTATCTTTTAAACCCAAATGAACACCGTCTGCATCAATATCTTTTGCAATCTGAACATCGTCGTTGATGATACAAACCGATCGATTATCTGCGCAAAGTTTTTTTGAAATTTCACAAAGTCTGATAAACTCATTTTCGGGAGCATTCTTCCAGCGAACCTGAATCCATTTTATGCCGTTGTCTAAGGCTTTTCTTATATTTATTTCCTGTTCGGCTATTGTAAAGCCTTGAGAAATATATTGTAGTTTTTCCATTTTTAAATTTGAATAAATCTTAATTAATTACATTCTGTCTGCATTTTTTAAAAACACCTAAAGGTTTATCATTTCCCCAGATTGCGCCTAACAAAGCCACTCCATCTACTTCACTTTCAAAAACTTCATTGATATTTTTTTCATTAATTCCTCCTAAAGCAATCAGTTTTACATTTGTATTATTTCGTTTTTTTATATCATTAAAAATATTCGAATTTTCACCATATCCTTTTTTCGAAATACTTGGAAAAACCGGACTGATAAATGAATATTCCCAATTTCCACTTAATACATTAAAAGTTTCAATATCATGAACAGACGTTGAGATAATTTTACCTGTGAAAGATTGAGACAAACCATTTTTTCTGTCAATTTCTCTGAAATGAAATCTTGAAATATTAAAGTTTTCCGCCAAATTATAATGACTGTGCAAAACCAATTGAGAGTAAAATTTTGAATCGATCTTTTGAATAAAATCCTTCATTTCATTTTGATCAATAAAAGGCTTTCTGATATGAAGCAAATCCAAACCTTCCTGAAATAGTTGATTGATGATCTCAGTTTCGTTTTGAACAACTTCTTCGGGAGTGATGACGATAATCATATATAAATTTCTTTCCCTTTTTCGATGAATTCCTGAGATTTATCAAACATTCCTTTTTCTGCAGATTCACGAATTTCCTGTGTAATTTTCATTGAACAGAATTTCGGTCCGCACATCGAACAGAAGTGCGCAATCTTCGCTCCGTCCGCAGGAAGTGTTTCATCATGATAAGATCTCGCCGTATCCGGATCAAGCGAAAGATTAAACTGATCTTCCCAACGGAATTCGAATCTTGCTTTACTTAAAGCGTTGTCTCTGTATTGCGAACCAGGATGACCTTTCGCCAAATCTGCAGCATGAGCAGCTAGTTTATAGGTAATAACTCCAACTTTTACATCTTCTTTATTTGGAAGTCCCAAGTGTTCTTTCGGAGTTACATAACACAACATCGCGCAACCAAACCAGCCAATCATCGCTGCACCGATTCCGGAAGTAATGTGATCGTATCCCGGTGCAATATCCGTAGTTAAAGGGCCTAATGTGTAAAACGGTGCTTCATCACATACCTCCAATTGCTTCTCCATATTCTCTTTGATCATATGCATCGGAACGTGTCCCGGACCTTCAATCATCACCTGAACATTGTGCTTCCAGGCAATTTTTGTCAGTTCACCTAAAGTTTCCAATTCGGCAAACTGTGCTTCATCATTCGCATCTGCAATTGAACCAGGACGAAGACCGTCGCCTAAAGAAAAAGCAACGTCATATTTTTTCATAATCTCACAGATCTCCTCAAAATGAGTATATAAAAAGTTTTCTTTATGATGGAACAAACACCATTTTGCCATGATAGAACCACCTCTGGAAACAATTCCCGTCACACGTTTTGCTGTTAGATGAATATATCTTAATAAAACTCCAGCGTGAATCGTGAAATACGAGACTCCTTGTTCTGCCTGTTCGATCAACGTATCCTTAAAAATTTCCCAAGTGAGATCTTCTGCAACACCTTTTACTTTTTCCAACGCCTGATAAATCGGGACAGTACCGATCGGAACCGGACTGTTTCTGATGATCCATTCTCTGGTTTCGTGAATGTTTTTTCCGGTTGACAGATCCATAATCGTATCGGCTCCCCATCTGCAAGCCCAAACTGCTTTTTCAACTTCTTCTTCAATGCTCGATGAAACAGCACTGTTTCCGATATTGGCATTAATTTTAACCAAAAAATTTCGTCCGATAATCATCGGCTCACTTTCAGGATGATTAATATTGTTAGGAATAATCGCTCTTCCGGCTGCAATTTCGTCTCTTACAAATTCTGGAGTGATCTTGCTTTTCGGAGTTCTTGCGCCAAAACTATTTCCCTGATGTTGAAAAGCCATCTCTTTTGAAACGGAATCTAATTGCTCGATTCGTTGATTTTCTCTAATGGCAATATATTCCATTTCAGCAGTGATAATCCCCTGTCTTGCATAATACAATTGGGTAACCTCTTTTCCTTCTCTGGAAACTTTTGGCTGATGGTTATACGAAAAACGCAGTTCGTCTAATTGTGAATTGGCAAGACGGGCTTTTCCGTATTCTGAGGTAATTCCGTCTAAAATTTCGACGTCATTTCTATCCAAAATCCATTGTTCTCTAATTCTTGGAAGTCCTTTTTCGATATTAATTTCAAAATTTTCATCGGTGTAAGGTCCTGAAGTATCGTAAATGGTGACAGGAAGATTTTCTTCTAAATTTCCGTTGGTTAATTTTGTCGGACTTAGATGTATTTCGCGCATCGCTACATTGATCGGGTGAATTTTCCCTTCAACATAGATTTTTTTTGAGTTCGGAAACGGCGAACGTGTGATTTTATGAGCCATAAAAATATTTTTTAACCGCCTTGAGTAGCAGTGATAATTAAAATTGAATCTTTGTTGTTGAGAATAGTTTCCGCCCAGAATGACTGCGGAATAATGCGATTATTGAGCGCTATGGCAATTCCTTTTTTCTTTTCAGGTAATTCCATAGCGATAAGTGCTTCCAGCGTTTTGGGAAGTACATCAAAATTTCTTAGTGTGTGATTGATCGTGAGCTCCATTCCTAAATTTTTAAATACACTTTAGGAATGCCCATCATTGTACAATAGAATGTACAGCAAAGTCATCTCACTTTTTCCTACGCTAGTATGATCTAGAAATCAGGTTCAAAGGGTAAAGTCTCAGCCTGTTTTGTCAACAGACACCCCTAAAGTTGCGACGAAGGTAACTATTTTTTTGAAATGTGCAAAATTTTTTGAAGAAGATGGAAGTTAGAGGATAGAATCTGGAAGTTTTTAAATGCTTGAAAATATTTTTGCCACGAATACACGAATGTTTTTTCATCTTTAACGTAATAATATTCGTGCATTCGTGGGTTATAAGTTTTTTAGAAGTTGAAATGAAATATTCTGCAAGCCCATAATTAAGATAATTTCAATACAAAAAAAATGGAAACAAGATGATCTCCAGTTTCCATTTTTTTACTTATTTCTATATTTAATATTTATTCTTCACATGCTCTCCAAATTGCGTCATTCTGTGGAACGGGGGCAACGATTGTCACCTCCTCTTTTGTAACAGGATGTATAAACTGAAGTTTTCTGGCGTGAAGATTTATTCCGCCATCGGGATTTGAACGAGGCGCACCATATTTTAAATCACCTTTAATAGGAACTCCGGTTTTTGATAACTGTGCCCTGATTTGATGATGCCTACCGGTTTCCAAATCAATTTCCAAAAGCAGATAATTATCTAACGCTTTAATTACATTATAAGTAAGAATTGCTTCTTTTGCCCCTTCGGTCACTTTCGTAAAGACGATCGCTTTATTATTTTTCTCGTTTTTCTGAAGATAATGAACCAATCTTTGCGTTTGAGGAATCATTTCTTTAGCAACAACCGCCCAATACGTTTTCTTAATTTCACGGTTTTTCACCATTTGAGTTAATCTTGAAAGCGCTTTTGAAGTTTTAGCATAAATGACCAAACCAGAAGTTGGGCGATCAATACGATGTACCAAACCCAGAAAAACATTTCCGGGTTTATTATCTCTTTTTTTGATGAAGTCTTTAATTGAATCAAGTAAAGGTTCGTCACCGGTTTTATCACCCTGAACGAGCTGCCCTACTTTTTTATTGATAACTAAAAGATGATTATCCTCAAAAACAATTTGCTCTTCCATAATACCTTAACGATTCTGTGATCTGCTCACAAAAGAAATAACAACTCCGCCTAAAAGACCAATCGTTTTTATGATGTTAAGATTTGAATCCATTGGTAAAAATGCTCCGATGATACACAAACCTGCCGCAGCGTACATAGGATACATAAATTTTGTGTGCATCAACATTCTTCCCTGCACGATAAAACTGATTCCAATTAAAATATAAAATAATCTTGCCGAAAGAAGATAGTTAATATTATCCGGGAAAATTTTAAACCAACCCGCTGCTAAACAAATGATTGCTAAAATTGATAAAATTCCTTGTGTTGCCTGTAAATTACTTTTCATTAATAGCTTTCATTTTGGTTAGGGAAATCAGCATTTTTCACGTCTTTTACGTATTGAGAAACTGCTCCTGTTATTTCTGTATATAAATCGAGATATCTTCTTAAGAATTTTGGAGAGAAACCTTTATTCATTCCCACCATATCATGATACACCAAAACCTGTCCGTCACAATGAGCTCCGGCTCCAATCCCGATTGTTGGAATCGAAATGCTTTCCGTCACTCTTTTAGCCAAATCTGCAGGAATTTTCTCAAGAACAACTCCAAAACAGCCCAATTCTTCAAGCAATTTTGCATCGTTGATCAATTTTTCAGCTTCAGCTTCTTCTTTAGCTCTCACTTTATACGTTCCAAACTGATAAATAGACTGCGGCGTTAATCCCAAATGTCCCATAATAGGAATTCCGGCATTGATGATTTTTTTAATCGATTTCGAAATTTCTTTTCCACCTTCAATTTTAATAGCATGAGCACCCCCTTCTTTCATCATTCTAACTGCAGATTCTAATGCAATATCAGGATTACTTTGGTAGGTTCCGAAAGGTAGATCAGCAATTACCAATGCTCTTTCTACACCTCTTACCACACTTTGAGTATGATAAATCATCTGATCTAATGTAATAGGAAGTGTCGTTTCAAAGCCCGCCATTACATTGGCTGCAGAGTCGCCGATAAGAATGGTATCAACCCCGCCGGCATCAACCATCTTTGCCGTTGTAAAATCGTAAGCGGTAAGCATTGTTATTTTCTCCTTATCGAATTTCATTTTTCGTAAGGTTTCTGTAGTAACTCTTTTAATTTCGGAATGAACAGACATAATGTATATGATTGTTTTAAGTTAAAAAGTCGGCTTTCGCCGACTTAGATATTTGAATTTACAAAACTACGTGTCCTAGTTTCATTAATTTATCGTGGTTGAGAATTTTGATGTTTCTGCCGTCTACTTCGATGAGACTGTCCCCTTTAAATTCGGAGATCAATCGGATGGCACTTTCGGTAGCCGTTCCGATGATATTGGCAATTTCTTCTCTCGTCAAAGAAATTTTGATGAAACCTTCAGGATCAGTTCCTAACTTTTGTTCCAAAAGAATAAGAATTTCCGCCAGTCTTTCTCTTACCGTTTTCTGCGCAAGGAAAGTAATGGTATTGGAAGATTCTCCCAATTCGTAAGATATTTTCTGAAGCATCACAAAAGATAACTGTGGATCTACTTCTAATAAGTCCATAAAAATATCTGCAGGTAAGAATGTGCATTCAACATCCGTCATTGCTTCAGCCTTTGCTTGAAAATTTTCTCCACACAACAATGCACGATATCCTATAATATCACCTTCTTTTATAAATCTAAGAATTTGATCTTTACCAAAAGATCCTGATTTGGACAATTTAGCAGCCCCTTTTTCTATTACGTAAACCCCTTTCGGAGTTTCGCCATCGTCAAAGACGATATCGTGTTTTTGAAAAACGAGTTTCTTTTTTGCGTTGATATATCTTTCATAATCAGTATTGGAAAGTCTTTCTTTAAAGGATTTATCATTAAAAACCCTCGCGAATCTTTCTTCAATAGCAATCTGTTGTTCCTGCGACATTGTAATATGACATTTATCACAAAAATAGAACATTTAAACTCTATAAACAAAAAAAAATGTTATAATTTTGTAAGTCAATAATTTATGAAGGTGAGCGAGAACTGTTTTCATTGCGGACAAGGGATAGAAAAAGAAAGAATTTCTTTTGACGAAAAAATTTTCTGTTGTACCGGCTGCAAATCTGTTTATGAAATTTTAAATACCAATAATCTCAGTAATTTTTACGAATTAAACAAAAAAGCAGGAATCAGACCTGAAGAAAACTCTTCTCAATTTGACTATCTCGACACCAAGGAAATTTTTGACAGAATTACAGATTTTTCTGAAGGCAATACAAGTCTTGTCACGTTCAGAATTCCGGTAATCCACTGTTCTTCTTGCATCTGGCTGTTAGAAAGCCTTCATACTTTACATAAAGACATTCACTATTCTCAGGTTAACTTTACAAGGAAGACCCTGCAGATTTCTTTTAACCATAACGAATTAAAATTAAGCGATTTAGCTAAATTCTTAACCAATCTTGGGTATAAACCTGCCATTAATCTTGAGACAGTTGATAAGAATGAAGATAATCTTGACAAATCTCTACTTATAAAACTGGCGATCGCCGGATTTGCTTTTGGTAACGGAATGTTTTTGGCCTTCCCGGAATATATTGGCGGAGAAGATTACTGGATGGAACATTACAAAGGTTTATTCAGAATCTTAATGTTTTTACTTGCTGTTCCAGTTGTGTTTTATTCTGCATCAGACTATTATAAATCTGCCTGGTATGGTCTAAAAAACAAGATCGTCAATATTGATGTACCAATTGTATTGGGGATTTTTGTTCTGTTTGGAAGAAGTATTTACGAAATCGCTACTGACTACGGTCCCGGATATTTTGACACCTTGTGCGGACTTCTGTTTTTCATGCTTTTAGGGAAAATTTTCCAAAAAAGAACGTACAGTTCGCTTTCTTACGACAGAGATTACAAATCGTTTTATCCAATTGCAGTAACGAAAGTTGATTTTAACGGAAAACAGGAAAACATTTTACTTTCAGAGATTAAAATCGGTGATAGAATTTTAGTAAGAAATCATGAAATCATTCCCGTTGATGCTATTTTGATTAGCGGAAACGGTAATATCGACAACAGTTTTATTACAGGCGAAAGCGAAAGCATTTCTAAAAATCCGGGTGATAAAATCTTTGCCGGAGGAAAACAAATTGGCTCATCTCTCGAACTTGAAGTTATTAAAAACGTTGATCAAAGTTATCTTACCCAACTCTGGAATAAGGAAGCTTTCAAAAAACATGAGACCGGACTTGACACCTTAATCAATGAAATTAGTAAATATTTCACCTTTATTATTTTAGGAATCGCACTTGTTGCCGGAATTTATTGGTATTTTATTGATTTGGAAACGATGTTCCAGGTTATTTCTGCCGTTTTGATTATCGCTTGTCCTTGCGCTTTAGCATTGTCTTCTCCATTTACTTTCGGGCACATTATGAGAATTTTAGGCCGAAATAAATTTTACGTAAAAGACACGATAACGATTGAGAAAATTGCAAAAGTTGACGCTTTAGTTTTCGACAAAACCGGAACGATTACGCACCGTAAAAAATCGAACATCAGATATGAAGGTTCTGAAATTCAGGAATTTGATTTATTAAATATTAAAAGTTTAGTTAAAAACTCAAATCATCCGCTTTCAAAATCTCTGTATGAATTTTTGGAAGTACAAGATGACTATTTCCCTGTTGATCAATTTGAAGAAATCTCAGGAAAAGGATACGAAGCGAGCGTACGAGGAAATATCTATAAAATAGGTTCTGCAAAATATAACAATCAAGAGTCGAAAAATCTTGAAACCGCAGTTTACATCAGCAAAAACAATGAGTTCATCGGAAAGTTTATTTTTAAAAATGAATACCGGGAAAATCTTAGAAATCTCTTTACAAAACTTACCAATTATAAAATCTTCATTTTGAGCGGTGATAATGCTTCTGAAGAAAATCAGCTTAAGGAGATCATTCCGAATTACAGCTCGATGGCTTTCAACCAAAACCCTGAAGATAAGTTGAACTACATCAAAGAACTTCAAGACAAAAGTTTAAAAGTTATCATGCTTGGTGACGGATTAAACGATGCCGGAGCTTTAAAACAAAGCAACGTAGGAATCGCAATTTCTGACGACAGCAACAGCTTTACGCCATCTTCAGACGTCATCATGAACGGAGAAAAAGTATCGCAACTTGACCATTATCTGAATGTTTGTAAAGGCTCAATTACCATCGTAAAACTCACCTTTCTTATTAGTTTCCTATACAATGTTGTAGGTTTAACCTTTGCTGTAACCGGAAATATGAGCCCATTATTTGCAGCTTTAATTATGCCTGCAAGTTCGATTACCGTCATTTCATTCACCACGATTTCTACCTGGATTCTCGGAAGAAAGTATTTCAAAAAACAGCCTTAAAAGCCCTTATTTAGACTGATTTTAAATTAGAGAAAGCCTGTATTTCGTGATAATTGTCATTATTTTTCACTAATTTTGAACCCCGAAAATAGGTTAATTTTGTTGTCAAATGGATATTCTATATTTAATGATCTTATGCAGCGTTTCTTTGGCTGTAGTTTTTCTGGTCGTATTTATAGTTTTCGCCAGAAAAGGGCAGTTTGAGGACGACGAGTCTCCAGCTGTACGAATACTTTTTGATTCCGGTGAAGTAAAGGAAAAAGAAGAACCTGGCAACAAAAACGATAAGGAAAAAGGAGATAATAATAAATTTGAAGAAAAAAGTGAATAGTTAATATGGAGACACAAAAGTTTAGTTATGACAACAGTATTGTTCGTGCATTCCTATACGCGACCATAGTTTTTGGAATTATAGGTTTCGTGTTTGGACTTACGGCAGCATTGATGCTTTTCTATCCTGAGCTTCCTGAGTTTTTGTTTGGAACTGACGATACAACAATCAACAGTCTGGCATCAGGAAACATACAAGGGTTAATTAATACCAACGGTGCGTTAGGGTTTGGTAGAATAAGAATGCTACACACCAATACGGTAATTTTTGCATTCGTATGTAATATCGTTTATGTAGGGGTTTACTACTCTACTCAAAGATTATTAAAAACAAGAATGTACAGCGATACTTTATCGTGGATTCATTTCTGGACATGGCAATTTATGATCGTTGCTACGTTTATCACATTCTTTATGGGGATCAACACTTCAAAAGAATATGCGGAGCACGAGTGGCCAATCGATATATTAATCGCAGTTTCGTGGATCATTTTCGGAGCGAATATGATTTTAACGATTGCAAAAAGAAGAGTAAGACACCTTTACGTAGCCATTTGGTTCTATCTTGGAACTTGGGTTGCTGTAGCGATGCTTCACATATTCAACAACTTAGAAGTGCCTTTAACGTTCTCTGGCTGGAAATCTTATTCAGCTTATGCAGGAGCAAAAGATGCCATCGTACAATGGTGGTATGGTCACAATGCGGTAGCATTCGTATTGACGACTCCGGTTTTAGGTTTAATGTATTATTTCTTACCTAAAGCGGCTGACAGACCTGTATTTTCATACAAACTATCAATCATTCACTTTTGGTCATTGATTTTCGTATATATCTGGGCTGGTCCTCACCACCTTCAGTATACAGCTTTACCGGCATGGGCACAAGCAGTGGGAACTGGTTTCTCGATCATGCTTATCGCACCATCTTGGGGGGGTATGTTGAATGGTCTTCTTACCCTAAGAGGCGCTTGGGATAAAGTACGAGAAAATCCTATTTTGAAATTCTTCGTAGTTGCGGTTACTTGTTATGGTATGGCAACGTTTGAAGGACCTCTTTTGGCTACAAAAAACATCAATAAAATTGGTCACTTTACAGACTGGGTTATCGGTCACGTACATTTAGGAGCACTAGGATGGAATGGTTTCATGGCATTCGGTGTTATCTATTATTTGGTACCGATCATGTGGAGAACCAAAATGTGGTCTGTAAAATTAGCAAACTGGCATTTCTGGTTGGGTACTTTAGGAATTATTTTCTATGCTGTCCCAATGTATATTGCTGGATTTACGCAAGGTTTGATGTGGAAACAATTTAACCCGGACGGAACTTTATTGTGGAAAAACTGGCTAGATACCGTTACTGCAATTATTCCTTACTTTAAAATGAGATTCGTAGGTGGATTATTCTATCTTTCAGGAGGTCTTTTAATGGTGGTGAATGTTTACATGACAATCAAAAAAGGATCTTTCCAAAAAGAAGTTCCTGCAGAAGCACCTGCTTTGGCTAACATCAGCAACAGACGTAAAGAAGGAGAAGGTCTTCACCTTTGGCTAGAAAGAATGCCAATCTTGATGACAGTTTTAGCATTACTTACTATTTCTATAGGTAGTATGGTAGAAATCATTCCTACTTTATCATTAAAGAAAAGTGTACCTACAATTTCTGCGGTGAAACCTTATTCACCATTAGAATTAGAAGGTAGAGATTTATATATCCGTGAAGGTTGTAACGCTTGTCACTCACAAATGGTAAGACCATTCAGAGATGAGATCGTAAGATTTAACGGTAAAAACGGACAGTACTCTAAAGCTGGAGAATTTGTTTACGACAGACCTTTCCTTTGGGGATCGAAAAGAACTGGACCAGATTTGCATAGAGAAGGTGGTAAAAACCCAAGTTCTTGGCACTATAAGCATATGTACAACCCAAGACAAACGTCTGCAGGTTCTATTATGCCACGTTACCCTTGGTTGATTTCAAATAATCTTGACCGTTCTCAAATGGTAGACAAAATCAAGTTTATGAAAAACACCTACGATGTACCTTATACAAAAGCTCAGATTGATACTGCAGATAAATGGGCAGATAATCAGGCTGCGAAAATTGTAAAAGATATCTTTGTAGAGGCAGCTGACCTTAAAGAAGCTTATGCTAAAAGACCACAGGGAGAACTAGAGAAAAAAGAGATTATCGCTCTTATCGCTTATCTTCAGAGATTAGGTACAGACATTAAAACGACAGAAATAAAAACAGCTAGTAACTAATAATATTAAAAGCTTACTATGATTCCTCAAAATTTTAAAGATATATTATCCAATACTGAAAATGCAGGTTTGTATCAAACATTGGCTCTGATTTTCTTTATGTTGTTTTTCATAGCTTTGATAATCTACGTTTTTAGCAGACCTAAAAAATATTACAAAGAAGAAGAGCACGCTCCACTTGGGGATGACGAAGATGATTTTAATTTAAAAAATTAAACTATTTATTATGAGACAAAGAACACCGGTTGTTGTAAACATTTTAATAATAACAGTATTATTAGTAATATTTTATTATTTATTTGTTCAGAGCTACTCGTTTTTAGCTTCACCATATTTCTGGGGAACTGTTGTAATCAGTGCTATTTTGGCATACATTCACAGCGCTATCGGAGATTTGATTGAGAACAATAAATTTAAAAAATTAACGGCTGAAGAGAAGTCTGCTTATTTAAATGAAAAGAAAATTCCTTTTCTTAGAAGACAATATGATGCAGCTTTCAAAAAGCAATCAGACACTCACGAAAAAGATATTCTTATCGACCATGGTTTCGATGGAATTATGGAATTAGATAATCAATTACCAAAATGGTGGTTAGGTTTATTCTATTTCGGAACTGTATTCTGTATCGTTTATATCTGTGCTTATGCTTTTACAGATTTTGCACACCCGATAAGCGAATACGATAAAGAATATAAAGAACAAGAGGCTGCAATTGCAAAATATCTTGCAGACCAACCACCAGTAACAATAGAATCGGCAGTCTTCTCTGAAGATAATATTGCGGCAGGTGAAGAAATTTTCAAAACCAACTGTGTATCTTGTCACTCAGATGGTGGTAAAGGAGGTATCGGACCAAACCTTACAGATAATTTCTGGCACAACCAACCTGAAAAAACATTATTCAAAAACGTATTTCACGTAGTTGAAAATGGAGTTACAGGAACTGCAATGCAGGCTTGGGGTAAAAATGGAGTTCTACCAGGAGGTGATATTGAAAAAGTAGCAGCGTATGTTTACTCTATCAACCAGCTAAAAAAACCAATTACACCTAAAGAAGGAGGCGCACCACCATATGGTGATGAAGCTCATTGGGAAAAACAGTAATTAAAAAAAATATAAAGCATATGAAAAACATAATTTGTTATTAGATAAAAATAGTAACGAATTATGTTTTTTCGTTTTTTAAAACCTAAATAAATGTCAAAAATAGATGAAGACATCGCTCGCGGTGGACAGGGGCAGGTTTTAGACCCTGAGACCTATAGAGATTCTATAGGCACAATGGAACAATCCGGGAAAAGAAAATGGGTTTTTCCAAAAAAACCAAAAGGTAAATACACCAATTACAGAAACCTCGTAAGTTATACGCTGCTAATTGTATATTTTGCCATTCCGTTTATTAAAATCAATGGAAATCCGTTCTTTTTATTTAACGTTATCGATAGAGAATTTTTTATTGCAGGACAGCCATTTTATCCGCAAGATTTTTTTATCCTTACACTAGGCGCTATTGCATCTCTTATTTTCATTATTATTTTTACGATTGCATTCGGAAGAATTTTCTGCGGGTGGATTTGTCCTCAGACAATTTTTTTGGAATCTGTCTTTCGTAAAATAGAATATCTGATTGAAGGAGATCGTAATAAGCAAATGAAGCTTGACAGACAGGAGTGGAATACAGAAAAAATTTGGAAAAGAAGTTTAAAGTGGTCGGTTTATGTTGTTATTTCCTTAATCATTACCCACTTTATGTTCATGTATATTGTAGGATATGAGCAAGTATTAAACATTATTTCTGAAGGGCCATTTACTCATCCTACCAACTTTATGGTGATGATTCTGTTTACGGCTGCTTTTTACTTTGTGTTTGCATGGTTCAGAGACCAGGTTTGTACACTGGTTTGTCCCTACGGAAGATTACAGGGTGTTTTAATTGACAAGGAAACTATCAACGTATTCTACGATTATAAAAGAGGTGAAAACCGTTCTAAATGGAGAAAGGGTGAAGACCGAAAAGCAGCAGGAAAAGGAGATTGTATCGATTGTTATCAGTGCGTAGTAGTTTGCCCTACCGGAATTGATATCAGAGACGGGCAACAGCTGGAATGTGTAAACTGTACGGCATGTATCGATGCTTGTGACGAAGTGATGGAAAAAGTTGGTTTACCGAAGGGTTTGGTGCGTTATGCATCTGAAAAGGAAATAGAAACCGGCGCTCCGTACAAATTTACCGGAAGAATGAAAGGCTTTGCAGTCGTTTTGGTTTTACTGGTAGGATTTTTAGGATATTTACTCTCAAGCCGTGGCGAGATGGAAGCAAAATTCATCAAACCTGCGGGAAGTACCTTCTTTGTAAAAGACGGGAAAATACTCAATACATACAACTATACCTTCCTTAATAAAACAAACGACAAAAAAATTGTTACAATCAAAGTAATAGAGCCTGCCCATGCAGAAGTAGGGTACAGCGCATCGAGCAAAATTACTGTAGAACGTGATAAGATTTCTAAAGGGACGATCAACATCAGCTTTCCGGAATCGGAAATGAATCTGTCTAAACAAAACATCACTATCGGCGTTTATGATATGAAAGGAAAATTGATCGATTCTTATCAAACGTATTTCGAAGGACCTTTTAAATTACAGTTTTAAATTTTAAATTATGAAAAATTTCACTTGGGGACACGGTATTTTTTTAGCTCTAGCCTCATTTATTATATTTATTTTATCAATGATTTTTCTTTTTCCAAACGGACAGAAAAACTCTGAAATGGTGACCGACAAATATTATGAAGAAGAACTTCTTTACCAGTCTGTAATTGATGCTAAGAAAAGAGCAGACTTACTTGAAGAAAAACCGGCGTATTCTCAATCCGCTGAAGGAATTAAATTGACCTTTCCAGAAGGTATCGACAACTCAAATTCTGTAGTAAGTTTTGTCTTGAACAGATCTGATGATCAAAATCTGGATGTTAAAAAGACGGTTAAGCTAGATGCAAATCGGGCATTCGTTATTCCTGCATCGGTTTTGAAAAATGGTAATTATACTTTAAGACTCCATTGGATAAAAGATAAAATCGACTACAGACTCGATTATGACGTGATATGGAAATAGCATTGATCATATCTGCAATTGGTTTAGGCTTCGCATCCGGTTTTCACTGTATCGGAATGTGCGGTCCCATTGCGTTATCAATGGGTTTAACCAAAAAGCAGGCTACGAATTACTATCTTCAAAATCTCACGTATCAGTTCGGGAGAATTGCCACTTATGCTTTTTTAGGTGCAATTCTGGGAATTGTAGGTCAGGGATTTGAGATGGCAGGCTTTCAGCAATATCTTACCATCGGAGTGGGGGTTTTGCTGATCATAATGGCATTATTTTCATTTGGTGGAAAAGATTTTGCTTCAAAAATTCCTTTTATCTCTAAATTTCTTTTTAAAGTTAAATCAAACCTCGGGAAACTGCTTCAGAAAGCTGATTACCGCTCACGATTCACAACAGGTATTCTGAACGGATTTTTACCATGCGGAATGGTCTATATGGCTTTAACGGCAAGTCTTGCAAGCGGCGGAATTTGGCAAGGAGCTTCCTTTATGGCTTTATTCGGATTGGGTACACTTCCTTTTATGTTTACTGTCGTCTTAGTCGGAAATCTGATGAACCAAGCATTTAGAACTAAAATTTTAAAAGCAATTCCTGTTGTAATGATTATCCTTGGTGGATTGTTTATTCTAAGAGGCCTTGAACTTGGAATCCCTTACATTTCTCCACCATCGGAAGCAATGAAGGTCTCTCCGGAACATGATGTGAATTGTCATAATACAGACCCTAATCATAAACATAATGCGGCAACGTGTCATTGATTTTGGTATTATAGTTCTGTTCATTATACAAAACAGAACATTATACCACAAAAGAGGCTGTCTCAAAGGTGAGACAGCCTCTTTTTGTTTATCAGCTCAAAGTCGGAAGACTTCGCACAGCGGGGTTCTTTACCATTGTACTTATAATCTTTATAACTTCCCTGCCCAAAATAAGCATTCCCAGTTTTCAAATGATTCATCTCAAAAGGGTAATAATCATTAGCATCTGTAATCTCAAGAATTTAGCTCAGCCTTATATCTTCCAAAATAAAATCGTGTGAGAGCGGGAGATATATTAAGAAGATATATCTAAATAATTAGAATATAAGATATGCCAATATCCTTTTTCTTTATTGTAATAAATATAGATAAAATGATATTTATTGCTATTATTAATTATAACCCCTTTTTTTTTATCTAATAAAATTAAAAATGAGTTTTTCTTATTTTCACTATTTAGTAATACTTGATCACCAGTGTAATTAGTTGTGGGATTAGTTGTTACATTGTTGAAAGATATATACTTTTTATATTTATTTTTTTTTAAATTAAAAACATCTACTTCTCCCATATCATATATATCAAGCAAATTATTTTTAAACTTTCCTTTAAAGATTATAACTGTAGGATATAATAAACTATCTATCTTCATAACTTTAGTATATTCCTTAAATGAACTTCTTGAGTAAACATCAATAATTTCGTCTTCAAAAGATGTTCTTACCGGAAGAAAACTAATTTGCTTTTCTTCTTTTTCTGAAAGAATTTGACTTTTAGAATATGAAATACAAAAAATAAAAATTATTAATAAACATTTTTTCATTCTACAGGTATTTTAGGATTATTAATTATTTTTTCGATCTGTTTTGGAGTTATAGTAATATTAGTTCCACCTGGAACAGGAAATGGACTTTCTTGCGCAGAAGAATTCATAGCATTTGCTTCTTGGATTTCTTTTTCTAATGGTACAGTAGAATTTTTCTCCCATGAATGTGGCAAACCACCACTATGACCTAGTTCGTGAACTGATCGTTGCCCAATCTGTTCCAAATCTGCTAAATCACCATTACTATTAGTGGTTATTACTACTTCTATATTATTAGTTATTGGACTGTCTGTAAAAGCTAACCCTCCAATCATTGATGTAGTAAAGCCTTTAATTCTGCCTTTTTCATCTTTAATCGGAACTGATGTTTTACCAATAGGATCTGACAGACTTGTAACAAATTGTTTAGAGGAATCCGCATTCTCATTGAATTCGTAAGAATAAGTAGCCTTCACGCCATTAACAGAATAGGCTTTTTCAAAATCCGATTTCATCCTATCTGCAATTGGCACTAAATTACCTTTATATGATGACTGATTTCTAATTACTGCGTGATTATGTATGGACTTACCATCTGTAGATTTTGACCATTCCAAACCTTCTAATTCT
>Ga0160449_1000694_pt1 | contig 18632 bp, 15 predicted proteins | sample HID1975I_E1MG_FD_108216 | JGI IMG/M metagenome (GOLD analysis project Ga0160449, IMG submission 108216) | Enriched soil microbial communities from UW Madison campus, WI, USA - HID1975I_E1 MG | ecosystem: Environmental > Terrestrial > Soil > Unclassified | place: USA: Madison, Wisconsin...
ATCCCACAATGCGCTATCAATGGCATTACGCGCAGCGCCCGCCGTGAGTGCATCTTGCAGTTGCGCACGCGTCATTCCTTTTTCCAACTGGGGAATCACCGTGGTGATTTGCGCCAGCACCGATTCCACACTCTCGCCATAGCGCGGATACGGGGTGCACTCACCCACCGCTTTAATGCCGTCTTCTTCCAATTCGACCACCACAACTACCGCTTCGCTGCGTGTACCACGTGAAATCACAAACGGTGTATGGAGGGGCCACGCTTCCTGGTAAACCTTGACTGTTCTCATTATTTTTTGCCTGTCGTCGTTGTTTTTATCGTTGCCAGAGTATAGCCAGAGAACACTTTTACTTGCAGTATCAGTTTTTTATATTCAGATGATGAATACTGACATACACTGTCGGCGGCGTTAATTATATGTAAAAAGGAAAATCAAACATGTCACAAATCGTTCATTTCCAGGGCAACCCTGTAGCGGTTGCAGGTCAGATCCCACAAGCTGGCAACAAAGCTGAAGCTTTCTCACTGGTAGCTAAAGATCTGTCTGACGTTACTCTGAGCCAGTTCGATGGAAAACGTAAAGTCCTGAACATTTTCCCAAGCATTGATACCGGCGTTTGTGCGGCTTCCGTGCGCAAATTCAACCAACTGGCGACAGAAATGGATAACACCGTTGTACTGTGTGTTTCCGCTGACCTGCCATTTGCACAATCTCGCTTCTGTGGCGCAGAAGGCCTGAGCAATGTTGTCACACTGTCTACTCTGCGTAACCCAGAGTTCCAGCAAGCGTACGGTGTGGGTATTTCTGAAGGCGCACTGAAAGGCCTGACGGCTCGTGCCGTAGTGGTTCTTAATGAGAAAGACGAAGTGGTATTCAGCGAGTTAGTGAACGAAATCACTAATGAGCCAGATTATGCCGCAGCACTGGAAGCTCTGAAGGCTTAAGTGTGAATGCCCCCGTGAACCGGGGGCATATTGGTTACTCTTCTGTTTTACGCTGGCTCAGGCCGTATTCACGTAATTTGTTCGCAATCGCGGTGTGCGAAACGCCCAAACGTTTAGCCAGCTTGCGCGTACTTGGATAAGTACGATAAAGCTGAGTGAGCACCGAACGCTCAAAGCGGCTGGTAATATCATCCAGCGACCCTTCCATTGCTTCTTCCCCAACCACTAAACTCGCCGTATCAAAATCTGGCAGCAAAATGTCTTGCGGACGTAACTCGTACCCTTCCAGTTGGGTTAATGCGCGGTAGATAGCATTCTTTAACTGACGCACGTTGCCCGGCCAACCATAACGCGTTAACACATTACTTAAGTCATTGGCCAGTTTCGGACGCGGAACGCCTTGCTCATCGGCAAAACGGGCTACAAACAGCTCGGTCAGCGGCATGATATCTTGCGGGCGGTCACGCAGCGGCGGCAAATTCAGCGTGAGGACGTTCAGGCGATAATAGAGATCTTCACGGAATTCGCCTTTTTGCACCATTTCAATCAGGTTCTTTTGCGTCGCACAGATTACGCGCACATCAACATGAACTTCATGCTCCTCGCCCACGCGACGGAATGTGCCGTCGTTGAGGAAACGCAGCAGTTTAGTCTGCATACGCGGCGACATTTCACCGATTTCATCCAGCAGAACCGAACCACCGTTAGCCTGCTCAAAGAAGCCTTTCTTACCTTCGACGGCATTGGCGTATGCGCCTGGCGCATGTCCAAACAATTCGCTTTCAACCACGTCATCCGGCATCGAGCCGCAGTTGAGCGCCAGATACGGTTTCTGCGCTCGTGGGCTGCCAAGATGGCAAGCATGAGCCAGCAAATCTTTACCGGTTCCGGTATCACCCACAATCAGCAGCGGTGCATTCAGCAATGCCAGTTTATGTGCCTGATCAACCACATGGCGCATTTTCGGGCTGACCGCGACAATCTGGCTAAACGCGCCAACATCGGTATTAGAGAGGTTCTGGAGCTGGCGGCCCATGCGGACGGTTGAACGCAGCATCACCACCGCGCCGACTAACGTCGCGCCTTCGTTTTCGCTATCAAGATGAACCGGCGTGATTTCCATCAGGAAATTCTGCCCGTTAATCACCACGTGTTCGGTATGAGATTCCGTCGGCGCACTTTCCAGCCAACGCATAAAGTTAAAACCGTTCACCAGGCTCGCGGCGTTATGGTTACGCAACTTGTCTTCGTTTTGGCCGAACAGTGCACAGCTCGCCGGATTCGCCAGCTCCACTTTGCTTTTCATATCCAGCGACAGCACTGGTTCAGGCAGCGCTTCAAGCAAGGCGCTTAACGCACGATGTTCGCGCTCGGAAGGCATCCACGGCACGGTACGCACATCCGTCACTCCCGGGATGCGACGAATTTCAGCCATCAGGCTGCTGAAAGTGTCAAAATCGAGGGTAGAGAAATTCAGGTAGATTCGCCCAATGGGATCAATTTCGATACCGCGCAAATCAATACTGCGCAGCACCAGTAAATCAAGTAATTCACGGGTAAGACCAAGACGGTCCTGGCAAAAAACTTCCAGACGCATGGATGTGTCCTTCAATTGCAATAAGCTGAGTCATTGGGTGAAGTGATGATACTCCAGATAACGAATGGTCAGAAGAGATGTGTGAAGAAAAGTTGACAGATAAGTCGCTGAATAGGAGCAATGCCGTAAAGCAAAATGCTCACGGCACTGTTTGTGAGTTACTCGACAGGGCGGGTTTTGCTTTTACTCATTGTCTCTTTGAGCTGAACCAGCAACTGCTTACGGAAATCACCTAAACGCGGTTTATCGTTCTCAATCCACGGTAATGGGCGGCAAAGTTCCATCGCTTTAATCCCTAAACGGGCGGTCAGTAAACCCGCTCCAATCCCTTGCGCCGCACGTGTTGAAAGCCTTGCGGCGAGATCCTGGCCTATCCAGTCCATCCCCACTTCGCGCACCAGTTCGCTGGCTCCGGCAAAGGCTATATTCAGCAAAACCAGGCGGAACAGGCGAATCCGGCTGTAGTAGCCCAACTCAATGCCATACACCGTGGCAATACGGTTAATCAGACGCAAATTTCGCCAGGCAATAAATGCCATATCCACCATAGCCAATGGGCTGACGGCAATCATCAGCGTGGATTCAGCGGCAGAACGGCTGATCTCCCGACGCGCCTGGTTATCCAGCACCGGCTGAACTAACCGGGCATACAGCTCCACCACTTCGCGGTCGTTTTGTGTTTCGTGAATCGCGGCGTACCAGCGTTGCAACGCCGGATGACCCTGATCCAGCCCGGCCTGACGAGCCAGCTTTTCGCAGAAGGCTTTCCCCTTACCCATGCCATGGCTGTGCATTAATTCACGGGCTTCATCTCGTTCTTCTGCACGCTGGCGCAAGCGCCATAAACGCCGCCACTCTGTTGCCACAGAACCGACCCCGGCGGCAATAATCAGCCCGCCCGCAATGCCACCGCCGAGGGCAATCCAGTCCTGCGTAACATAAGCGTTGTGCGTCCATTGGATGCCCTGCGCTACGACGCTTATCCCAAACAGCCCCAGACCAACCTGCACCATGCGCCGCCACAGGCTACGTTTCGGGCGCAACGCCGCTTCAATGACGGCTTCCGCCTGTCCATCGTCTTCAACGTCGTCTAAGGTATTGAGCGCAGGCGTAAATTTTTCGGCCTCCGGCTCGCTAAAAGCGTGCGGCGCTTTGTAGGTATCTGCTTTTTCCACATCCAGCGGTTGCGCAAAATCAATACGCGGTTTTAATGGTTCGTTCATCGCAATTTATCCCCGATTAAAAACTCCAGCGCCGCATCCATGCGAATGTGCGGCATCGGCCTGTCCACATCCATCACCTGTGGGCGGAACTGTTCAAACTGAAAGCCCTGTTTTTCCCAGAATGCGCTGCCCGGTAAACGGGCAGGCACTTCGCCGGGATAAACCGTTAACGGCTCGCCATCACTTAAACGATTGCCGCGTAACGCCGGGATTTGTTCTCCGCGCACATCGACCAGGCCGCTTTGCGTCGCCTGCACCGAAGCAAGGCCCATGCAATCCATGTCGATACCTTCGAACGCGGCATTTTGCCAGGCGTCCTGCACCAGTTGTTGAAGCAGCGCGACCATGTTGGCGTGTTGGTCCACGGTGACATGATCGGCCTTGGTGGCGGCAAATAACAGCTTGTCGATAACCGGCGAAAACAGGCGGCGGAACAGCGTGCGCTGGCCGTAATGGAAACTTTGCATCAGTTGCGTGAGCGCCAGACGCATGTCGTTAAATGCTTGCGGGCCGCTGTTGAGCGGTTGCAGGCAATCCACCAGCACAATCTGGCGGTCAAATTTAAGGAAATGGTTCTTATAAAACCCTTTAACCACTTTGTCGCAGTAGTAATCAAAGCGCGTGCGCAGCATACCGATGTTGGTGGTTTTATCAGCCTGAGCAAGTTTTGACTCGCCGACGGCGTCCACATCCGGCCACGGGAAGAATTGCAGCGCGGGGGCTCCCGCCATATCACCGGGCAGCACAAAACGCCCCGGCTGGATAAAGTGCAAACCTTCACGCTTGCAACGCAGCAGGTAATCCGTCCAGGCTTCAGATATTTCTGCCAGTCGGTTTTCATCGGCAGGCGCGAGCGGGTCTAACCCTTCACACAATGTACGCCACTGTGCTGACCACTCGCCGCGATCGCCCGTCAGTAAACTGGTCATCTGACGCGACCAGGTGAGGTAATTTTGCGCCAGCATCGGCAAGTCCAGCAGCCACTCACCAGGGTAATCAACAATTTCCAGGTACAACGTCGAGGTGTCTTTAAAGTGACGCAGCAGCGAATCGTTAGAGCGATAACGCAGCGCCAGGCGCATTTCGCTCACCCCACGCGTCGGCGTCGGCCAACTCGGCGGGGAGCCATAAAGCTGCGCCAGACCTTCATCATAGGTAAAACGCTGAATGCCTAAATCGCGCTGCGGCACACGCTTGACGCCCAGCAGACGCTCTTCGCGCACTGCGTTAAGTAACGGCAAACGTGCACCGTTATGCACGCTCAATAATTGATTCACCATCGCGGTGATAAAAGCCGTCTTACCACTGCGGCTTAAACCCGTTACGGCAAGGCGTAAATGCCGGTCTACGCCCCGGTTCATCAGGGCATTCAGTTCATTCTTGATTCTGTTCATATGCGTCCTGGCAGCACCCATCTGTGACTTTAATGAGAAAGGTTATGGGGGTAAATGGTGATAAATCAAAGGACATAGAATCATTTTACACCTATTTACACTGACGCATCGCCAATAGACAGCCCGTTACGTGTTCAGTAATATGCGTTATCTTTTGGCGCAGAACAGGACCGGTTCAGTCATGTCGCCCACCATTTATGATATTGCCCGCTTGGCGAATGTTTCCAAATCCACCGTATCGCGCGTGCTCAATAAGCAAACCAATATTTCACCGGAAGCGCTCGAACGTGTTTTAAAAGCGATTGAAGAGTTAAATTATCAGCCGAATAAATTAGCCCGAGGGCTAACGTCTTCTGGCTTTGATGCGATTATGGTGATCTCCACGCGCTCGACCAAAACCACGGCGGGAAATCCCTTTTTCTCTGAAGTGTTGCACGCAATTACCGCTCGCGCAGAACTGGAAGGTTTTGACGTCATTTTGCAAACATCCAAAAATAGTAAAGAAGATCTGCAAAAGTGCGTCAGTAAAATCAAACAGAAAATGATTAAGGGCATAATTATGCTCAGCTCACCGACCGATGAATCATTTTTTGAAGAGTTAGATCAGTACGCTATTCCGGTGGTTGTCATTGGTAAAGTCGACGGTGAATTCAAGCACGTTTGTTCAGTCGATACCGATAATTACCACGACAGTATCGCGCTGACACAAACACTGCTCAATAAAGGGCATCGTAAGATTGCCTGTCTGCACGCCCCGCTCGATTATCATGTTTCGGTCGACCGCCTTGCTGGCTTTAAAGATTGCCTGCGTCAGCAAGATATTAACCTGCCTGATGAATGGATCGTCGATGGTGGATATACCAATGAAACGGCACTTGAGGCAGCGCAAAAATTGTTAAGCGGGGAGAATATCCCAGAAGCAATATTTGCCACAGATAGCCTGAAGCTAATGAGCATTTACCGTATCGCACAAGAAAAAGGAATCAAAATACCCGAGCAATTATCTGTTGTGGGTTATAGCAATGATATGCTCAGTTTTTTACTTTCCCCACCGCCAGGTGGAATCGAAGTGCCGACACTTGAATTAGGTACCGCAGGCAGTGCCTTGTTGTTTGATAAAATAACAGGGAAAGCAGCACCGGGCAGAACAATCATTCCGACAACAATATCTTTGACAGACTCTATTGCTTGATCTAAATAAGGCGGGTGAATTAGGTTTACCATGCTAGCGCAATTGGCGGGATTGCGCCCGCCAGTTGAATTGCATATAACTCAGAATGCGTAATTCACACCAATGCCTGCGTAATGGAACGTATCGTTCTCACCCTCGTCATGGTTTTCCCATTCGTAGGCATATTCCAGCGTCATCGACAGGCCGTTCTGGAAATCGTAAGCATAGAGCAGACCCAGGCGGTTATAGTCGTGGTCTTCGCGATAAATATCTTCAGACCAGTCCCAGTTTGTCCAGCGATCCAGCCCCAGTCGGGTATAAGGCGTTAAGGTGGTATTCCCTAAAGCAATCGGCAGGTAAGCGCGGATTTCCTGCGTTGAGAACTCACCGTTATTTTTATCGCTTTCGGTGTTAAATCCACGTTCCAAATAATAGTTAGTGCGCACAGAAACGGTTTCATTGATTTTCCAGGTAAATCCAGTTTCCGTTTCAACGCGGCTATCAGAGTACCCCGTTTGGTCAAGATCGTTATCAAAACGATAGTAGGCTAACCAACCGCTAAAGCTCCAGTCATTGTTGATATTCACATTCCAGTCAGGCTGGAATTTATAACGTTGGGTATTAGCTGTTCCATTATTAGATCCGTCATCATTTTTAAAGTGATAACCATAATTACGAAGGCCCCCGGTGAAACCCAATGACCATGCATCATTATCAACAATCTGATAGCGAATATCTAATTCAGGACGATTAAAATAAGTGCCACGCGTAAAATTACTATAGTCAGCAGAACCTTCCTGATACATCGTCATCGAGATGGTCCACGCCCCGTAGCTGGCATTGAAATAGACCGATGGCTCATAAAGCCCGTCTTTATCGTCAGCCTGCCCTTCCACGTTTTCTATTTCGTACATGGCACCAATATTGTAATGCCATGCATCAACTTCTGCGGAATGAACATAGAGAGGCCCGGCACAGGCAATAAGCGCTGCGCATTGTATAATTTTTTTCATTTGATTTCCTTGTCAAAAACAACTATGAAGCCGGGAGTAACTTCCCGGCAGGGTACGGTATTAATTATTTAGTTAATGGTGCATTCGGTTTCAGCGTCAAAAAAATGACTTTTATTCATGTCAAAGGTGATTTTTATATTTTGCGCCGCCCGATAATCAACATCTGAATCGGCTCGTAGCGTTAATTCATGCCCGCCCACTGTGGCATATAACATAAATTCAGCTCCGGTGAGTTCGGCAACCGTAATATGTGCATCAATCCCCTCTTCTTTTGGTGATGGCAAAATATCTTCCGGCCGAATCCCCAATATCACTGGTTTATGCTGGTAGTCCGCGAGCTTTAATGCCGCATATTTATCTTCGGGTATCGCCAGTTTCAGCGTTTCGGTAACAAAATGGCCGTTATCCAACGTACCGCGAATGAAATTCATGGATGGCGAACCAATAAAACCGGCAACAAACATATTAGCGGGATGGTTATAAACGGTTTTAGGCGCCCCGACCTGCTGAATAATTCCGTCTTTCATAATCACGATACGCGTCGCCATTGTCATGGCTTCGGTTTGATCATGAGTGACGTAAATCATGGTGGTGTTCAGCTTTTGATGCAATTTGCTGATTTCCGCACGCATTTGTACGCGCAGCCGGGCATCCAGATTCGACAGCGGTTCGTCCATCAGGAACACGCCCGCTTCGCGCACAATGGCGCGCCCCAACGCGACACGCTGACGCTGCCCGCCGGAAAGTGCCGCTGGTTTGCGATCCAGATAGGTTTTCAACCCCAGAATTGAAGCTGCCCACTGCACGCGTTCATCAATTATTTTGGCATCCAGTTTCTGCATTTTCAGGCCAAATGCCATGTTGTCGTAGACCGACATATGCGGGTATAGCGCGTAGTTTTGGAACACCATGGCGATACCGCGCGATTTTGCAGGAACATCGTTCATGCATACGCCGTCAATCAGCAGTTCGCCGCCGCTAATCTCCTCAAGCCCGGCAATCATGCGTAAAGTTGTGGATTTTCCGCAGCTAGAGGGGCCCACAAAGACGATAAATTCTTTGTCTTCGATTTCGAGGGTGAAATCTTTCACCACATGAACATGGTTATTATAAATTTTCTGAATGTGCTGCAACGAGAGTTGTGCCATCACGTGTTCCTTTTCTCACACAGCGTTCACGCTATGTTGGGTTAGCCAGAATGTTTGCAGAAGCGGCCAGTTCAGTTGCGCGGTATCTGGCAGCAATAAATCAGCGTTTAAGAGCTGCACTCCAATTCCTACCGAAAGCATACCGCTGGCGTTAATCGACTCGATTCCTGCCTGGGCATCCTCGATACCGATACAGTTAGCGGGAGCAACACCCAGCCCCGCACAGGCGGCGATGAATATTTCGGGATCGGGCTTTGAGCGCTGAATTCGGCTGGCATCAGCACAGAAATCAAATTGCTCGACTAAACCGAGCGCCTCAAGAATGCATGGAGCGTTTAACGAAACCGACGCCAGGCCAACGCGCACATCCTGCCGATGAAGTTCTTCGAGCAATACCGCAATGCCAGGCAATACTGAACCGGGGTTCAATTGCTGAAGGGAGGCGACGTAGAAAGCATTTTTGCGCTCCGCCAGGCGATGTTTATCCTGCGCGCTATAGCGATGTTCTGCCCCGCCGCTACGCAAGATTCTCTCCAGAGAACCCATACGACTGATGCCTTTAAGCTGCTCGTTTATCTGCTCGTCAATCGCAATACCTATCTCATGAGCGATACGCTGCCAGGCCAAAAAATGCAGATGCGCGGTATCGGTCACCACGCCATCTAAATCAAAGATTACCGCCAGAGGTTTCATTGTTTCGTCCCTTTTGTGGTACCGCTCCCATTAACGGGCGCAAAAAACTCAGCCAGTAAAAAAGTTTGTGTACCAACAAATGAAACGTGCTTTCCACCCAGCCAAAGCGTTAACGGTGTATTTTGCGCGCTAGAAATTGTGACGTGCTGGTGAGTTAACATCAGATGAATTTGTGTTCCTTGCCAGAAAAACGGCAGCGCGACAGATTGCCACTGCGCGGGCATTCGTGGGTTTAGGTGAAGTTCGCCCTGTTCGACGGTTAACCCAACAAACCCCTGTACCGCGCCCAGCCAGATTGCGCCCGTGGCGGCAGCATGAATGCCGTCGTCACAGCTATGTGGATCGTCGCCGAGGTCAATAAGGCCCGCCTGCTGCCAGAATTCGTAAGCTTGATTGACTCGGTGACAACGAGCGGCAATCACACCGTGAATAGCTTTGCTCAGTGACGAGTCGTGGATCGTCCTTGGTTCGTAGTACCCAAGATTCGCCTCCAACTGTTCAGCCGTAAAACGCCACGGCAACATGTAAGTGAGCATCACCACATCAGCCTGTTTGAGGATTTGCATCTCGTTGACTTCAGCGCGTGAATAATCGAGCAAAATCGCCTGCGTGCCCTGCTGCTGTTTGTAACGAGTGAGATCGATAGTCGGTTTACTAAAGAAGGTATCGTCTTGAGCAATCAGGTTCTGCTCATTGGCAGGTGGCAGCCAAAGGCGTTCCAGAAAATCATCCGCGGCACTGACAAATGCAGCGTTCTGAATGCCGAATTGCTGCACATAGTGCCTTGCCCGCTCTACGTTATGGAATGCCAGATAATTGGTGTACGCGTTGTTATCAACATGCTCGGTGTATTCATCCGGGCCGATAACATCGTGCAGTTCCAGCCTTCCGTTCACATTCACCGCCCGGCTTATCCAGAATCGTGCAGTTTCCAGAAGCAGGGTCACTCCGCGTTCGCGCATGAAAACTTCGTCGGCAGTTACCTGATAATACGCATCAACAGCCCAGGCAATATCAGCGACAAGATGGTGTTCCGCCAGCGCGGAAGCAACCTTCTGGCGCAAACCCGTGCGGATATTAATTGCGGCAAACTCAGGGGTTTCCTCTTCACCCGTCCACGCGCTTTCCCACGGGAATAGCGCACCCTGCCAGCCGTTTTCCCGTGCTTTTTTCTGCCCACCACGCAAGTTATGCCAACGGTAACTCAGTAACTGGCGGGCAATATGTGGCTGAGTCATTAAATGAAATGGCAGCAGGAAAACTTCAGTATCCCAGAAAACATGGCCTTTATAGCCCTCACCCGTCAGTCCTTTCGCGGCAATGCTACAGCGCTCGTTGTGAACGGGCGTCATGGCGTAAAGATGGTACAACGCGAAATCCAGCGCGATTTGATCTTCTTCATTCACGCTCTCGAGCTTCACGCGACTACGCTGCCAGTAACCATTCCAGACCTGAGCTGACTGCGCAAGAAGCTGTTCGTACCCGCACTCAACGCATTGCATCAGGTTTTGCAGTGCGAATTCCGCGCAGGTTTCAGCGCGATAGTTTTCATCAAGCGAGCTGGCAATCCAGCTAGTTTTCACCAGGCTGAAAGCTTCACCCTGGGCGACAAGGCCGCTACAGTGCTGTGTCAAACGGCGGTTTTTCGCATAAAAACTGCTGTGACTTTCAGATGGTAGCGCGCAATAACTGCTGATAATCACTTCGTTGCTACCATCGAGCGTGCGATAGCAGCCTTGCAAGTAACGCTGTTCAAAGACGCGAACGCTGGTTTCATCCAGGTGTTGACGGCCAGAGTTGGTTTGCGTGGCGTCGATTCCGGTGCTGATGGTGACTGTGGCTGCACAATCGAGGGGCGTAATCGTGATGCGTGAACAAAACAGCGAGAGCTGCGCGGCAGATAAAAACCGCTGGCATTCGATTCGATAACGCTTGCCGTTTGGGGCCAGCCACAGCACGTTGCGGCGCAGCTCTCCGGTGGCAAAATCCAGCTCGCGCTGGTATTCCACGACTTGACCTGCCAACAGCGTGAAAATTTCACCATCCAGTTCGATGCGCATCTGCAGAATGTCTGGCAAGTTCACCAGTTCCGTCGTTTCAAGTGGCGAACTGCGATGGTAAAAGCCCGCCAGATACATGCCGCGAGTCTGATCGGTATACGCTTCTTCATGGCAGGCGCGTAGGCCAAGATAGCCGTTACCCGCCGTCATTAAAGTGGCAAATTTATTCAGCGTATGGGGGCTAAATTGCAGCTCCTGAAGCCTTGTGAGAGTGCTCATAACTCTATGCTCTCTCCTGATTCTGCCGCGCGATAAATAGCCGCAACCAGTTGCTGAATAAGGTAGCCCTGCTCTGCATCAGCGATGCTGACCGGTGCGCCAAGCACATGATCAACAAAGGCACGCATACTTTTGAAGTGGCGTTCAGTGTCCGCACTTTCACGTTGTGACAACGTCACCAATTTACCCGCTTCATCCTGATAGATATGTGCCGGGAACAGCGTTGCACCTGCGTTCACACCGCAGAACTCGACGTTCATCACCGAAACCGGTTCTATATTCAGTGCGAACGAGGTTTCCAGTCGCAAGATACCCCCGTTGCGGAACTCAACAGTGGCAAACAGCGCGTCTTCAACGGTGTAGGTTTTGGGGTCCCACTCGCCAAATTGCCCGCTATGTTTGAGCGTGCCGAGTTTCTGGAATGAATGAGCATAAACGCGCTTCACCGCCGGGAATCCCAGCACGTACATGGCCGCATCAAGCATATGAATGCCGATATCAATCAACGGCCCGCCGCCCTGCAACTCTTTGTTGGTAAACACGCCCCAGCCGGGCACACCACAACGGCGCAGCGCTTTTGCGGTGGTGACATAAATTTCACCCAGCGTGCCGGCGACCACTTGTTCTCGTAAAAACTGCGTGTCGCTGGCAAAACGGTGGTGGAAATCGTAAGCCAGCACTTTCCCGGCTTTACGCGCGGAGTCGCGCATTTCAGCGGCCTCTTCCGGCGTCATCGCTGGCGGTTTTTCACACATCACATGGCAGCCGTTTTCCAGCGCCTGCATAACATGCTGATGGTGGAAACGGTTTGGTGTACACACGCTAATGATATCCGGCTGGCATTGGCGATACATTTCATCCGCATCTGCGAATGCATGTGCAATCCCCAGGCGATTTGCCAGAGACTGCGCTCGCTCGATATTGCTGTCGACGACAGCCACCAGTTCCAGTTCGCTTCGGGTCAGGTAATACGACGCATGTACGGTTTCTGCGACCTGGCCGCCACCGATAATCGCCACCCTGAGTTTTCGACTCATCTCACGTTGCCTCTTAGCAGGTACGCAAAAATTGCAGCGATTGCTGATATGCCGCTGCCGGATCTTCCGCACGAATGCGGCCTTCGTAGACGATGTATCCGTCATAGCCATCAGCGCGAAGCTGTTCGAAGTGTTTTTTGAAATCAATGCTGCCGCTTCCCGGCTGGTAGCGGTGATTGTCTGCAATATGTACGTGGCCCAACAAATCGCGGTTTGTATGGAACGCCTGGCTGATATCGTCTTCTTCAATATTCATGTGATAGAAGTCGCCGATGATTTGCGTATGTTTGAGTTGGTTTTCTTCGATATATGAGCGCGCATCCGCCAGGGTATTGATCATATGATCCTGATAACGGTTGAGCGGTTCGAGGTACACCTTTGTGCCGGTACGCGCGGCAACTTCATCCAGATAACGCAGAGAATCACTCACGGCTTTACGGTCACCCGCCTGACTGCGCGGTGAATTCATCGGCGGCAAACGATAGGTAAACATGCCCCACGCCGCAGGAACCACAATCCCCTTGCCGCCCACTTCTGCCAACGCTTCCAGAATGCGGGTGATTTGTTGCAGTCCGTTAAGGCGGCGTTCTTCAATAAAATCGCCAATCCAGCCATCGTAGCCGCCACAAGCCGTGGTCACGGGTAGACTGGTTTCAGCAATTGCGGCTTTGACCGCCTGAACGTTTTCCACCAATAGCTTGCCGTCGATTTCAAATCCGTCGAAGCCCATGGCTTTAATATATTTAAACTTTTCCAGAATATCTGTCGGGAAAAACGCCTGATTTTGAGTACCGATTTTCATGATTTAAGTCCTTTTAAATTAAAATAAAACGCCCATTTTGATGCTCAGATCAGGGTGTTGATCGACGTACTTCATGTAGCTTTCCGCGCTGTCGTGGAAGGTGACGACCGGGTCAATCAGGTCTTCGCAATTGAGATAACCGTTCATCAGCAGTTCCCAGCAAGTTTCTTCGATACGTTTGCGATCCCAGCGCGGATAGTCCGGGTTTGGCTCGCTGCTGCCGCGTGAGAAGACGATTTTTGCGTTGTTGAAATGCGCTTCGCGTCCGAGGTTGAAATCGTGGAAAGGTTTGGCGAAAGCGACGTAAGAGATGGTGCCGCTGTAGGCGATACCGCGCAGAGCACCTTGCAGCGCCTGGTCATTACCGCTGGTTTCGATAATCACGTCAGCGCCAAGCTTGTTGGTGATTTTCTTGATTTCGAGTCCGACGTCGGTACCTATCGGGTTCAGGCAGAAATCTGCGCCGTGGCGGGTGGCGATTTCGCAGCGATGGGCAATAGGATCAACACCAATCACCACCGATGCACCCGCTTTCTTCGCCAACTGGACAGCAATCTGACCAATGGCGCCGAGGCCCACCACCACGACAAAATCCCCTACGCGCACATTACCGTCACGCACGCCGCTCATGGCGAACTGTGCCGGGTCGTAGCACACGGCATTTTTCCAGCTCGAACCGGCAGGCATTTTGCGTAATTTATAGTTGTTTACAGCATTCGCAATGACCGTTTCCTGCAATGGGCCATAAGTACAAACCTGGTCGCCGATTTGGTAGTCGGTGACATCAGAACCACGTTCTATGACCTCACCCACCACCATATTGCCGAGCTGAAATTTACCAAACTCTATGCCGCGAGCCGCCCCTTCAGCACGTGGGACAAACAGGTTCCACTCGCTGTTGAATTCCTCATCAATGAACGGGCTGGCGCCGCGGAAATCCACGACTTCGGTGCCGTGTTTTGGTGCGCCAAACGCGACTTTAATTTTGACTTCATGCGCCTGTACCGGGCGATCTTCATACTCGACTAACTGGGCTACGCGCGGTGCGCTTGCGATTAACTTCTTCATTGTTCAACTCCGATATTTAAATTATTGGGTGGTTAACCTTTTACGCCGCCTGCAGTCAGGCCGCTTTTAATAAACCGTTCCGATAACGCATACATCACCACCACCGGTAATGCGGTCACTAATGAGGCGGCCATCATTCTTCCCCACACATAATCAGGCGTACTGAACAGCGTGCTCAGGCCAACTGGCAATGTGAAGTTTTCAGAACTGGAGAGGAAAATAGAGGCAAACAGATAGTCGTTCCACGCCACCATAAAGCAGTAGACAAATACGGAAACCAGGCCGGATATCGCCAACGGCACCGTGATGTAAAAGATGATTTGCAGGCGGTTTAAGCCGTCCATCATTGCCGCTTCTTCAATTTCGTCCGGGATGGTGTCGAAGTAACTTTTCAACATAAACACGGCAGTCGGCAGCGTTTGCGTCACCATGGTGATGATCAACGCCAGTTCGGTGTCATAAATTCCCAGGGCGGTGATGATTTTAAATAGCGGCACCACCAGCAAAATTCCCGAAAACATATACACCGCATAGAAACTGGCGTTGATGGTCATGCGCCCCTTAAAGCGCAGTTTAGAAAGTGCATACGCGCCAAGAATGCCAATCAGCACCGCAATAGCGGAGGACGTTAACGACACCACCAGACTGTTTTTGAAATAGGTCAAAAACGGGAAAATGAGCGGATTAAAAATGTCGATGTAATGCTGCAGCGTCCACGCCTGCGGGAAGATAGTCGGATGCAGGGAAATCGCTTCCTGCGAGCTTTTGAACGACGTCATCAACATGACAAAGAACGGGAACAGTGTGACCAGCAGGAACAGAGCCAGCCCGATGTAAAAGCCTACACGCCCGAGCAGTTTGCGGTTATTAGCAGTCATTTAAGATTTACCCGTTTTCTGGTCAGCAAGATGACGGCGAAGATGATGACGAACAACACCACAGAAATTGCAGCCGCCTTACCTAAGTCATTAAAGGCAAAGGCCGTTTTGTAGAGATAGACGCCCAGAATGTTTACTTTGGTGGTTAACAACCAGACATCGGCGAACATATAGAACATCCAGATGGTGCGCAGCGTGACCACGGTTGCCAGCACCGGCATAATCGCGGGCAGCGTAACGATTTTGAATTTCTGCCAGCCGTTAGCACCGTCCATTTCTGCTGCTTCATACAGCGATTTGTCGATAGTCTGCAAAATGGCAAGAAATGAGATAAAGGCATACGGGAAGTAGCGCCAGATGGCGAACAGCACCACCAGGAAGAAACTGCTACCGGGGTTATCGAACCACAGTGGCGCTTCGTTAAACAGGTGAAGCACGTCCACACCGAGGTAGTTCACAATGCCGTAGCCGCTGTTGAACATGTATTTCCAGGCGAACACCAACGAAATAGACGGTGTGACGTAGGAAAGAATCACCAGTGAACGCGCCGTTTTGCGCAGACGAAATTCACGGTTGAAAAACAGCGCCACGCCAAGTCCCAGACCGGTGCTGCCGAGCACCACCAGTGCGGTGTACCAGAACGTGGTCCATAACGAGTGCCAGAAAGCGGAATCCGTCAGGATATTGATGTAGTTTTCTAATCCGATAAACCGGGCATTAATGTTCGGATTCAACGGTAAACGCAGAAAGCTTATTTCGATGTTCGACAGCATCGGCCAGGCGACCAGGCCACCCAGCAACAGCAAGCTGGGTGCGAGAAGCATCATGGCGAATGGCATGTCAGAGCGGCCAGAAAACCACTTCTTCATAATGACTTATCCTGTGGATCAGTGTTGTTTCATTAATTCAACGATGCGCTGCTGGCTTTTATCCAACGCTTGCGCCGTGGCCTGCTCGCCCACCGTCACCTGGTTCACCATCTCACTTAAAATGGCCGAACCGGTGATATCCCCCATACGGGTAAAGTTCTTCTCACCCACCGAACCAAAGACCTGCACGTTAGCGAACTGCGCAATCAACTCATACGGGAGTGAACCAAAGGCTTTGATCACGTCGTTATTTTTGTAGCTATCGGTTTCGACCACCGCTTTGGTGACAGGCAGCGCCGCACCCGGTGACATCAATACCCAATCGGCAGAGTTCTGTGCTTTTTCCATGAAGGAGACGAATTTCTCGGCCGCTTCAGTCTCTTCTTTGCTTTGGCCTGAAGTGATGGTCAGAGAAGTGAGCATGCCGTACACCGCGGGTGATTTTTCCGTTGGCACGACAAAGCCCAAATCCTGCGGCGAGCCGTCTTTATAGAACGCAGGCAGGATGTAGGTGGAGTAGACGGCCATAGGCGCGGTGCCATTCATAAAGGCATCTTTAATTTCCATGACATCGTTGGAACCCGGCATGGTGTATTGCGCCAGATCCCGGTAGTAATTGAGTGATGCGAGCATTTCCGGGGAGTTAACCGTGACTTTCCCCGCAGCATCAAAGACGTTCGCCCCGTTGGAGAGCGCAAACTGTGAGAAGGTTTGTTCGGTCATCACGCTTTCAGCGGTAGGTAGCGCAATGCCATATTTTTTATTCGCCGTGTTAGTCATGCTGCGTGCGGCATTAAGCAATTCGGTCCAGTTTTTTGGCTCCGCGATTCCCGCTTTCGCCAGGGCAGATTTGCGGTACCAGACACCACCTAACCACGCGCTAATTGGCACGCCAGTAAACGCCGCGGCATCTTCGGTGCGTACCACGCGCAGCACACCGTCATAGAAACTGTTTTCCCCGACACCTGCGATGACCATTTTCACCGCGTCCCTGTCAATAAGCTGTTCTTTATCCATGACTTTGGCGTAATCATGGCTCACTTCAATCACTTCCGGTAACGCCCCGGAGCGCGCAAGCGTGATGACCTTGGTGTTGTAAGCGTCTTCTTCAACCGGAACTTGCTTGACGATGATTTGTGGGTTTTCCTGGCTGAAACGCTCGATCAATTTGCTGATAACGGCCTGGCGTTCCTGCTCAACCGACGAATGCATAAATTCTATCGTGACCTGTTGAGGATCATCTTGTTTACATCCTGAGAGCAAAGCAGCGGCTATTAGTGCTGACAACAGCACCGTTTTAGACGTTTTCATGGTTATTCCCTTATATTAATAACTAAGCCATAACACCTGATAAGGTTGCATGTTGTAAGATTGCTTTCCGTTAATTTTTAGCCCGGTGATTAAGTCTTCGAAATTATTGCCCGGTAGCATGAAGGGCTGCGACACATGGCTTAAATTAAATAAGGCCAGGACGTTATCACCTTTATTTGAATGCCGTTTAATCACAAGCAAATTGTCATTAATACATTGCGTATTAAAAGAGCTACCAGGGTGGAACACCGCCTGTTTTTTGCGAACATTAATCAGGTGCGATAATTTTTTATAGACCTGCTCACGCAATTCGTTTTCACCTGATAATTGGTTTTCAATTTCATGCAGGTCATATTTCTGGCGATTTATAGCCCGGTTGTAGCCCAGGCGTTCAACACCTGCATAATCGTTACGTGAACCAAGAATACTTTGAATGTATATTGCCGGGACGCCGGGGAATGCCAGCAAAATAGCATGTGCCAGGATAAATCTGGCCAGACGCTCTTCGTCACTGCTATCTCGTCGATTTAACGCATCCATATACGTCACATTAACTTCATACGGACTACGTGTACCATCCGGATTATTCTTCCAGTTAACTAATGCGCCTTGCTCCTGCAGTTCGTTGACCAGGTGCAGAATATCTTCTTCAGGCAGAATTCCGCGTAACGGATTAAGGCCGATACCGTCGTGAGAAGCAAGGAAGTTAAACCAGGTGGTATTGTTGTTTTCTGCGGTTTCTAAAGACGCAGCCCATTGGCTTAACACCCTCGCAGAACCGCTGTGTATAGCATGCAGAACCAACGGCGGCAGCGGGAATTGATACACCATATGCGCTTCGTCGTGACCGTTACCGAGGTAGGAAATATTGTCCTTGTGCGGAACGTTGGTTTCGGTAATCAGCACGGTGCCTGGTGCGACTTCATCAACAATAGCGCGGAAAAGTTTAACGAGTTGATGTGTTTTTTCCAGGTGAATACAACAGGTACCGGGTGTTTTCCACATATATCCCACCGCATCGAGGCGAATATAATCTGCCCCTGCGTCCAGGTAATGCAGCAAGACATCAACCATTGCCAGCAGTACTTGCGGATTGGCAAAGTTGAGGTCGATTTGGTCGTCGCTGAAAGTGGTCCAGATATGTTGTTTTGTGCCATCTGCCAGAATAAATGGTGACAAGAGTGGCAATGCGCGAGGGCGTG
>Ga0160449_1000700_pt1 | contig 18532 bp, 18 predicted proteins | sample HID1975I_E1MG_FD_108216 | JGI IMG/M metagenome (GOLD analysis project Ga0160449, IMG submission 108216) | Enriched soil microbial communities from UW Madison campus, WI, USA - HID1975I_E1 MG | ecosystem: Environmental > Terrestrial > Soil > Unclassified | place: USA: Madison, Wisconsin...
AATGAAACTCAAAATATGCGGCATGAAACACCCCGAAAACATCCTCGAAGTAGGCGCACTCCTACCCGATTATATGGGATTTATTTTCTGGGAAAAATCCGCAAGATACTTTAACGGAGAAATTCCGGAACTGATAAAAACAATTAAAAAAGTAGGTGTTTTTGTTAATCAAAGCCAAGAAGAAATTCTCGAAAAAGTAACAAAATACAATTTACAAGCCGTTCAATTACACGGAAGTGAATCTGTTGAATTTTTATCTGAACTAAAAAAACAACTGCCAAAAAAAATCGAAATCATAAAAGTATTTTCAGCTGATGAAAACTTTGATTTTGAAATTATAAAACCTTTTGAAAGTGTCTGTGATTATTTTCTTTTTGATACCAAAGGCAAATTACCAGGCGGCAACGGCACCACTTTCGACTGGACGATATTAAAAAAATACAATTCTGATAAACCTTTCTTTTTGAGCGGCGGCATCGGAATTAACGAATTAAAAGCTATTGAAGAGATTTCAAAAAGTAAATTACCTATTTATGCTGTCGATGTAAATAGTAAATTTGAAATCGAACCAGGGCTGAAAAACAGAAATCTATTTAGCAACTTCAAACGAAAATTTGATGTTGCCAACTTTTAAACTTTAAATAAAATGAGTTTTAACGTCAACGAAAAAGGATATTACGGAGAATTTGGAGGAGCTTATATTCCAGAAATGTTATATCCAAATGTAGAAGAATTACGTCAAAAATACCTTAGTATAATGGACGAACCGGATTTTAAAGCCGAATTCAACCAACTGCTAAAAGATTATGTTGGGCGACCAAGTCCATTGTATTTTGCAAAACGTTTATCTGAAAAATACAACACCAAAGTCTACTTAAAAAGAGAAGACTTAAATCATACCGGAGCACACAAAGTCAACAATACAATCGGGCAGATTTTACTGGCAAAACGTTTGGGCAAAAAAAGAATTATTGCCGAAACTGGTGCTGGCCAGCACGGTGTAGCAACAGCAACTGTTTGTGCTTTAATGGGAATTGAATGTATAGTTTATATGGGCGAAATTGACATTGCGCGACAAGCGCCAAACGTTGCCCGTATGAAAATGTTAGGCGCTGAAGTTCGCCCAGCACTTTCGGGTTCAAGAACACTTAAAGATGCTACAAACGAAGCCATTCGTGACTGGATCAATAATCCTGTTGACACACATTATATCATTGGTTCTGCGATTGGACCGCATCCTTATCCAGATATGGTAACGCGTTTTCAGAGCATTATTTCAGAAGAAATTAAATGGCAGTTGAAGGAAAAAGAAGGACGTGAAAATCCTGATTATGTAGTGGCTTGTATTGGCGGCGGAAGTAACGCAGCTGGAACGTATTACCATTTTTTACACGAACCAGAAGTTGGAATTATAGCTGTTGAAGCAGCAGGAAAAGGTGTTGACAGCGGACACAGCGCAGCAACCAGTAAACTAGGAAAAGTGGGCGTTATTCACGGTTGTAAAACACTTTTAATGCAGACTCCAGACGGACAAATTACTGAACCTTATTCTATTTCAGCAGGATTAGATTATCCTGGAGTTGGACCTATGCACGCACATTTAGCACAAAGCGGAAGAGGTGAATTTTTCTCTGTAACCGACGATGATGCCATGAATGCAGGTTTACAACTGACAAAATTAGAGGGAATTATTCCGGCAATCGAAAGTGCGCATGCGTTTGCAGTTTTAGATCAGAAGAAATTTAAACCTACAGATATTGTGGTTATTAGCCTTTCTGGACGTGGTGACAAAGATTTAGATAATTATATAGATTACTTTAAATTGTAATAAAAATTGTAATTTGGACGTTGCAATCCCGATATCCAAACTCAAACAAAATAAAGAGAAAAATTATAATTATGGAACTATTATTCTCATACGGAACATTAAGATCGAAACAAATTCAGATGCAGGTTTTTAATAAAGTTTTAAGCGGAACTCAAGATCAAATACTTGGTTTCAAACTAAAAAGTTTGCAGATAGAAGAAGAATTTGGAATGGCAGATTATGTTGTTGCAGTGCCAAGTGAAAATCTGGAAGACATTATACATGGTGCTGTCTTTGAGGTTACTAATACAGAATTATTAAAAGTTGATCAATTCGAATCTAATTCATACAAAAGAGTCCAAGTCAAACTAAAATCAGGAAGAATGGCATGGGTTTATACAGAAAATAAATAATCGATAAATATTTACGATAAAAAATACGTAACCGGTTTTTATCAAACCTGTTAGGACAAAAACACACACTAATGAACAGAATAACTCAGAAATTACAAGAAGATAAAAAAATACTCTCGATCTATTTTTCTGCAGGATATCCGAACTTAAATGATACCGTGCAGATTATTGAAGATTTAGAAAAAAATGGAGTTGACTTAATCGAAATTGGTCTTCCCTTCAGTGATCCTTTGGCAGATGGACCAACTATTCAGGCAAGTTCTACACAGGCGCTTCATAACGGAATGACGACTCAAATTCTATTCGATCAGCTGAAAAACATCCGCGAAAGCGTAAAAATTCCATTGATTATTATGGGATATTTTAATCCGATGTTACAATATGGTGTTGAAGCTTTTTGTAAAAAATGTGCCGAAATTGGTATTGACGGTTTAATTATTCCAGATCTTCCAGTAGATGTTTATGCAGATGAATACAAAGCTATTTTTGAAAAATACGGATTAATTAATGTGTTTTTAATTACGCCGCAAACTTCAGACGAACGTATTCGTTTTATTGACAGCGTCTCAAACGGATTTATTTATATGGTAAGTTCTGCAAGCGTTACGGGATCACAATCTGGTTTTGGAAATGTTCAGGAAGATTATTTCGAAAGAATCGCAAACCTAAACTTGAAAAACCCTCAAATTGTTGGTTTCGGAATTTCAAATAAAGAAACTTTTAATCAGGCTACTAAATATGCAAAAGGCGCTATTATTGGAAGCGCTTTCATAAAGCATTTGAGTGAAAATGGTTCTGGCAAAATTGAGTCTTTTGTTAGAGCGATTCGATAATTATCCAAACTAGATAATACTTTCTGTCATTCCGATAAAGGAGGAATGACAAATAAACTTATACAGCTGAAATACTAAGTGTTTCAGCTTTTTTTTGCTCAAAATTATCGAAACCGTTTTATGTTAATGTTATGTTAAAATAAAATTAAACAAGCGTTTAAATTAAACAACTGTTTAATTTTGTACTCGATTAGAAAAAATACCATGTCAAACATCGAATTAAACGATAAAAAAATTCAGATTCTTGAAGTTGCTGAAAAGTTGTTTTCGGAGAAAGGATTTGAGGGGACATCAATACGGGATATTTCCAAAGAGGCAAAAATTAATATTGCCATGGTTTCGTATTATTTTGGTTCGAAAGAAAGACTTCTAGAAGCTTTAATCTTTCATAAAACTGTTGATTTAAAATTACAACTTGAAAATTTATTGCAGGAAAACCTTGAACCTCTTGAAAAAGTCAATAAATTAATCGAAATTTACATTAACAGAATTTGCCTTAACAAAGGGATTTACAGAGTATTACATTTTGAACTCTATAATAAAAAGAGAGAAAAAAGCCTTCAAGCTTTTACAGAGCTTAAAAAAGGAAATTTAAAATCTGTCGAAAGTATTATCAAACAAGGTCAGACTCAGGGCGTTTTTAGAAAAGATATTAATATTCAACTAATTACACCAACTATTATTGGAACCTTTTTTCACTTTCACATGAATCGATCTTTCTTCGAAGAATTATTGGATTTAAAAACAGAAGAAATGTTTAACAATTACATTAAAAACGATCTCACAAAGCACATTCAACAAACTATAAAAGCGCTACTTGTTTATGAAAATTAGTCAATTAATGCTCTTTGGAGTTTTCTTTATAGGAATATCTTCAATTGAAGCACAAGAAAAAACAAGTTTAACCTTAGACGAAGCCGTGAAAATGGCCTGGGAGAAGAGTAACGAAGTTACGCTTGCCAACACTAAGGTAAACACAAAAAAGTATGAATTACAAACGGTTAAGAATAACCAATATCCAGACTTAAAAATTTCTGGGCAATATCAACGTCTTACAAAAGCTTCGATTGATTTGCCAAATCAAGGTGAAAGTGCATCTCTAGCTTCTCCAGACCGTGCAATGATAGGAATGGCTAATTTGAGTTTACCAATTTTTGCTGGATTTAAAATCCAAAGCAGCATTGAAGCTTACGATAACTTATATGAAGCTGAAAGTGCTAACGCTGCGAAAACAAAAGAAGATGTTGCGTTAAGAGTGATTACCTATTATACTGCTCTATACAAAGCACAAAAAACTTTAGATGCTCTAAATGAGAATCAAAAAAGCGCTAAACAACGTGTTACTGATTTCATTGAATTGGAAAAAAACGGAATTATTCCGAGAAATGATTTATTGAAAGCGCAATTATTAGTTTCAAAGACACAATTATCAATCGATGAAGCTAATAATAATATCACTAACATTAATTATTATTTAACGACAATACTTAAATTAGATCCATCTGTAAAGATTCAGGTTAATGAAGAAGATTTCTTCAACTTGAAAACAACCAATGCACCAACATCTGATGCTATGGCTCTTGAAAACAGAAAAGATCTTGAAGCAATTCGTTTGCAGCAAAAAGCTTCAGAAGCTAATATCAAGATTGCAAAAGCAGCTTATTACCCAACACTTTCATTGCTTGGAGGTTACACTGCTTTAGATCTTAAAGATATTGTAACTGTAAAATATGCTATGAATTTTGGTTTAGGTTTATCTTATGATTTATCTGGAATTCTAAAAAACAGTGCACACGTTAAAGAAGCTGAAAGCAGAGCTTTAGAAGTAAAAAATACAGAAGCTATTATGACGGATCGCATTAAAGTTGAAGTTCAAAAATCTCTTGAAGACTATGACCTGGCAATCAATCAAAGCGTAGTTTATGACGAAGCACTTCAACAAGCAGCTGAAAATTACAGACTTGTAAAAGATAAATTCGATAATGGTTTAGCAGATACCAATGACTTGGTAGAAGCTGATGTTGAGCAATTAAGCGCAAAAATAAATACAGCTGTATCAAAAGCGACAATTATTCAAAAATATTACGAACTACTTTCAGTATCAGGACAATTATCACAATCATTCAATCTTTCTAAAATATAATCGATATCTCTCATGGAAAAGAAAAAGACAAATAAAAAATTCATCATCATACTAACCGTTTTGGTTTTAGTGGGAGGAACTTACGGAATATCAAAATACATGCACTCATTGGCTCACGAAGAAACAGATGATGCTCAAATTGAGAAAAAAATGAACCCGATTATCCCAAGAGTTTCTGGGTATATCAGTAAAGTATATGTGAAAGATAATGATTATGTAAAAAAAGGAGATACTTTATTTACGATCGACAAGAGAGATTATCAGTTAAAAATTGATGAAGCAAATGCTGCTTTATTAGGTGCTGAAGGTCAATACGAAGCTGCAAAAGCAGATATCGGAAGTGCATACGCAAGTATTTCAGTTTCTGATGCTCAAATGAGATCTGCAGGTGGTTCTATCGAAAGTGCAAAAATTAGATTGAGACAGCTTACAAACGATTACAACCGTTACAATAACTTGTACAAAACTCATACTATAACAAAACAACAATATGAGCAAGCTTTAACTGCAAAAGAAGAGGCTGAAAACCAAGTACGTGTTTTAGAACAACAACAAAGAGCTAGTTCTTACCAAAAATCTGTTATCCAGTCAAAATCTAAAGTTTCTGACAAACAAACAGAAGTTGCAGCAGCAAACATCAAAAAAGCAAAAACAATGTTAGATGTTGCTCACTTAAATCTTTCTTACACAGTTGTAACTGCAGCTATTGATGGTCAGGTTTCTAAAGTTGATATTCAACCAGGACAATTGGTACAGCCAGGACAATCTTTATTCTACATTATCAATAATAACGAAGCTTGGGTTGTAGCTAATTTTAAAGAAACACAATTAAACAAAATGGTTGTGGGTCAAAAAGTAAGCTTAAAAGTTGATGCGTATCCAAATTATGAGTTTAAAGGAACTTTAACTTCATTCTCTCCAGCTACAGGATCTCGTTTTTCATTATTACCTCCTGATAATGCTACAGGAAACTTCGTGAAAACAATTCAAAGATTACCAGTAAAAATTAGTTTAGACCAATCAAACGATCCTGAGAAAGTAAAACTTTTAAGACCAGGAATGAATGTTGATGTAGACGTACATTTAAAATAAATAAATGGCAACAGCAATACAAGCAGACGACGATTTAGTAGAATACGGCTTCAGACGTGTTGTAATTACAATTACAGCTGTACTTTGTGCATTGCTGGAAATTGTTGATACCACGATCGTAAACGTAGCTCTAACAGACATGCGCGGAAGTCTTGGTGCTACCTTGACCGATGTGGCGTGGGTAATTACAGCATACGCAATTGCGAATGTTATTGTAATTCCGATGACGAGCTGGCTATCACAGCAATTTGGAAGACGTAATTATTTTGTGGCTTCCATCATAATATTTACGGTCTGTTCTTTTTTGTGTGGTAATGCCACAAATATTTGGGAACTTGTAGCCTTTCGATTCGTACAAGGTATGGGTGGTGGAGCGCTGCTGGTAACAGCCCAAACGATTATTACAGAAAGTTACCCAGTTGCAAAACGTGGAATGGCGCAGGCAATTTACGGAATGGGTGTAATTGTTGGTCCAACTTTAGGTCCCCCTTTAGGAGGATATTTAGTAGATAATTATTCTTGGCCGTACATTTTCTATATTAATATTCCGTTGGGAATTATTGCAACTATTTTGGCTTTAACTTTTGTTAGAAGTCCAAAATATGGAGAAAAACTTAAAGCCAATCAGGTTGACTGGTGGGGAATCATTTTGTTGAGTGCTTTCATCGGCTCTTTACAATTCGTTTTAGAGCACGGACAGCAAGACGACTGGTTTAACGATTCAACAATCGTAACTTTAAGTGTTGTGACGGTTTTAGGATTGGTTCTTTTTATATGGAGAGAGCTTACTTATAAACATCCGATCGTAAACTTAAGCGTTTTAAAAGATGGTAACCTTAGAATTGGAACTATAATGTGTTTTATTCTTGGTTTTGGTCTTTATGGTTCAACATTAATCATTCCGATTTATACACAGTCTATTTTAGGATGGACAGCAACTGATGCAGGATTATTATTGATTCCAGGTTCTATCACAACAGCAATTATGATGCCTTTTGTTGGAAACATGATTCAAAAAGGTGTGCCGCAAGGTTATATGGTTGGAGTAGGATTTTTAGTTTTCTTCTTCTTTACTTTTATGATGTATAGTCGAATGACACCAGATACAGGAGTTGAACATATGTATTGGCCTTTAATTCTAAGAGGAATTGGTCTAGGATTACTTTTCGTTCCTATTACTACACTTTCTCTTTCTACTTTAAAAGGAAAACAAATTGGGGAAGGTGCAGCTTTTACAGGAATGATGCGTCAGTTAGGAGGATCATTTGGTATTGCAATTATTACCACTTTCATCACACGTTTCAGCCAGTCACACCGAGTAGATTTAATTAATAACCTAGATCCTGCCAAATTTGAAGTGCAGCAGCGAATTGCAGGAATGCAGCACGCCTTTATGTCAAAAGGATATAGTGCAGATGTTGCTTTGAAAAAAGCATATCAGGCAATAGAAGGTTCAGTCATGAAACAAAGTACAGTAATGGCTTACATGGATATTTTCATGTACTTAGGAATTATGTTTTTATGTTGTATACCGATTATTCTCTTTATCAAAAAAGGGAAGAATAAAATTAATCCCGCAGATGCGATGCATTAATGTTAATAATTATTTATAATACGAAAAAGCCGAGTTCACTTTCCTGTAACTCGGCTTTTTATTTTAATATTATTTCTTTTCTAAGAGTATAATTTTGTTGGATTTTTAAATAATTCTTTAAAAAACTTAGAACCTCAGCTACTTAGAACCTTAGCACCTTAAAAATTATCTTGTAAAAACCAAATGATTTCCTTTCGAAAGATTGGCATCAAACTGATATCCATCGTAATTAAATCCTTTTAAATCATCTACCGTTTCAGCATTGGTATCGATGATATAGCGAACCATCATACCTCTCGCCTTTTTGGCAAAAAAACTGATCATTTTTAATTTTCCGTCTTTATAATCTTTAAAGTCTGGAGTAATGACAGGAACTTTTAAAGTTTTCACATCAACAGCAGAAAAATATTCGTTACTCGCTAAATTCACGAATAACTCGCCCTTTTTCAATTCTTTGTTCAACGCTTTTGTAACTGTTGGTTTCCAAAATTCGTGCAGATTTTTGTACTCCCCAACCGGCATTTTAGTTCCCATTTCTAAACGATATGCCTGCATTAAATCAAGCGGTTTTAAAAGACCATAAAGACCAGATAAAATTCTTAATTTATCTTGAAGTGTCTCTAATTTCTCTAACGGAATAGTATAAGCGTCTAAACCTGTATAAACATCACCATCAAAAGTATAAACTGCCGGACGTGCATTCTGAGGCGTAAAAGGAGTTTTCCAATCTTGATTTCTTTTCCAGTTTAAATCTGCCAATTTATCTGAGATTGACATTAATTCAGATAATTCAGATGGCTTTTTTTGTTTAACCACTTTATGAACCACTCTTGCTTCTTTTAAAAATGAAGGTTCTGTATGTTTTGTAGTTGGTAATTCTTTTTCGAAATTTAAAGACTTTGCTGGCGATATAACTATTTTCATTGTACTTTTTTCTATGACTCAAAAATACAAATTGCATTTCTAAAAACAGATTATCCTAATTGATTTGTTTTATTGCTCTATAGTTTTTTCTTCCGCCACGAATTACACAAATTAGCACGAATTTTTCTTTCATGCGGGTTTCAAAGATTTTTTGCCACAGATTAAAAAATTCATACAGATTTTTAATCCTTTTAATCCTGTAATCTGCGGCAGAAAAAAATAAATTCGTGGTAATTTGTGTAATTCGTGGCAAACCTTTTTCTCAATTCATAAAAATCGATATCAAAAACTATTAATTTCTTCAAAAAAGTGAGCTGTAGATTATAATAGGCATTTTCTATGTTGTAAATTTGCATGCATTTTTATTCTATTTTCATAGAAACTATTTCTATTAAAATATAAAATGCATTTTACTCAAAAATCACTGAATTCGTGGCTACACAAACAAATTATAAAACTGCTTTACAAAACAAAATTTTCGATATCATTTCGAAAGCATCAAAAGAACTTAATGTTGACAGTTACGTTATTGGCGGATTTGTTCGCGATTTGCTTTTAAACCGAGGTTCTAAAAAGGATATTGATGTTGTAGCAGTTGGAAGCGGTATTGAACTGGCTTTGAAAGTGTCTGAACTACTTCCGAAAAACCCAAAAGTTCAGGTTTTTAAAACTTACGGAACAGCAATGCTGCGTTTTGAAGATACGGATATCGAATTTGTTGGAGCACGAAAAGAGTCTTACAATTTTGACAGCCGAAATCCTATTGTAGAAAACGGAACACTTCAAGACGATCAAAACCGTCGTGATTTTACCATAAATGCTTTGGCTTTATCTTTAAACGAAAATAATTTTGGTGATCTTTTAGATCCGTTTAATGGTTTGTCCGATTTAGAAAATAAAACAATTAAAACGCCTTTGGATCCAGATATTACCTATTCTGATGATCCTTTGCGAATGTTGCGCGCGATTCGTTTTGCGACACAATTGAATTTTGAGATTGAAGAAAACTCGCTAAATGCCATCACCAAAAATGCTGAACGCATTAAAATTATTTCTGGCGAAAGAATCGTAGATGAATTAAATAAAATTCTTTCTACAGATAAGCCTTCAGTCGGATTTTTACTATTATACAAAACTGGACTTTTGGATATTATTTTACCTGAATTAACGGCGTTGAATCAGGTAGAGGAAATTGAAGGTCATACGCATAAAAATAACTTTTACCACACGCTTGAAGTTGTAGACAATATTTGCCCAAATACAGATGATGTTTGGTTACGCTGGTCGGCTTTATTGCATGATATTGGAAAAGCGCCAACAAAACGTTTCACTAAAAAACAAGGATGGACTTTTCATGGCCACGAATTCCTAGGCGGAAAGATGGCTAAGAAAATATTCGAACGTTTACACATGCCTTTGAACCACAAAATGAAATTTGTGCAGAAAATGGTTATTATGAGTTCGCGTCCGATTGTTTTGGCGCAGGATATTGTGACCGATAGCGCAGTTCGTCGTTTGGTTTTTGATGCTGGTGAAGATGTCGAAAATTTAATGACTTTGTGTGAGGCAGATATTACAACCAAAAATCCATCGAAATTCAAAAAATATCACAAGAACTTTGAAATCGTCCGTAAGAAAATTGTTGAAGTTGAAGAACGCGATCATGTTCGTAATTTTCAACCGCCAATTTCTGGTGAAGAAATTATGGAAATGTTCGACTTAAAACCTTCTCGAGAAATTGGAGTTTTAAAAGAAGCGGTAAAAGAAGCTATTTTAGAAGGTGATATTCCGAATGAATATCAGGCGGCTTATGATTTTGTGATTAAAAGGGCAGCAAAGTTAAATTTAACGCTTAAAAAATAATGGACGAATTAGGTGCTGTTTTTTCTATCATTTTAATATTAATAGTTTTAGTAACTAATATTATTTTTATTAGAAAAATCAACAGAACTAATAATAGTCACTATAAATATAAAATCTTCTTTTTCTTAATTAGTATTGTTTCTATAGGTGCTATAATAATTATAGGTGCACTATTTCAAAATGTAGTTTTAATTGATTATTTCAAAATAACAATGGATATTGAAAGCTATCAATATAGAATAATTGTTATGACAGTAATCATACTTCTTAATATTATAGCAAACTTTACTTTATTAAAACTTTATGTAAAAAAAAGAGAAAGAAAAAGCAAAAACAAAATTAACGAGATTGAATTAATTGGAAAAGAATGAAAAAAGAGAATAAATCAGTAATCATTTGGTTACTATCGGGCTGTGTTTTATTGTTTTTAATGGTTGTCGTGGGAGGAATTACCCGTTTGACCAATTCAGGTTTATCAATGACCGACTGGCATTTGGTTACCGATACATTTCCACCTTTAACAGAAGCCAAATGGCAGGCCGCATTTGATGAATATAAAAAGTTTCCTGAGTATCAAAAAATTAATATCCATAACGATTTTCAATTAGCAGATTATAAATTTATTTATTTCTGGGAGTGGTTTCACCGTTTCATCGGTCGTATTATTGGTTTGGTTTTCTTTGTCCCATTTGTGTATTTCTTAATTAGAAAAAAACTGGATCGCGCAACCATCAAAAAATGTGTTATTCTTTTGGCAATGGGAGGTTTCCAAGGATTTTTAGGATGGTTTATGGTGAGAAGCGGTTTGATTGATAATCCAGATGTGAGTCATTTTAGACTTTCATTACACTTAACTTTTGCTTTCATCACTTTTGCTTATACACTTTGGGTCGCTTTAGATTTAATCTATCCTGAAAAAAACAGCAGAATCAATATTCCGTTACGAAACATTGGGCGATTTGCTTTAGTGGCTTTATTAATCCAAATTATTTATGGCGGATTTGTTGCTGGATTAAATGCTGGATTAATTCACAATCACTGGCCATTAATGAGCGACGGGCAATTTATTCATGATTCGGTTTACATCGAACAGCCAACATTAATTAAAAATCTTATTGAAGGAAAAAGCGGTGTTCAGTTTGTACACAGAACTTTTGCTTATGTTGTTGTAGCTTTTATTTTGTTCTTATATTACAGAAGTACCAAAATTTCGCTGACAAACACACAATCTAACGGAATCAAAACTCTTGTTGTTTTTGTTTTCATTCAGTTTACACTTGGAGTTTTCACATTATTATACAGCGTTCCATTGGCTTTAGGATTAATTCACCAAATTATGGCATTTTTCCTTTTAAGCGCTATGACTTTTACGCTGCACAGATTGAGCAAATAAAATCATTTTTTATAAACTAAAAAGAGCTGGATTTACAGCTCTTTTTTTATGGAATCGATTTAATTCGAACGAATTATAATCTGTCGAAATCTATTTTAAAGTAAAAATTTTACCCAAGCCAAGATTTAAAATCCTGTACTTTTTCTCGGCTTACAATAACCTCATCTTCTCTGTAAGTTGGTAAAATAACTTTTAGACGAGAATTGCTATACACTTGAATTTCTTTAATAGCTTTTAACGGCACAATAAATTTTCTGCTTACGCGAAAGAAATCCTTCTTGTCTAATTCCTGCTCCAGAATTTCTAAAGTCGAATCGATTAAATAATCACGATTTTCGTAAGTGTGAATATAAGTTCCCTTGTTTTCGCTGAAAAAACATTCAATTTCTTCTGTAGTAATAACTTTTAAATGCTGTCCAATTTTAACTGTAAATCTCTTTTTGTACGTTTTCTCAAAAGGATTGGAAAGCATTTGGCGAATCTGCTCAAAATCTACTTGCAGATTTGAAGTTTCTGCTGCTTTTGGCATACGAGTTTTAAACTTAGAAACAGCAGTTTCAAGATCATCTTCGTCAATTGGTTTTAAAAGATAATCGATGCTGTTTAATTTAAAAGCCTTTAATGCATATTCATCATACGCAGTAGTAAAAATAATAGCACTTTTGATGTCAATTTTTTCAAAAATTTCAAAAGACAAACCATCTGATAATTGAATATCCAGAAAAATTAAATCTGGATGCGGATTGTTTTCAAACCATTCAATAGATTCTTCAACCGAATGAAGCATCGTCTCTACTTTTACATCTAACTTTTCAAGCTTTCTTTGCAGTAATCTTGCAGCTGGTTTTTCGTCTTCTATAATTAATGTTATCATTTACTATTTGGAAAAAATTTAATTCAAAGTTACTCTCATTTATTTTTATTTGAATTGTCTCTATCCATAAATTTTTGAATTTTCTTTTGTTCCCAATCTTCACCAAAAAACCAATTAGAACCAAAAACAGACAAACCGTGTGCTAATAAGCCAATTCCCCAAAAGAATGCAGTCGAATAGGTGTGCCATTTTGATAAACCGCTAAAATCTATTTCTGCCGTTAAATTGTTTCTGGTCAAACTCGATACAATGATAATCACATTTACGATGATATACACTTTTAAATGCGAATAAAATCCTTTTATCTTTTTTACTTTTTTGTATGCTGCATTATAACTTTCATCTGAACTAAGTTCTTGTGAATAGTCTCTTGCATATTCTTCGTACATATGTCTTCTAATACGTCCCATATTTTTTTAATTTAAAGAAATTATTTCCACTTATTTTTATTCTGTTTTTCCTTCTCCATAAATTCTTTGATTTTTCTTTCTTCCCAGTCTTTTCCTAAAGTTGGGAAAACCTCAAAAACTTTTAACCCATGAAAAACTACTCCTACTCCCCACCATAATAAGGGCCAGAAAAACCATAAATATTGTGGTGATGTATATAAATTTATAAAAATCAAAATCGCATTTACTAATACAAAAGCAACCAGATTCCCATAAAATCCTTTTATACTTTCAACTTTTTTTCGTGCTTGAATGTATCTCTCTTCTTCGTTAAAATTCATTTCCATGATTACTCCCATTTTTGTTTTTTATTTCTTTTTCCTAAAATGCTTTTTATTTTACGTGCTTCCCATTCTTCATCAAAAATCTTGTAAGAGGTAAACACATCTATTGCCGAACCAACTACGACTGTTGTCCACAAAATCATCACAATATTATTTATGAACTTAATTGGAAAGAAATTTAGTGGTAGTTCTGTATATTCTTTTAAAAGAAAAACTATTAATACAATTGTATAAATGAAAAGCTGTTTATAAAAAGATTTAAGTTTAATAACTTTCCGGCTTGCTAACTGCTTTAGTTCTGATTCTTCTTGGTTAGCATCAAATTTTGTTTCCATCTTTACTCCCAAGTTTTTCTGTTATTTTCTTTCTCTAAAATTTCCTTGATTTTTCTTTCCTCCCATTTCTTATTAAAGAAAGGCGGAAGACTAAAAACTTTCAATCCGTGCAAAATAATAGCCATTCCCCATCCCATCAAACACCACAAAAACCATAAATAACCTGGAGAAGTCATAAGATTTACTACAACCACAATTGGGTTTACGAGTACATAAACAGTCAAATGCTCGTAAAATTCTCTTATTTCTTTTACTCTTTTTTGAGCATCATAATAACGTTCTGCTTCTGTAAAGTCTCTTTCCATGATTTACTGCCAGTTTTTTTGTTTGTTTTCTTTTTCTAAAATCTCTCTAATTTTTCTTTCTTCCCAATCTGTACTGTAACCAAATACTTTAAAAGCATGCATAGTTACACCAAATCCCCAGCCTAAAGCAGAAAACCAAAACCATTGAAATCCTGGTGAAAATCTTAAATTAATAAAAACTAAAAGCGGAACTACACAGCAATACGAAATTACATTTCCATAAAACCCTTTCAATTCTTCTACTCTTTTTTTGGCTCTATAATAAGCTTTGGCTTCGTCATTAAATTCTGCATTTGTTTCCATAACAGTAACTTGTTTTGTTAAAATTGGAATCTTAACCGTAAAATTTTTCTCGTCCTGCTGCACCTTCACTTTTCTATCGGTTATAATCCCGTAACGATTTACAATATTCTGCAGTCCAACACCCTGTCTGTCCTGCAGTACTTCTTTTTTCTGAAGATCATTTTGAATTGCCAAATAATCTTTATCAATAAATATTCTAATATGCAGTGGTTTTTGTTCGCTTACCACGTTGTGTTTAACTGTATTTTCAAGTAAAAGCTGCAACGAAAGCGGCACTACTTTGGCATCTGGATTTATGTTTTCTTTCGGTATTTCGTAAAACAAACTGTTTTCGAAACGCATTTTCAACAGATTCATATAGGTTTTTGCAAATGATAATTCATCTTCAACCGAAACCAATTCTTTATCTTTTTGTTCTAAAACATACCTGTAAATTTTAGATAAAGAAGTTGTAAACCGCTGTGCATTATCTGGATTTTCTTCGATCAATGAACTTAAAACATTCAAGCTGTTAAAAAGAAAATGCGGATCGATTTGATTTTTTAAGCTTTCGAATTTGGCATTTGCTGTACCGGCAATAATTTTCTGCTGAGTAACTTTGTTCTCTTGATATATCTTGTAAAAATGCAGCGAATGAAAAACAAGTAATACTATAAAAGTAATTACTGCTGACTCTACATAATTCCCAGCTTTTTCGTTGGCCAGAAAACTAATCATTGATTGTTTCTGAATGACAACTTGTGTAAAAATTCGCAGTATTCCGATAACAAAAAGCGAAACAAAGAAAGAAGTCACAAAGCCAATTACTATTCTTTTCGGCGCAAATCGATCTTCTTCAAAAAACCGATCTAACATTTCAAATATGGCGACATTGACTATATATAAAACCACACTATAAAGCATACAATACAAGAAGTAAATGTATAAATCATTGCTAAAAACGGCTGTTCCGAGAGAGGCAAATCGAATTAGAAATGAAACTATAAAAACAGCTCCACCTACTAATAAAGCTTTTAACAAATTAGGTTTTAAAGTCATATCGTATTATAAAAATTTTAAAATTATTTACAAGTTTTTTGAACTTCCAAAGCTCTTTCTAATCCCCATTTTGGAGAAAATGGAGTTTCTGGTTTAAAAGTACCAAAAAGTTCAATAGCTTTATCAACTTGCGCGCATAAAGGTTTTGTGTCAACTCCTGTCCATTTTGCGCCTCCTAACTGATAGTCAGCTTCACCAAAAACAGCTCTTGGATTGTTTGGGTTAAGTTCTTTAGCTTTCGCGTAAGCTTCCATAACTTTTCCAGAATATTTCATTCCGTTTGTCATTGGGTCTGCTACAACATATCCTGTATAAATTAGCGCTTGCAATACATATAATTCTGAGTTACTTTGATCTTTTATCAATTCAATATCGAGTGCATCCTGCGCTTTAGTTAATAACAAATCGATTTTTGTTTTATCTTTTTCTGTAAAAACAGATAATGTGTTTACCAAACCTACATAGTAATTAGGAAGCCAGCTTGTTTTTTCAGCCGCTGCTATTCTTTCAAACATTGCAGAAGCATCTGCATTTTTTCCTTCTTTCCAAAGCCCGAAAGCTTTAGTCATACCTTGTTCAAATTGTGTTTGTGCAGATAATAAACTACAGATAAATAATGTAATAACGGTGATAATTTTGGTCATGATTTCTTTTTTTTAAAGTTTATAAGTTATTATGATTCTGGTATTCTAAGTTTTTATTGATGATTAAAACTCTTCTTTTAAGGTTTAAAGGTTCAGAGCTGCAAAGGGACAAAGGTTTGTTTTATATATTGTTACTATTTTAAAACTTTGAACCTTTGTCACTTTGCTTCTTTGTTCCTTTCTAATTTATACTTCAAAAGTATTACGGATTTTACTCTTTTAAAATTAAATGATACTGAGTTGTTGATTTTTGATGATGAATTGTTTTTTTTTAAAGGTTCTAAGTTTCAGAGGAACAAAGAGACAAAGGTTTTTGTACTTAAAAATTTAACCACATTCAAAGAAAACCTCTGTCCCTTTGCTTCTTTGCCTCTTTGAACCTAAAAAAACTACAAGTTTTTTAACTGATTCTCATTTTTATTCTGGCTGATTGTCCAGAAGAAACCAACGAAGAAAAATCGATCTGCGGTTGGTGTTACGGCTTGTCTTTGATAAACTCCGCTTGGATCTGCTGTTTTAGCATAATCATATCCGAAAACATTTTGTGTTCCTAAAATATTCGAAACAGAGAAATAAAGGATTTTTTGTGTTGTTAATAAATAGGCCCAGTTAAAACTTAAACTATTGTACGATTTTGTTTTTCCGCTCATAAATTGTGTTTGATTCGGATCGTTGTACGGACGTCCTGAACTGTAGCTATTTGTAAAACCTACCTGCGATTTCCAGTCGGTAATAAAATATTTGGTTACAACAGACAAACTATGATTAGCAATAAAACTTGGAGTTGCCATGTTCGGAAAGTTTTTATATTGTCTTTCTGAATCGATGTACGAATATGAAATCCAATATTCTAAGTTTTTGTACAAATTGCTGTCTCTCCAAAGTACATCCAATCCTTTTGCATAACCCGATCCGTTATTATTGAAAACCGAATTGTACTGAATATCTCTTGTATCGTATTGAACTAAATTGCTGTAATCTTTATAATATAATTCTGTTCTAAGCAGTTGTCCAGGTTTTGTAAACGTATAATTTAAGATATAATGTCTTGCTTTTTCGCTTTCAAACTGATGGTATTTTGAATATTTAATATAATCTACAACAGGCGTTTGAGAAAAATCTCCATAAGCAAACGAGAACTGGCTGCTTTTTGAAACTTTATAACCTAATGAAGCTCTTGGAGCTATGTTATTTTCGTTTAACAAACTGTTATTTGAATATCTCAAACCAACTTTTAAAGCTAGATTTTTAGAAATCGAAAGATCTCCTTCTGCGTAAGCTGCAAAAATATTAGAATCGTATCCGTTTGCACCGTTAATAGAAACATTATCATCAAAATTTTCGTTGTATTTGGTAATGAAATAATCTGTACCAAAAGACAATCTAAAATGGTTGGAAAACTTTTTAGCAAGTTTCAATTTTAACTGTGCTGCATTTTCGTTGCTGTCAACATCTGTAATATTATATTTCAATTTGTTTTTGCTGTACCCGTAACTCATCCCCGAAGTTAACTGCCATCCTGTTCCAAAACTTCCTTTATATGAAGAATTCAAATAAAAATTATTATTGTTCATATCAGTTCTCACCGGATTTTCGAAATTGATATTTTTCTGATTCAAATCGAATTTCTCTGAGTCGAAAGAAGCGTACAATTTAAAGATTCCATTTGTGAATTTATATCGGTAAACCGTTTCACCTCCAAGAGATTGATAGGGATTATTCCAATCAACATTTTGTGGAATTACTGCTTGATAAGGTGCCAAATTAATATAAGCCATATTGACACTTAAAGAACTTTTTTCCCATTTTTGAGTATTTCCTACACTCAAACCAACTGTCATTAATCCGATATCTGTTTTTTCGTGATCTTCTTCGTCTTGCGTGTTTAAAAGTAAAACACTCGATAAAGCTTCGCCATATTCAGCCGAATAACCTCCAGTAGAAAATGCAATTCCGCTGAACAAGAAAGGAGAAAATCTGCTTCGAGTTGGTAAGTTATTGGTTGTCGCTCCGTAAGGCTGTGCAACTCTAATTCCATCAATAAAAGTCTGTGTTTCATTGGCCTCACCTCCACGCACAAACAAACGTCCGTCTTCACCAACAGTTTGTGTACCCGGCAAAGTTTGTAAAGCTGCCACGATATTTCCTGCAGAACCCGCAGTTGTTACAATATCTAAAGGTTTTAAAACAGAAACCCTTGCTTTGTCTCCAGACTCTAAGGTTCCAGCTGTAATTACA
>Ga0160449_1000702_pt1 | contig 18516 bp, 15 predicted proteins | sample HID1975I_E1MG_FD_108216 | JGI IMG/M metagenome (GOLD analysis project Ga0160449, IMG submission 108216) | Enriched soil microbial communities from UW Madison campus, WI, USA - HID1975I_E1 MG | ecosystem: Environmental > Terrestrial > Soil > Unclassified | place: USA: Madison, Wisconsin...
AGATCCCGGTCTTCATCTCTCTGTACTGGGTGCTGCTGGCCAGCGTGGAAATGCGCGGCGCGCCGTGGATTCTGTGGGTCCATGACCTGTCGATCCGCGACCCGTTCTTCATTCTGCGCGCCATCATGATGGCCACCATGTTCCTGCAGATCAAACTGAACCCCACGCCGCCGGACCCCATCCTGGCCAAGGTCATGATGATCATGCCGCTGGTGTTCGGCGGGATGATGTTCTTCTTCCCGGCCGGCCTGGTGCTGTACTGGTGCGTGAACAACACGCTGTCCATCGCACAGCAGTGGTCCATCACCCGCGCCATGCAACGCAAGGCCGAAGCGGCGGCAAACCGTTAAGCACTTGCCCTTGCAAGCCCTAAGAACCGGCCTTCATGGCCGGTTTTTTTATGCGTGCGCGGAAAAGATAATCGATAGTTTTTGACAATCGATTTACGAATAGCAATCAACTTCACAAACGCAACCTTGACCCCTATGATGTGTCGGACATATTCCCTGGTGGCAACGCACGGGGAATATTCACAACACCGCGCGGGGCCCAAGCGGCCGCGCGCCTTCCCAGAATCACGTACGGAGTGTGCTATGACCGACAAGAAGCCTTTGACCACCGCCTCGGGCGCGCCGGTGCCGGACAACAACAACACGTTGACCGCCGGTCCCCGTGGCCCGGCGCTGCTGCAAGACTTCTGGCTGATTGAAAAGCTGGCCCACTTCGACCGCGAACGCATTCCGGAACGAGTCGTCCACGCCAAGGGATCGGGCGCCTACGGTACCTTCACCGTCACTCACGACATCTCGCGCTACACCCGCGCCAGCATCTTTTCGCAGGTTGGCAAGCAAACTCCGCTGTTTCTGCGCTTTTCCACCGTGGCCGGCGAACGCGGCGCGGCAGATGCCGAACGTGACGTGCGCGGCTTCGCCATCAAGTTCTACACCGATGAAGGCAACTGGGACCTGGTCGGCAACAACACCCCGGTGTTCTTCATTCGCGACCCGCTGAAATTCCCCGACTTCATCCACACGCAAAAGCGCGATCCCAAGACGAACCTGCGCAGCGCCACCGCCGCCTGGGACTTCTGGTCGCTCAGCCCCGAATCGCTGCACCAGGTCACCATTCTGATGAGCGACCGCGGCATTCCCGCCAACCTGCGTCAGCAACACGGTTTCGGCTCGCACACGTTCAGCTTCGTCAACAAGGACGGCGAACGCTTCTACGTGAAGTTCCACTTCAAGTCACAGCAGGGCGTCGTCTGTATGAGCGACGAGGAAGCCGCCCAGGTGGTTGCGCACGACCGCGAAAGCTCGCAGCGTGATCTGTTCGAGAACATCGAGCAGAAGAACTTCCCGAAGTGGACGCTGAAGGTGCAGATCATGCCCGAGGCCGAAGCCGAGACCTATCACATCAACCCGTTCGACCTGACCAAGGTCTGGCCGCATGGCGACTACCCGCTGATTGAAGTGGGCGTGCTGGAGCTGAACAAGAACCCCGAAAACTACTTTGCCGAAGTCGAGCAAGCCGCGTTCACCCCGGCAAACGTCGTGCCCGGCATCGATTTTTCGCCGGACAAGATGCTGCAAGGGCGCTTGTTCTCGTACGGCGACACGCACCGGTATCGCTTGGGCATCAATCATCACCAGATCCCCGTGAACGCGCCGCGCTGCCCGTTCCACAGCTATCACCGCGACGGCGCAAGCCGTGTCGACGGCAACGTGGGCGGCACGCTGAACTACGAGCCCAATAGCGCGGGCGAGTGGAAGGAAACCCCGTCCGCCGGCGAACCCCCGTTGGCTCTGGACGGCCAGGCCGCCGCGCGTTGGAACCATCGCGTGGACGATGACTATTATTCACAGCCCGGCAACTTGTTCCGCTTGATGACGCCGGAAAAGCAGGAACTGCTGTTCGGCAATATCGGCCGTCACATGGCGGGCGTGCCGGAAGAGATCCAGCGCCGTCAGTTGGAACACTTCAAGAAGGCCGATCCCGCTTACGCCGCCGGCGTGGCCAAGGCGCTGGGGCTGAAGCTCTGACCGAGTTAGGAGTCTGAATAAGAAAAGGGCGGTTCCGAACAGGAACCACCCTTTTTTTTCATGGTTGCGGGCTAGGCGCAACGGTATTTTTGTACGTGCTCGGCAGTGCTCCGTACGTGCTTTCGAAGGTGATTTCGTCCCTTGGCATCGAACTTCACCTTATCCACAGCTCGGAGCCGCACCCCCTTTTCAACGTTATCCACAGGGTTGGCCATGGAATGCAGCACTTTGGCCAGCGCTAGGGACAACGCTTAAGGAAGGTTCGTCGACGCGGTAACGCACGCGGACAAGGTATCCACACCTTCGGCCACAGCGGGGGTGGGCGAGGCCAGCGCCAACAGGGCCAGCACCAGCGCCAAGCCGGTGGCGGTAGCAGTTTGGACCAGGCGGTCCTGGAGTTCGGATGACATGCGCATGGTGTTCCTTGTGGATAAGTGCTTATCCGTGGGGTGTCCGCTTGCTGTGGAACAACCCATTATGGGAACCACGCCTGCTATCTCAAACGAAGTTATCGGCGTTTGATCAAAGCTCTACGTCATATAGAAAAAGCCGCGGGAGTGTGCCCCGCGGCTTTATCAACAACGCCGATAAGCAAATAGCCTATCGGTAGTTACCGGGCATTCAGGCGGCCGGCAAGAACGCCTCGGTAAGCTTCACCCAGTACGTGGCGCCCACCGGCAACAGGGCATCGTTGAAATCGTAGTTCGGGTTATGCAACTGGCACGGGCCCATGCCGTGATAGCTTTCCATGCGGTGGTCGCCATCGCCATTGCCCAGAAACAGATACGCGCCCGGGATGGCTTCCAGGAAGAAGGAAAAATCTTCGGCGCCCATGAAGGGCGGCATATCGCGCAGCACGTTTTCTGCGCCGAAGGCCTCTTCGGCCACCTTCGCCGCGAAAGCCGTTTCCTTTTCCCAGTTCACCAGCGGCGGATAGGCCCGCACAAAATCGAGTTCACCCGTACCGCCGTACACCTGCGGCAAGGTGGTGGCGATACGGCGCATGTCGGCTTCGATCTTGTCCAGCGTTTCCACCGAATATGTGCGCACCGTGCCGCGCAGCACGGCCTCGCCGGGAATCACGTTGTAGGCGTCGCCCGCGTGGATCTGCGTGATCGACAGCACGGCTTGGTCCAGCGGGTTCTTGCTGCGGGAAATCACGGTCTGCAAGGCGTGCACCATGTCGGCGGCCACGATGATCGGGTCGACCGAGGCATGAGGCTGCGCCGCGTGGCCGCCCACGCCCTTGATGACGATGTCCCAGCGGTTGCTGGAAGCCATCGTCGGGCCGGCGCGAAAGCCGAACTGGTTGACCGGCATGCCAGGCATGTTGTGGATGCCGAACACCGCATCGCACGGGAACTTGTCGAACAGGCCGTCCTGCATCATGGCGCGCGCGCCGGCGTTGCCGCCTTCTTCGGCCGGCTGGAAAATGAACACTACCGTGCCATCAAAGTTGCGATGCGTGGACAAGTACTGCGCCGCGCCCAGCAGCATGGCGGTATGGCCGTCATGGCCGCAGCCGTGCATGCGGCCGCTGATGGTGGACTTGTGCGCAAAGCGATTGTGCTCGGGCATGGGCAGCGCATCCATGTCGGCGCGCAGGCCGATCATCTTCTTGCCGCTACCCGCGCGCAACACCCCCACCACGCCGGTTTTCCCCAGCCCGGTATGCACTTCCAGGCCCCATTCGCGCAAGCGTTGCGCCACCAGGTTGGACGTGCGCGTTTCCTGGAAGGCCAGTTCCGGGTGCGCGTGGATGTCGCGGCGCAGGGCGGTCAATTCCGGGTGCGCGCGTTCGATTTCGGCAATGGTTTTCATGGCGTCAGAATTAAATTAGGTGAATTCATTGAGGCGATCGGCGGTTGCTTGATGGGTTGCGCGCGCTGGGTATCGGCTTTTTTGTTCCAGGGATTCTCGCGCTTCACCCATCCTACGTCCAGTCAGGGTATGTCGTTCAAGTGGCAGGCGCTGAACTGGCCGGGCGCGATTTCCCGCAGCAAGGGCCGTTCCTCCTTGCAGCGCGCCATGGCGTGGGGACAACGTGGGTGGAATGCGCAGCCACTGGGCGGGTCCAGCGGGGACGGCAGTTCGCCCTTGATCGGTTGATACGTGCGCCGACCGGGCGTCAAGGTCGGCAACTCTTTCAGTAACGCTTGCGTATACGGATGGTTGGCGCGCTGAAAAACCGTGTCGGTCGGCGCAAGCTCCACCACGCGCCCCAGATACATGATCGCCACGCGGTCCGATATGTGGCTGACCACGCTCAGGTTGTGGCTGATGAACAGATACGTCAGGTCCAGGTCGTCGCGCAACTGTTCAAACAGGTTCAGCACCTGCGCCTGAATCGACACATCCAGGGCGGCCACGGCTTCATCGCAGACGATCACGGACGGCTTGAGCGCCAGCGCCCGCGCGATACCGATACGCTGGCGCTGCCCGCCTGAAAACTGATGTGGATAACGTTGCATGAAAGACGGGTCCAAGCCCACTTGGCGCATCAGCCCCACCACATAATCCGGCTTGTCGCGCGCAGAGATCAGGCCGTGCGCCACCGGCGCCTCGCCGATGATTTCACGCACCCGCATGCGCGGGTTGAGCGAGGCGTAGGGGTCCTGGAAGATCATCTGCACGCCCAGCTCGTAGGCGCGCCGCTCCGGCCCCGTCATCGTCCGCACGGCCTTGCCCTGGTAGTGCACATCGCCCGACGAGGGCGGCAGAATGCCCGACACGACGCGGCCCAGCGTGGATTTTCCACAGCCCGATTCACCCACGATGCCAATGACTTCGCCCGGCTGCACATCCAGGTCCACACCCGCCACGGCGTGCACCACCTGTGTCTTCAAGCCCGCCCCCAGCAAATTGGCAATGCGTCCGGCCAGGTCCACGGGCTGCACAAAGCGCAGTTCCACGTCGCGCAGGGACAGGATGGGGGTGGCGGCGTCGCGTTGTGCTGCGCTCATTTGGGGTCTGGGTCTCCGGCGTGCCAGCAGCGCACCCATTGCGCCGGGCGAACTTCCACAGGCTGCGGTTCGATCAGACAGGCGTCGGTCGCGCGCGGGCAGCGCCCGCGGAACGCACAGCCTTGCGGCAGGTTCAACAGCGAAGGCGTCATGCCGGGAATCGGCACCAGCGGCTTGCCGCGCGATTCCGGCGTGGGAATCGATGCAATCAGCCCATGCGTGTATGGATGCATGGGATGCGTGATGACGTCGTACGTGCTGCCCGTCTCGACCACGCGGCCCGCATACATCACCGACACGCGGTCGGCCAGGCCAGCCACCACCGCCAGATCATGCGTGATCCAGATCAAGCCGGTACCGGTTTCGCGGCACAGCTTCTGCACTTCGAAAAGAATCTGCCCTTGAATCGTGACGTCGAGCGCGGTGGTGGGCTCGTCGGCGATGATCAGGCGCGGTGAATTCAAGAGGGCGATGGCAATGGCCACGCGCTGGCGCATGCCGCCAGACAACTGGTGCGGATAGGCGCGCAGGCGCTCCTGCGGCGACGGAATGCCCACCATCGTCAGCGTCTGCAAGGCGCGCTGGCGCGCTTGTTCGCGCGACACCTTATGGTGCGCCTGCACCGCCTCGATCATCTGCGTATCCACGCGCAGCACGGGATTCAGCGTCATCATCGGGTCCTGGAAGATCATCGCGATCTCCTGTCCCCGAAGTTGACGCCACCGGTTCGGCGTCGCACCGCGCAGGTCTTCACCGTTCAAGCGCAGGTGCCCTTCAACGATGCGGCCAGGCTCGTCCAGCAAACCCATCAGCGAAAAGCCCGTGATGCTCTTGCCCGACCCTGATTCGCCCACCAGGCCCAGGATTTCGCCTTCGGCCAAGGTCAAGTCCACGCCATCCACCGCCTTCACCACGCCATTGCGCGTGAAGAAGTGCGTCTTCAACCCTTGCACCTCAAGAACATTCGGGGGCGCGGCCAATGGCGTTTCCACAGCGTTTGTCTGCATCGCGCCCGTCCCTAATTCGCGTGGCGCGGGTTGAGCACATCGCGCAGGTGGTCGCCCACCAGGTTGATGGCGATGATGGCCAGCGCCAGCGCAATGCCGGGAAAGAACGAGATCCAGTACTGGCCCGACAACAGGTATTCAAAGCCGTTGTAGATCAGCATGCCCAGCGACGGCTCGGTCACCGGCACCCCCACGCCCAGGAACGACAGCGTGGCTTCCAGGGCAATGGCGTGCGCCAGGTCGATAGTGGCGATCACGATAAGCGGCGGCATACAGTTGGGCAGCACATGGCGAAACAACACGCGCCCCCAGGACAAGGACATACAGCGCGCGGCCTCCACATATTCCTTGCCACGCTCCACCAGCGCGGCGCCGCGCGCGGCCCGGGCGAAATACGCCCACTGCACGACGATCAACGCGATGATCACCTTATCCACACCCTTGCCCAAAATCGCCAAGAGCATCAGCGCAACAAGAATGGCGGGGAACGACAACTGGATATCCACAATCCGCATCAGCAGCGCATCGATACGGCCGCCAAAATAGGCCGCGATCAAGCCCACGGTGGCGCCGATGCCAAAGGCCGCCAGCACCGACACGGTAGCCACCATCAAACTGGTGCGCATGCCATAGAGGATGGCCGACAACAGGTCGCGCGCCTGCCCGTCGGTGCCCAGCCAGTGGTGCATGGAGCCATCGCCACTTTCGCTGCCGGGCTTCAGCTTGGAATCCATGATGTCCAGCGCCGCCAGGTCGTATGGGTTCTGCGGCGCAATCCAGGGCGCCAACAACGCGGCACCCACGATGACCACCAGCATCACCAGGCCCAAGGTGGCCAGCTTGCTGGCGAAGAAATCCTTCACGAAGCGGCGCCAGGGCGTCTCTTCCTTGCGCGCGGCGACCGGCGCGACGGGAACATTGACGTTGGTGTTCATCGGCGGCTATCCAGACGTACGCGGGGGTCCAGCACCGTATAGATGATGTCCACCACCAGGTTCAACATGACCAGGAAAAACACGATCAAAAGCAGATAGGCCACGACCACCGGACGATCCAGATTGATGATGGAGTCGATCAGCAGCTTGCCCATTCCCGGCCAAGAAAACACGGTTTCAGTGACCACGGCGAATGCCATCACCTGGCCGAACTCCAGGCCCGCCACGGTCACGACCGGAATCAGGATGTTCTTCAAGAGATGCACGCCCAGCACGCGCTTTTCCGACAAGCCCTTGGCACGCGCGAACTTGATGTAATCCATGGGCAGTGCTTCACGCGTGGCCGCCCGCGTCACGCGAATGATCATCGCGCACTTGGCGATGGCGATCGTGGCGGCGGGCAAGGCCAGGCTCATCCAACCGCTGAGCGTCAGCACGCTCAACTCCAGCGAACCAATGCTGACCGTCTTGCCGCGCCCCCCCGCCGGCACCCAGCCCAGCATCACGGCGAACACCATGATCAGCATCAGGCCGACCCAGAAGTTGGGTAGCGAAAAGCCCAGCACGGACCCCGTCATGATGGCGCGCGAGCCCGGCGCCTGCGGCTTCAAGCCCGCCAGGATGCCCAGCGGCACGCCGATCAGCACCGACATCAGCATGGCCACACAGGCCAGTTCGACGGTGGCCGGCATGCGCTCCAGGATCAGGTGCATGGCCGGCTCGCCCGTCAGGAAGCTGTTGCCGAAATCCCCTTGCACCGCCTGGCTCATGAAGATCAGGTACTGCCGCCACAGCGGCTGGTCCAAACCCAGCGACGCACTGATGGCGGCGCGCTGCGCCTCGGTGGCTTCCGGGCTGGCCAGCATCGAGACTGGATCGCCCACCATGTAGATACCTGCAAAAACCAACGCCGACATGACAAGCATGACGACGATGGTTTGCAGCAGTCTTCTTACGATTGTTGCCAGCACTGGAAACCGCCCGCGTTGCGCGTTACTTCTTCAAGGTTGCAAACTGCGCAAGCGTGACCTGATCAGGGCGGCCCTGATAGCGGATGTCGTTCTTCATTGCCCAGACCGACAATTCAAAGTGAATCGGCAGCATGGCGTAGTCGTCCATCGCCATGTTGCTGGCCTTGGACAGCAGCTCGGCACGCTTGGCGTCGTCCATGGTGGACGATGCTTCCTTCACCAATTCGTCCATCTTCGGATTGGAATAACGGCTGCGGTTGGTGGTGCCCAGGCCGGCTTCCGGATTGCGCGTCACCAGCAAGGACGTCAGCGCGTTGGACATCTCGCCGCTGGTCACCGACCAGCCCGCCAGATAGGCCGAGAACGCATAGCTGTCGCGGTTCTTGAAGAATACCGGGGGCGCCATCGCATCCACACTGGTCTTCACGCCGATACGCGTCCACATCGACGCGATCGCTTGCGCCACCTTGGAATCATTTACGTAGCGGCCCGACGGCGAGCCCAGCGTGATCGAGAACCCGTTGGGATAGCCGGCTTCCTTCAACAAGGCCTTCGCCTTTTCCACATCGGCCTTGGGGGCCTTGGAATGTTCCTTGCTGGACCCGAACATGGGGTAGGGCAGCATGTTGCCCGCGGGCAAGGCCACACCGCCCATCACCCGCTCAACCAGCGCATCGCGATTGATGGCAAGTGACAGCGCTTCCCGCACGCGCTTGTCCTTCATGGGGTTCTTGTCGGTGCCCTGGATGCCAGGCGACGGCTCGGCGTGCTGGTCCAGCGCCACGTACACCACACGCACCGACGGCGTCTCTTCCACGAAGAGCTTTTTATCGCTCTTCAGCTTGGGCAGGTCGTCGGTAGGGGGATCTTCGATCATGTCGACGTCACCGGCCAGCAGCGCGGCCACTCGCGCGGCGGCGTTGCTGATCGGGCGGTACACCACGCGGTCCCACTCAGGCTTTTTGCCCCAGTAGTTTTCATTGCGCGCCAACACGAATTCGGCGCCGCGTTTCCACGAAACGAACTTGTAGGGGCCCGTGCCGATCAGGCCATCACCACTGTTCAATTCGGTTGTCGTCTTGCCCTCCGCGGCCGGGCCGGATGCGGCCTTTTTCGACAAGATGGGCAATTGCGCCAGGTTCACCAGCAGATTTGGCGCGGCCTGCTTGGTGGTGATGCGCACGGTCATGGGGTCGACCGCTTCGGCCTTCTCGACCGAACCCAGGTACAGCGTAAAGGGAGATGGGCTGTTGGGCACCTTGGGCACGCGGTCATACGTGAACACCACGTCTTCGGCGGTGAACGGCGTGCCATCCGAAAACTTCACGTTGGGGCGTAGCTTGAACGTCCAGACCTTGCCATCCACCGTCCAGGATTCCGCCAGCGCGGGCTGCGGCTTCAACTGAGCGTCGGTGGCCACCAGCGTATCGAAAATGGTTTGGGAGATCTGCGTGTTCGGCGTCAGCGCGTGATATTGCGGATCCATCGACGAGGGCTCGGTCTTCAGAGCGATCACCAGATCGCGAGCCAGTGCGGAACTGAATGTGCCAAAGGCCAACATCACCGCGGCTGAGCCGCAGGCCAAGACACGCGAAAACCGAGATGCCATCGTGATCTCCCTGAGTTGTTTCGGGTTTTGAACCTCGGGGCCACATTAACCAGCAAACAAGGGGCTGCGCAACAGTTATATTCCCCTATTGTTCTCGCTTCCGTCCCCTTCAGATATGTCCGCTTACGCCCCCATTGCCGCCATTGCCACCGCCCCCGGAAGAGGCGGCATCGGCGTCGTGCGCGTTTCTGGTGCGGACTTGTCCGAATTGGTGCGCCGCCTGTTCCAACGCGAACTCACCCCGCGCCACGCGCACTATCTGCCGTTCAAATCCGTGGATGGCGAACTGCTGGATGAAGGCATCGCGATCTACTTCCGCGCCCCCCATTCCTATACCGGTGAAGACGTGCTGGAACTGCAAGGCCACGGCGGTCCGGCCGTGTTGCGCCGCGTATTGGAAAGCTGCCTGGCCGCCGGCCGCGACCTTGGTGTGCGCCTGGCCGAACCCGGCGAATTCACCCGACGCGCCTTTCTCAACGACCGCATGGATCTGGCGCAAGCCGAGGCCGTCGCGGACCTGATCGATGCGTCATCTGTCGCCGCCGCGCGCGGCGCCATGGCTTCACTGTCGGGCGAATTCTCGGCGCGCGTTAATGACCTGTCCGACCGCATCATCCACCTGCGCATGCTGGTCGAGGCCACGCTGGATTTTCCCGAAGAGGAAATTGATTTTCTTGAAAAGTATCAGGCGCGGCCCACGCTTGATGCCCTCACCGCAGACCTCTCCAAGCTGATCGCGCAAGCACGCCAGGGGGTCATCCTGCGTGAGGGTTTACACGTGGTTCTGGCTGGCCAACCCAACGTGGGTAAATCCAGTCTGCTGAACGCCTTGGCGGGCGACGACATCGCTATCGTCACCCCGATTGCGGGCACCACGCGCGACAAAGTGGTGCAGGAAATCCATATAGACGGCGTGCCATTGCACATTGTGGACACCGCCGGCCTGCGTGAAACCGAAGACACCGTGGAGAGCATCGGCATCGCCCGCACCTGGCAGGAAATCGAGCGCGCTGATGTTATTTTGCATCTGCAAGACGCCACCCAACCCGGCGACGAGCTGGACGCCCAGATCACCGCCCGTCTACCGCCCCGCACGCCGGTGCTGAAGGTTTTCAACAAGGTGGACCTGTTATCCACAGGTTTTGTGGCGGGCCCCGGCGAATTGGGCATCTCCGCCAAGCGTGGCGCAGGCCTGGACGCGCTGCGCGCCGAACTCCTGAACATCGCCGGCTGGAACCCCGGCGCCGAATCCCCCTGGCTGGCGCGCGAACGCCATCTGCACGCCTTGCAACAAGCGGCCGAGCACCTGGAACTGGCGGGTGAACACGCGGGTCAGGACGACCGGGTGTTGGATCTGTTTGCCGAAGAGCTGCGGCTGGCGCATGACAGCCTGACAAGCATCACCGGCAAGTTCACCAGCGATGATTTGCTGGGCGAGATTTTTTCCAGTTTCTGTATTGGGAAGTAGTTTTCCCTTCTACGACTGAACGCTATTGGCGAGTACCCCATGCCATCCGTGATCCGGCTTGCCACCCCAAACGACCTCCCCGTCATTGAACGAATCGTCGCGGACGCCTACACCCCCTACATCGCGCGCATCGGAACTGTCCCGGGTCCGATGCGTGACGACTACGCGAAGCGTGTTGCCGAAGGAGTGGTCCACGTGCTGGAAGAGGCCGACGTTGTCCAGGCGGTGCTGGTCTTGATTCCCGAACCTGATTGCCTGCTGTTGGACAACATTGCGGTGTCTCCCGCCATGCAAGGCAAAGGGGTAGGCCGCGTCCTCATGCACTTCGCGGAAACCTGCGCGCGCGAAGCGGGGCTAGCAAGTATCCGTCTTTATACGCAGGAAAAAATGACGGAGAACATAGCGATCTACCTTCGCTATGGCTATGTTGAAACGCATCGCGCCGAAGAGCTTGGATTGCGTCGGGTATTCATGAGCAAGAGCTTGCTTTCAACATAGCGTACGACAAACATGAGCATTTACTCGCCTTTATCCGGCGATGTTTTTGCCACGATTCTTTGCGCGCGGCGGTTATTGGCGAGCGACTTCGCATACACCGATTCCGGCCGTATCCGGTGCGCAATCACGTAGCCAGTGATGCAAGCCAGCATCAACGGAAGCATGACTTCATAGCTCAAGGTCATCTCAAAAATCATCAAAATGGACATCAACGGCGCATGCGTCGTGGCGGCCAGTAACGCGCCCATGCCTACGACGGCGTAGCTGGACACTGTTGACAGACCACCTGCCGGAAGCAGCGCTTGCAAGCCGGTTCCATACAAGGCTCCCAGCGCCGCCCCCACGAATAAAGTTGGCGTGAAAACGCCGCCGACAGCCCCGGATCCCGCGCTTGCTGCTGTTGCCAAGATCTTCATCAGCAAGATGGCCGCCACCGCCTGCCATGCCCATTGCGTATGCAACATGCTGTTGACCACGCTGTAGCCGTTGCCCCACACCTCGGGGTTGATGACCGATAGCGCCCCCACGATCAATCCGCCCAGCGCCATGCGGACCCATAGCGGAAAAGGCAGCCGGGAAAAAGTAGCGCGTGCAATGTCCAGCAAGCGCAGGAATTGCGGCGCGACCAAGCCTGCCATCACGCCCAAGCCCAAGTAATTGATTACCTCCCAGCCGGACACGAATTCAAAGTGCGGCATATGGAACACTGCGTCGTAATGCAGGATTTGGCGCGTGACGATATTGGCCACCACCGACAACACCACCAGTGGCACCAGCGTGGCGGACGAGATCACGCCAAAGACAATTTCAGAGATGAACAACGCGCCCGCGATCGGCGCGTTGTAGGCGGACGTGATGCCCGCGGTCGCCCCGCAAGCGACCAATAGCCGCAGATGACGGGGCGGCAACAGCAGAAACCGCCCGGTCAGCGACGAAAACATGGCCGCCAACTGCACCATCGGGCCTTCACGGCCGATAGAAGCCCCCGACCCGATGGAAAAAATAGACGACAGGCTGCGCGCGAGTGTCTGGCGCAAGCCGATGACGCCGCGGCCGATGGAAATGGCTTCCATATAGTCGGCGGCGCCACGTTTTGGAAGCCATCGGGCAGCCATCTGCAGGATGACGCCGGCAATCGCGCCCCCAAGGGCAGGTGTCAAGAATCGTTGCCATGGGTCCAAGCCCCGAGCCAGCGACACCATGCCATGCGGCGCATCTTCACCGCCCAGCACCATCTGCGCCCATCCCAATAGCTCGCGAAACACCACCGTCGCCAGTGCGCCGAACAATCCCATTAACGCCGCCGCGAACAAGGTGGCGGGCAAATTGTCGGCAATAAAGCGGTCTCGCAGACCGTTCAGCCAACGCCATTTCCTGTTTTTTATCTCGATAGCCATGGCCGAATTCTACGGCTGAAACTGCTCACTTTTTGTTCAGTTAGCCGTCAAGAACGCGACAAGGTACCCCCCTCGAATCGCCGCTTCGGCGAATGCGCCTGGAGCCGTTTTTGGGGTCTTGCAAGGCCTAAAAACCCGGTAGGCAACGGCCGGTTTTTCGGGGTAAAAGTGCCGCTTTCCCACCCCGTTTGCAGAAACCAGCCTGTGGATAACTCCTAAGTAGCCAGGTTGTGCACATTATGTGGAGGCAAGTTGAACAAGCTGGGGTTTTGAGGGGTCTCCGAAATGTTGTCCAACTTCAACTTTTTTCCCACACAGAGTTCTTGCACAGGCAAAAACGGCTGCAAGCTGATGAAAAGACTCAGGTTTTCAAGGTTAAGGTAGTTATCCACAGGCCTTATTAATCATTAGTCTTTATATAAAGAGAAATAAAGAAAAAGCCAAACATGCTTTCCCATTCCGCCCAGCCACTCCCCCCCGGACTCCGTCCATGCGCATCCTCCTGATAGAAGACGAAGCTGAACTTGCCCGTTGGCTTTCCCGAAGCCTGGCCAGGCATGCTGGCTTTGTCGTTGAGTGGGCTGACGACGGATTGGTCGCCGAAAGAAGGTTGGCAATCGAAGAATTCGACGCGGTCATCCTGGATTTGGGACTTCCCGGCATGGATGGCCATGCTTTGCTGGCAAAAATTCGCGCGCGAGACGACCGTACGCCGGTGTTGGTCTTGACCGCGCGCGATTCATTGGCCGAAAAAATAGGCACGCTGCACCTCGGTGCAGACGATTTCCTGCCAAAACCGTTTGTTGTGGAAGAGTTGGAAGCGCGTTTGATCGCACTGATTCGGCGCAGCCGTGGTCGCGAACATCCGCGTTTGGCTCTGGGAAACCTGGTTTTTGAGACGTCGGCTCAAAAATTCACGGTCTCTGGACAGACTTTGCAGTTATCCCCACGTGAACACGCGGTGCTACGGGTGCTGATCCAAAAAAGCGGCGAACCCATCAACAAGCTGCAGATTCATGATCGCATCGTGTCGGACGATGCGGACATCAACCTGGAAGCCATCGAGGTGCTGGTGCACCGATTGCGCAAAAAATTGGCGGATACCGGTGTGCAGATCGTGACCATGCGTGGCATGGGCTACTGCCTGGAGAACCTTGTTGACAACTAGAAGTTCAAAAAAAACCGGGTTTTTCGCGTCAAAAAAACGCAATCGCACGCTCAAAACGCAGTTGCTCTGGTGGCTGATTCCAACTCTGGTCTTTGTGATGATGGGCGCGTTGTGGCTGTCGAACCATCAACTGCGCAACCAGGTCGACATTGCGTACGATCGTTCGCTTTCCGGAGCACTGCGCGCGATCGACCACAACATATCCACAGCCAGCGGTGGATTAGCCATGGAACAGCCCTACCTGATGCTGGAATTTTTTGAGCTGACGGCCAATGGCAACGTGTTCTACCGGGTGGCGACCGAGGACGGGCTGGCTGAAATAGGGCATCCAGACCTGCCGATGCCCGATCAACCGCTCAAATCTGGCGAACCGCGTTTTTTCTATGCGACCTACCAAGGGATGCCGGTGCGGGTTGCGGCGCTGGCGCGCCCCATGGATCCGCCCCTGTACGCGAATAAAGGGGGACGGGTAATCGTGCAGGTCGCCGAGGGGCTGGAAGGCCGTCAGGCGTTCTTGCATCAGGTGCTGCTGCGGTCGGTGGAACGTGACCTGGCGGTGATCCTCATCAGCGTTCTGGTGATCATCCTGGGGGTTTTCATGGCGCTACGCCCGCTTGCCCGACTCAGGCAAGAGGTGGAAGGGCGCTCTGGAGACGATTTAAGCCCCGTCAGCGACTCGGAGATGCCGGGTGAGGTCCTGCCCTTGGTTGCGGCTGTAAACCTCCACATGGCCCGTTTTGCGGCTCAGGGGAGGGTGCAGAGCCAGTTCCTGGACGACGCCTCCCACCAATTGCGCACCCCGCTGTCGGTTTTGCGGACCCAAACGGCCTATGCCTTGCGCGAAACAGACCCCCAGGAGGTCCGTACAGCCCTTCTGGCGATGCAGGAGGGTCTGGACAGGGCCGTACGCACCACCAACCAAATGCTCGCCCTGGCGCGCGCTAAGGACGCTTCCCTGGCCGAAAGCGGTTTCACGGTGGAATCCGTCGACCTGGTGGAGCTGGCCGACTCGGTCATCCGCACCCTGCTGCCCGCCGCGCGTGCCCGGCAATTGGACATAGGCCTGGAGGCCGCGCAACGCCCCCTGGCGGTCAACGGCACGGAGTGGTTGTTGCGTGAAGCGGTCACTAACCTGGTCGACAATGCGATCCGTTACGCGTCGCCAGCCGGAGAGGTCACCGTGACCGTCCAGGCGATAGAGGGCGAGGCAAGGCTGTTGGTGGAGGATGACGGCCCCGGCATGTCGGCCGAGGACATCGCCCGCGCCTGCGTCCGCTTTCGCCGGGGTGCGGCGGGCAAGAACACGTCGGGGGCAGGCTTGGGCCTGGCCATTGTGGGCACCATTGCTGAAATCCTGGGCGCCAGGCTGGTGCTGGAAAACCGCGCCCCGTCAGCCGGCTTGCGAGCGATCCTGGTGTTTTCCCTGGAACCCAAGGCGAATGCTGCGCCGCGTCATGAAAACGGCCCGATTTGAAAGGATTTGGAAAGCTTCGATTTTGTACGGTAGGGTCCGCTGGGCTCGTGCAGGCGTGACATTGCCGGCGCGGCGCAACCAGCCATACCTAGACCTATAAATATCGGAGACGCAAGAATGCAGACCAGCCTGAAGCTGCGCCTGGCCGCCTTGGCGGCGCTTGGCGCGATGACCTTGTCCCTGGGCGTGGCCCAGGCCGCCGACGAGCCTCGCCGCCCGGAATGCATTGCACCGGCCCAGCCCGGCGGCGGCTTCGACCTGACCTGCCGCTTGGCAACCGAAGGCTTGAAGCAAAGCGGCGCGCTCAAGAACACGATGCGCATCGTCTACATGCCGGGCGGCATCGGCGCCGTGGCCTACAACAACATCGTGGCGCAGCACCCCAACGAACCCGGCACCATCGTCGCGTTCTCCGGGGGATCCTTGCTGAACCTGGCCCAGGGCAAATTCGGCAAGTACAACGTCAACGACGTGCGCTGGCTGGCCGGCATCGGCACCGATTACGGCGTGGCCGTAGTCCGCAATGACTCGCCCTATACCCACCTGAAAAGCCTGATGGACGCCTTCAAGCAGGATCCCACCAAGATCGTGCTGGGCGCGGGGGGCACGGTGGGCAGCCAGGATTGGATGAAGGCCGCCCTGACCGCGAAGGCGGCTGGCGTGGACTTCAAGAAAATGCGTTTCGTGGCTTTCGAAGGTGGTGGCGAAGCCGTCACCGCGCTGCGCGGCGGCCATATCCAGGCCTACATGGGCGATGCGGCCGAGGCATTCACGATGCTGGAAGGCGGCGCACCCATCCGCGTGCTGGCCGTGTTCAACGACCAGCGCCTGCCGGGCAAGTTGAATACGGTCCCGACAGCCAAAGAGCAGGGCTATGACATTGTCTGGCCCATCATCCGCGGCTTCTACGTGGGCCCGAAGGTTTCCGACAAGGACTACCAGTTCTGGGTCGATGCGTTCAACAAGACCGCGGCATCGCCCGAGTTCGAAAAGTTGCGCCAGCAACAGGGCCTGTTTCCGTTCAACAAGACGGGTGCTGAACTGGATGCCTACGTGAAGGAACGGGTCAAGGTCTACGCCGAGCTCGCGGATTCATTCGGCCTCATCAAGAAGTAAGTCCAACAAGTAAGCCGCGCCGCAAGGCGTCCCTTTCCATCGCGCGCTGCAAGGGTTCCCGCGCCGCCGGCCTGGCCGGTGGCGACGGGGGCGGCTGCGCCCGCGCGTTCCCACACTACGGAAAAGTGGATCATGAATGATCGAATCCTGGGCATCGGCGCGCTGGCGCTGGCGGCCTTCATGACAGCGGCTGGATGGGGCATCGCCGCCCCGTTCGCCTACGAACCCGTCGGCCCGCGCGCGTTCCCCTTGCTGGTGGCCGCCATCATCGGCCTATGCGGATTGTGGTTGGTCTACAAAGGCGGCCACACCGTGGAGGGCAATCCACCAGGGGCCAACGGACGCATCGCGTTGATGATGGCGTTCACGGTCGCCTATGCCTTCTTGTTTCAATGGTTGGGCTTCATCATCGCAACCAGCCTGATGACCATTTTTGTTGGCCGCTTGTTTGGCGGCGGTTGGGTCAAATGCGCCATCGGCGGCGTCGTCATGAGCATCCTGTTTTTCTTGTTGTTCGACAAAGTGCTGGACGTTGTCTTGCCCGGCGGCCTGCTGGAGACCTTGTTATGAGCGGCATTCTTGATCATCTTTCAATCGGCTTCGGGGTCGCGCTTACGCTCACCAATATTCTGGTGGCCATGATCGGATCTTTCATCGGCACCCTGGTGGGCGTGCTGCCTGGCCTGGGGCCCGTCAACGGCGTGGCGATGCTGATACCCATCGCCTTCGCCATGAACCTGCCGCCGGAAACCGCATTGATCTTGTTGGCGGCCGTGTATGTGGGCGCGGAGTATGGCGGCCGGATCACGGCGATTCTCTTGAACGTGCCGGGCGAGGCCAGCGCCATCATGACCACGCTGGACGGCTACCCCCTGGCGCGCCAGGGGATGGCCAACGTTGCGTTGTCGCTGTCGGCGTGGTCGGCGTTTTTCGGCGCCATCGTGTCGGTGGTCGGCATCATTTTGCTGGCGCCGCTGTTGGCGAAATGGGCTTTGGCTTTCGGTCCCGCCGAATACTTCGTGCTGATGATTTTTGCGTTCTGCTGCCTGACCAGCCTGCTGGGAAAGCAACCCGTCAAGGGTGTGCTGGCCGCGATGATCGGCCTGTCGATTTCGGTGGTGGGCGTGGATGCGAACTCGGGTGTATACCGCTACACGTTTGAATCCGTGCACCTGGCGGACGGCATTGATTTCGTGGTGGTCGTGATTGCGCTGTTCGCGGTCAGCGAAATGCTGGAGATGCTGGAAAAGGTCGTGCGTGGACACAGCGTCGAGGTCAAGCCCAGCGGCCGCAAGCTGTTCAACCTGAAAGAGTTGGCCTTCACGTGGTGGAGCGTGGTGCGCAGCGCCTTGGTGGGTTTTGGCGTGGGTGTGTTGCCGGGGGCGGGCGCAAGCGTGGCCGCGGCCGTTGCGTACTCGCAGGAACAACGCATCATCGAAGCCAAGGATCCGGACGCCAAATTCGGCAAGGGCGATATGCGGGGCCTGGTGGCGCCGGAAGCCGCCGCTACCGCGTCCGCCATTGGATCGTTTGTGCCGATGTTGACGCTGGGTGTGCCGGGATCCGGTACGACGGCCGTCATGATGGGCGCGCTGACGCTCTACAACATCACGCCGGGACCGGTTCTGTTCGACACCAAGCCCGAGTTGGTATGGGGCTTGATCGCATCGCTGTTCGTGGCCAACGTGTTGCTGTTCGTCATGAACGTGCCGCTGGTGCGCTTGTTCTCGAAGGTGCTGTCGGTGCCTGGGTGGCTGATGGTGCCGGGCATTCTTTGCATCAGCTATATCGGCGTGTATGCAATCAATTCGGGCACGTTTGATCTCTTGCTGGTGGCGGGTATTGGCGCGTTGGGATACTTCCTGCGCAAG
>Ga0160449_1000706_pt1 | contig 18466 bp, 22 predicted proteins | sample HID1975I_E1MG_FD_108216 | JGI IMG/M metagenome (GOLD analysis project Ga0160449, IMG submission 108216) | Enriched soil microbial communities from UW Madison campus, WI, USA - HID1975I_E1 MG | ecosystem: Environmental > Terrestrial > Soil > Unclassified | place: USA: Madison, Wisconsin...
CTCCAGGCTGAACAGGAAGGAAAGGGACTGTTTAAGCTTAAAGTTCACCACCGCAAAGGTGTCCGCCGGAGTACGCCCGGCGATGAAGGTAAAGCGGGTGCCGTCTGAGGCCATGATGGAAGTCCTTTCCTGTCCGTGGAGTTATTGACCAGAGCACATAGTCGAAACTGAATCATTACCCTGATAAATATAATAAAATCAACAATATAATGGACGTGAAAGATAAGATTGGAAGAGCGAGATGACTGTGACAGGTGTCACATAAAAGAAAATAGGGAAACCTACAAATGGTTCAGGCGTTCAATAGATTATTTTTTGCCGGATGTCGCTAACGCTAATCCGACCTACGTATGAGATCTCACAGGACGGATTAACGCAGCGTCATCCACCAGCTTTTACTTCTCCAGCGGCCACAACCACGCCGCACCGCGTACGCCGCTGGAGTCGCCATGAACCGCTTTGCGAATCGGGGTTTCGCATTCACCGCCAAAGACCCACGGCTTCACTAGCTGCGGCACTGTTTTGTACAAACGTTCGTTGTTACTCATACCGCCGCCGAGCACGATCACATCGGGATCAATAATATTGACAATGTGGGCCAGTGATTTTGCCAGGCGCATTTCGTAGCGAGCGATCGCCAGTTCTGCAACCGGATCCTGTTGCTCTACTAAATGCATGATCTCATTACCCTTAAGGGCATGACCACTCAAACGAAGGTAATCTGTACCGAAGCCCGTGCCGGAAATAAAGGTTTCGATACAGCCTTGTTTGCCGCAGTAGCAAGGCACTTCCTCGCGAAAACGCAATTCGTCTTCATCCATCCATGGTAAAGGGTTATGGCCCCACTCACCCGCCGTACCGTTGCCGCCAATCAGGCTACGCCCGTTAATGGCGATGCCCGATCCACAGCCTGTACCGATGATCACTGCGAAAACCATTGCCGCACCTGCTGCTGCCCCATCGGTTGCTTCAGAAACCGCCAGACAGTTAGCATCATTAGCAAGACGAACTTCACGCTGCAGAGCATCACACAGATCTTTATCGAAAGGTTGGCCGTTAAGCCAGGTTGAGTTGGCATTTTTGACCACGCGGGTATAAGGCGAGATCGAACCGGGTATACCGATACCTACGGTTCCAGTCTCACCCGTGGCCTCTTCTGCCAGGCGCACCAGCTCAACAATCGTGCCGATAGTCTGCTGGTAATCGTTTTTCGGCGTTGGCAAGCGATGGCGGAAAAGTTGTTTCCCGTCGTTGGCCAGAGCGATAACTTCTGTTTTTGTTCCACCTAAGTCGATACCAATACGCACGGCGATGCCCTCATTTAATTATTGTTATCAATAGAATAGAAGTGCAGCCCCGTAAAGGCAATGAAACACAGCGCCCGATTCGTTATCATGCCCGCTGCGTTTAACTGACAGTCCGGGAAATAATCATGGTGTGGTTCAAAAATTTAATGGTTTACCGTTTAAGCCGTGACATCACGCTTTCAGCGGATGACATGGAAAAACAGTTGGCCGCGTTTACTTTCACCCCTTGCGGTAGCCAGGATATGGCCAAGACCGGCTGGGTGTCGCCGATGGGTTCGCACAGCGATGCATTAACCCATGTTGCCAACGGGCAGATTGTGATTTGCGCCCGTAAAGAAGAAAAAATTCTCCCGGCTCCGGTGATTAAACAAGAACTGGAAGCGAAGATCAGCCGCCTTGAAGCCGAACAAGCTCGTAAGCTGAAAAAAACCGAGAAAGATTCCCTGAAAGATGAAGTGCTGCATTCTTTGCTGCCACGCGCTTTTAGTCGTTTCAATCAAACCATGATGTGGATTGATACCGTAAACGGTTTAATCATGGTGGATTGTGCCAGTGCCAAGAAAGCAGAAGATACTCTGGCGTTGCTGCGTAAAAGTCTTGGTTCGTTGCCAGTCGTGCCGCTTGCGCTCGAAAACCCAATTGAGCTGACACTGACCGAATGGGTTCGCTCAGGCGACGTACCTCCCGGCTTTGCGCTAATGGATGAAGCCGAGCTGAAAGCCATTCTTGAAGGCGGCGGTGTGATTCGTTGCAAGCAGCAGGACCTGGTTTGCGACGAAATTGCCGCACATATCGAAGCCGATAAAGTGGTCACTAAACTGGCTCTTGACTGGCAAGAACGTATTCAGTTTTTAATTGCTGACGACGGTTCGATTAAGCGTTTGAAATTTGCGGATACTATCCGTGAACAGAACGATGACATCGACCGCGAAGATTTTGGCCAACGTTTTGATGCTGATTTTATTCTGATGACAGGTGAATTAGCGGCGTTGATCAAAAGCCTGGTTGAAGCGTTAGGCGGCGAAGCCCAGCGCTAAAGTCCGTTCCCTCTTCCCTATGGGGAAGAGGGAAATAAATACATTATTTATCAGCCAAATAACGGCAAAGATAGGAAGTCGGTTCAGCAACTTGTAAATGGAATTCGCTGTGTCCGGGAACATGGAACACAGTACCCGCAGCATACGTTTTCCATTCGGTTTCGCCCGGCAGTAACACATGCAATGCCCCACTCACCACTGTCATTTCTTCTGGTTGAGCAGTGCCAAAAGTATATTCACCTTCAGCCATGACCCCAACACTTGCGCGGCCAGTACTGCTGCTGGTAAACCCAATAGATTTCACTTTACCGGAAAAGTACTCATTACTTTGAAGCATGACCAGGCCCTTTTAAAAATAGTTGAAAAAACAATATAGAGGGGAACTTAAGAGCCTGTCACGCAAATTATTGCCTGCCGTTAAGCGAGCAATTCCGACGCAAGTCGAGCAATCAGCACGTTCGATAACAATACCGGAACATCCAATGATTTTTGCAGCAAATCACGATGTTTTTGATGAAAACCCAGACAATCCAGAAGCAGTACATCCGCACCATCTGCTACCAGTTTCTTTCCTGCATCGATTAGATCCTGTTCCGTTCCATGAATCGGATTCGCCAATTCATACAGCGGTTCACTCTCTAAAAGTTGCCATTTTTGGCTCTGGAATTTAAGCATTTCAGGCACCGGGATAATAATCCCGACCTGATGCCCGACGACAATCGAGGCTACCAGCGGCGGGATGATGCGCTCTGGCTCCACCAAAATACCTTTGCGTACCGTTAGATTGGCAAAACGGTGTGAACTCATGAGTAAAATGACATCGAAACCCTGGTTATCCAGCACTTCAATCGCATCTTGCAACGCACGCTCTACTTTCTGCTTCCCCAAAGAAATCAGAAGATTACCGGATAAAAGAGTGAGTAAAGGTTCTTCACCTGCCTCCGGAGCATATTCCGCCATCACTTCGTCATGCGAAAGATTACCAAGCAAGCTGAATAGTTTGATTTGATCAGCAGAAATGTGATCCGTGAGTAGCGGCAGGATTTCACTGACCGGAACAACGCCGATGGTGATAATTGCCAATGTTTGTTTCATGTTTCGTTCCGCCCTTGTCCCATATCAGCCCCTCACTGCTGCGCTGGTATCTTTCCTGTGAATGATACTCTGCTGAAGGTCGTTCAATAATTAACCACAAAGCGTAGCAGCATAATTGCAGAGCATCTGCCGGAATATTCAACGAAACGCCAACGACATTAGTACAACATCACGATAATTATTTTTTAACAAATGGATTAACTGAAAGATGTGATTTATCGCAGGTCATTGAGTTAATTCAAAAGAGGGAGAAGATGCGGCATCCTTGCCAGTGACACTAGGTTTTTTGCGGATCTTCGTAACGCCGCTTAGCATCCCGCGCTTCTTGTTCTGTTTCATGCTCGCTAATTAGCGTGTCAGGATGGGGATGGTCGGCACGAAGTTGATACCAGGTCACTGTTTGGTCCGTTGCGCCTTTTTCAACGGCAACAATTCGCGCTTCCCGTGGATATGGAGGATTGCTCGCCATCGCTCTTCCTTAGGTTATGGATGAGCGTTAAGTATAGACAATGATTAGCTGGCATGAGCCGTATGCAATGCCGCCAGCACCGCGGCGACGATTTCTTCAGGGGAACGCGTGGCATCAACAACATGGTGTGCGGCCTGGTTATAGAGCGCTTCACGGGCCGCAAGCACTTCGACGATTTCATCGGTAATCGGCCTACCGGTAAGCGTAGGACGCTGGCCTTCTTCCGGGAAGGCTTCTAAGCGTGAGGCCAGGATTTGCGCCGGTGCACGCAGGTAGATAACCACGCCGTGCTCGCGCATAAACTGACGATTGCTTTCGGCCAGCACCATGCCGCCCCCGGTCGCAATAACCGTACCTGGCGCCGTAACGCTTTGCAGCGCACCAGACTCACGGCGACGAAAACCGTCCCACCCTTCTTGTGCGACGATATCGGCAACGCTCATTTTGGTGGTCGTTAAAAGGTAATGGTCGGTATCAACAAAGTTACAGCCCAATGCCTGCGCTAATGCAACACCCACGGTTGTTTTGCCACAACCTCGTGCGCCGACTAAATAAATGGGTTGAGTCATCGGTGGCTAATCCTTAGAAGTCCGCCAAAGAGTGTCATCATACCAGCAAGCTAGTACGCGGTGTAGAATTACATCGGTATTAAGCGCTTTTAGAGCGACTGGCCACAAGCAGCCACTTTTCGAGTTCGTTCGCAAATAACTGACGCTCACGCTGATTAAGGCTATCAGGCCCGCCGGTCTGCACACCACTGGCTCTCAATGTATCCATAAAATCTCGCATCGTAAGGCGTTCTCGAATGGTGGCAGGAGTGTAAAGCTCGCCGCGAGGATTGAGTGCAATCGCGCCCTTTTCCAGCACATCGGCAGCCAAAGGAATATCCGCCGTCACCACTAAATCGCCTTTTTCACAGCGCCTGACAATTTCGTTATCAGCTACATCAAAACCCGATGCCACTTGCAGGCTACGGATAAAACGCGAAGGCGGCGTTTTCATTCCCTGGTTTGCCACCAGAGTTACCATGGTTTGCGTGCGTTCAGCGGCACGAAACAACACTTCTTTTATCACTTTTGGACACGCATCTGCATCCACCCAAATTTGCATCACGACTCCTGATTGCCGACGCTAATGGATGGGATCTTGCCGTGCTTTTTGAGAATCGCAAACTTTATCTTTGCCTGCGGTTAGCCGAAGCCAGTGAAATCACGTTAAGCTATGCTCATCACACAACTCAAAACGATGGAGTGAGACTTTGGATAAGAAAATTGGATTTATCGGTTGCGGCAATATGGGAAAAGCCATTCTTGGTGGTCTGATAGCCAGTGGGCAAGTGCTTCCAGGCAACATCTGGGTCTATACGCCATCGCCCGATAAAGTCGATGCCTTGCGCGAGCAATACGGTATTAATGCCGCGCAAAGCGCACAGGAAGTTGCTCAAATTGCCGATATCGTTTTCGGCGCGGTGAAGCCCAATGTGATGCTAAAAGTACTGGGTGAAGTCAATTCCAGCCTGAATAAAGATACGGTGGTGATTTCCATTGCCGCAGGCATCACGTTGGATTCGCTGGCAAAAGCCCTGGGACACGACCGTAAAATTATCCGTGCCATGCCCAATACGCCAGCCCTGGTGAATGCCGGGATGACATCAATTACGCCAAACGCATTAGTCACCTCAGAAGATATTGCCGATGCGGTGAATATTTTCCGCAGCTTTGGTCTTGCTGAGGTGGTGTCGGAAACCATGATTCACCCGGTTGTGGGCGTGAGCGGTTCCGCCCCGGCATATGTGTTTATGTTTATTGAAGCGATGGCTGATGCTGCGGTACTGGGCGGAATGCCGCGTAAGCAGGCTTATCAGTTCGCGGCACAAGCGGTTATGGGTTCGGCGAAAATGGTTCTGGAAACCGGCCAGCATCCGGGCGAGTTGAAGGATATGGTCTGCTCACCCGGCGGAACAACGATTGAAGCGGTAAAAGTTCTGGAAGAAAAAGGGTTCAGAGCTGCTGTGATGGAAGCCGTGGTGAAGTGTATGGCGAAGTCTGAGCATTTAGGTAAATCGTAATCCTTATGCCCTCTCCTGCTTTCAGGTGAGGGCTTTATGCTGCTATATCAGCCACTTCAGTACGGCTTCGTCCAAGTTTTTTAGCTTTATACAACGCCACATCTGCCGCTTTTAACCATTCTCGATAGTTCACCATGTGCTTATTGAACTCCGCAACGCCCACGCTTATGCGCAGCGGTACATGAGGTGCTCGCGGTAAACGAAACTCGTCGAGATAGTCACGAACGCGAGCCATCGCCTGGATTGCACTTTCTTGCGGTGTCCCTGACATAATGACCCCAAACTCATCGCCACCGAACCGCCCTATCACATCGGTAATTCGCAGGCTAAGCTGCAAATGTTCAGTAATGGCGAGAATGGCTTCATCACCCACATCATGTCCAAATGAGTCGTTAATCGATTTGAAGTGGTCGATATCAATGAGCAATAGCGTCGCACTACGTTGATAACGTTGGCAGTTGTCATACTCGCCGTGCAGCAAATGCTCCCAGTGACGGCGGTTATATACCCCAGTCATACCATCGCGAGTGCTCATTTGCATCAACCTGCGTTTATGTTCCGAAAGTTTGAGCGCGGTGCGGTAACTGACGAGGCCAAAGTAAACGGGATAAACAAGCAGAAACGGCAGGCAAATCCATACCTGTGATGGCATGGTTTCCAGATTAAGAGGAATGCGTGCCAACCCTAGCGTTAACAGGCAACTCAGCAAGATCACCCCAAGCCCCATCCCAAACAATTTTACCCCACCACAGCCCACGTTGTTCATGCACAACATGGTGAAAATCAATGCCGAAGGAAGCGCATTCAGCCCCATGACGGCAATCCACACGCCACCCATTAATGAATCAACCATTAAATTGCGGATTTCTGCCCGGGCCGGGTCGCTCGAGCGATCGGCGGTTTGCCAGGCAAAATGCGGCCAGATAAAGCCATAAGCGACCAATAACAACCACCACCAACCGGACACTGGCTGCAAAACTAATACCGAAGAGACACAGAAAAAACCTGTCGCTAAGCCAATGATTCTTGGGATGTACAGGCGGCGGGCGAACCGTCGACCCGAGCGGTGCCTGTCTTCGTCAAGGTACGTTGAGCTTTCCATAATTCCCCCAGGAAGCCATCTACCAGAGCTGAATTCATCATTCATGATATTTAGGAATATTCTGAAACATTTGCCGTAATTATAGAAACTCAGGCCAGGGGGGAAGTATGATTTTTCGGGTGAGTCAGCGAACCGACTCACCCATTTAGGTTATTTGATTTGTTTTTTCAGGCAATTACTCATGAAAGTTTTTCGCGCATCGCCTGATAATGTCTGTTTGCCCGCCTGAGCATTACAATCTTTCATTTTCTGCTGCTGCGGAGTCAGACTCTTATCTGCTGGCTCTGACTGGCTGTTCTTCAGGCAGTTGCTCATGTAAGTTTTGCGTTCATCACCTTTCAGGGTTTGTGATGTGGCTTGCTGGTTACATGAAGTCATGCGTTGCTGTTGCGGAGTCATTGCTTTATCTGCTGCGGTTGCAGCCCCAACAACACCTGCCAGTAACACCATCATTAATACTGTTTTCATAGCACCATCCTTTTTATTGTGGTGCTTTAATTTTGGGTCGAGGTTTCCGAAAAGGCGAATATCCCAACGCTATAAGGGAAATTAAATGGGTTTAGTTAAAGAATAAAACCATGAACTGTCGTTTTACTTTAACTTCCCTTAATAATAAAAAAATCAGAGATAGTGACGCAGGCAATCAATTACGCGGTTGGGTTAACAGCTTATCTAAATATTGCTTCAGAAGGTCAGTATCACGCTCCGTTACCGCTTCGGTAGGTCGGACTTCATTTAGCGCGCTTTGAATATGGGTGACCATGGCCTGCCGATCATTCTTATCCATTCGGCAAAGCATGGCAGTAACAACTATTTCCAGGGCTTCAATTTGTGCGACAAACTCTTTTGACTCTTCTTCTTTTTCGGCGAGTTTAGACAGTAACTCAGAGATGAGATTCTTCATATTTATTGCCCAAAGGGATACGAAGCATGACGTTAACATTCTGATTTCATGTTGCATAGAGGGAGGCGAGACTATTTTTATACGGCTCTGCAAATATGTGTCAGAGAGCAAAAAAAATAGTATTACCCGTTATTTAGCATCTAAAAATAACTCTGAAATCATGGCGCGATCTCATTTCTTTTTTCGTCTTGTTGCTTTTTACGCTGCAACATTACAGCTAATTGCCAAACGTTGAGCAATACCACCACTGCCGTTGCAATAAATACCCATCGAAAACCGGCCATCGCAGAAACACCGGCCCCAATTAATGGCCCGACAACATTACCAAGATACATAAACGATTGATTATAACCAAATATCCGGCCTGTCACCTGATCGCTTGAATATTTCACCAACAAGGTTTGCACAGCCGGTAACATAGCCCCATCAGCAAAACCAAGTAAAAAGCGTAATACAGCTAGCTGCATCGGGGATGTCACCCATGACATAGCAAAAAATAATATCACTGCAAAAATTAGCGTCGCCATTAATACTCGGGCTGTACCGATTCTGTCGCCTAACTTTCCGAGTCGGGGGGCAGAAATAAGCGCGGATATACCCGGCACTGCGGCAATAAATCCACTAATAAACGCGATGTTGTTACTTTCCGGAGACAGATGTTTGATAAAAAGCGCGAGTATCGGGCCAATAGAGCCATTACAAAGTTGTATGACCATGGTGGTGACAAACAGGCTAATCATTAATTTGGGATAGGGTAAGGAAGCGAATACTGCTTTGCCGGATAAACGGTTTGCTTTGCTGATATTAGGACGCCCCCCTTCTTTGATCAGAAATAATGTCACTAAAAAGCTGACCATCAACAATGCCGCGGTGACGTAAAACACCATCCGCAAACCAAGGGTGTCGGCCATATAGCCTCCCAAAAGTGGGCCGACAATCACCCCACTGATTTGCGCCGTAGAAAGTGTGCTCAAAGCCCAGCCGCTGCGCTCACGCGGAACTTGAGAAGCCACTAATGCCATGGCATTGGGAATATATCCGGAAGTCAGCCCCATCACGGCGCGTAAAATAAACAATTGCCAGACGTTGGTCGCAAACGCCTGCAATAAAATAGCCACCGCCATACCCAGCGAGGCTCGCAGTAACATCAGTTTTCGACCTTTACGATCGGCAAGGCTGCCCCACATCGGCGACACTATCGCTGAGACCAGAAAGGTTACGCTAAATGTAAGCCCGGACCACATGGATAACGCTTCGTGAGAAGTCACGCCGAGCTGCTCAACATAGAGCGGTAAAAAAGGAAGAATTTGGCTAATGGCGAGGCCGGTAAAAAAACAACCGAACCACACCGAGATAATATTGACCTTCCAGGATTCCATACGGGGCACGCTTAATTAGTGGGGTAAAAAAAGCCAGGCTGAATACTGTGAAGTTTATCATACAAATAGTTGTTATCTACAAAGGCCATAACCCCGCATACCCAGGTGGAAATGGTCAGCATGTGCCGCATTGTATTCCGGGCCGAGTGAGTTGCCAAAATATGGGCAGCCGTTTTCAAACGCAGCGTGAAGATATTCCCGCCCTTTCCCATCTGAACGCCAGCCTTTCAGAATGCTGATTTGTTGCTGGTTGGCAAAGCCAAATCCGCTGATATCGAGCGCATCCGCCGTAGCATGCTCGCTCAAACGCGCGCCTTCACGATTGTAAATGTTGCGGCAGGCAAAACTCCCTAAATGATTGATATGAGTGAGTCGGCTGCCAAATTCACTCTGCGCTAACGGTACGGCGCGTTGATGAACAAACATCGTGCTGCTCAGTGCCAATGGGCAGCTGGCCAGAAAACTACTACTGAGCGCAACACTGCCAAAATTTTGCACGCGTACGGTATCGGTCAGCGGGCAATTTCCTGTGGTATCGGACACGCTACGGAAATTGAGTTGCCCGCGTTGTTTCGCCTGTTGTAACAGGGCGAGACAAGCCTGCGGATGGTTAGCCAAAGCCCGGAGTTTGTAGCGCGTGACGAGCGTCGGCGGGTCGTCAATAGAAAGCGGAGCAAAGGGATTGTACTGCGCGGGAACACGCTCATAGAGCCAAAAGCCTGTCGCGGCCACAATAACCATGCCAATGACAATCGTCACTCCTTTCACCATCCCATCACCTGATATTGTTTACGGAATAATCATTATAGAAGTTGAGCCGTTTTAAGCGTCAGGAAGCACATGAATCCTCGTAATGAGCGTGGTATGTTGTCCGCCTTTGTACTGTTTAAGGATGGGTTTGGGCATGGCAAAACTGCGGGTTGGGATTGTGTTTGGGGGCAAGTCAGCTGAACACGAAGTATCGCTACAGTCGGCGAAGAATATTGTCGACGCCATTGATAAATCAAAGTTTGAGGTGGTGTTACTGGGCATTGATAAAAAAGGCCAGTGGCATGTCAATGATGCATCCAACTATCTGTTAAATGCAGAAAACCCAGCATTGATTGCCCTGAATCGCTCAGGAACCAATGTTGCCGTGGTGCCAGGCCAAACAGAGAATCAACTGATTGAGTCCTCCTCCGCGCAGTTTTTAGCACCTGTAGACGTTATTTTCCCGATAGTTCACGGCACGTTGGGCGAAGATGGCTCCCTGCAAGGGATGCTACGCATGGCGAACCTTCCGTTTGTCGGTTCTGGCGTGTTAGGTTCAGCCGTAAGCATGGATAAAGACGTGACCAAGCGTCTGCTACGCGATGCTGGGCTGAATATCGCTCCGTTTATCACGCTGACCCGCGCCAACCGCAACAAGATTAGCTTCGCAGAAATTGATGCGAAACTGGGCCTGCCACTGTTTATCAAACCTGCCAACCAGGGTTCATCCGTCGGCGTCAGCAAAGTGAATAACGCGGCACAATATGAAACAGCAGTCGCCTTAGCTTTCGAGTTCGACCATAAAGTTGTGGTTGAAACCGGGATTAAAGGCCGTGAAATTGAATGCGCGGTATTAGGCAATGACGAACCGCAAGCAAGTACCTGCGGCGAAGTCGTGGTAAGCAGCGATTTTTATTCGTATGACACTAAATATATTGATGATAAAGGCGCACAAGTTGTTGTGCCGGCGGCGATTTCAGCCGACATCAACGATAAAATTCGTGACATTGCGGTGCGTGCTTATCAGACGCTGGAATGCAGTGGAATGGCGCGTGTTGACGTATTCCTGACTGACGATAATGAAGTTATTATCAATGAGATCAATACGCTGCCAGGGTTTACGAATATCAGTATGTATCCAAAACTCTGGCAGGCGAGCGGCTTAGATTATCAAACGCTGATTACACGTTTGATTGAACTGGCTCTCGAGCGAAACCTGCAAGATTGCGCGTTGAAAAGTTCAATTACCGCCTAAGACTTAATCTTTCGCCGTCGTCGGTTCTTCAGGTTCCGGGCGACGGCGAATAATAAATCCCGCCAACCAGAAGCAAATCACCCAGGTTACCAACCCGACTGCATAATTCTGCCAGCCTTCGGTTTTAAACCCCAACAAACCAATCACACCGTTCAAAATAAAGATGAGACCAATCGCCACGGCATAGTAGTGCCAGTCACGGCGCATTTTTGAAGACAATGTTTTAGCAGACATGATGCAACCCGTCAGGATAAAGAGAGGGCTTATTGTGGCATAGCCCACGGCGAGAAACCGCACGTAAATGCGGGCTAAACAGGATTTTGTTACGTGAATTTCACATAAGTTACAGATATGTGATCTCAGACATACATTCACAAACCAGGAGCATTCCGCACGTTAAATTACCAACAATCTGATATTGACAATGCATATGACCTGCCAAACTCAACGCAATTGAAGTATCAGGCCGCAGCCTGAATCGTTTTACTGTTGCATGGGAGGTCGTGATGGCTGATATGAGTTTGTCGAAACAGGTTGTTCCTGTAACAACCACGATTTCAACAACCAAAACAGAGAGATCTACCCGGAGTAATCTGGCATACGCTGCGTTCATTTTGCTGTGCTTTTGGGTTGGAATGCAGATTCTGAGTCTGATGGCTCACGCCCCGGGCGTGCTTGAGCACCTTGCCCAAGGTAATGATACTACCCGCCCACGCATTGAAATGGGGTTCATCGTCAGCACTGTATTTGGTGTAGTGCCGTTTCTCGCCGGTTGTGCACTACTGGGTGTGGTGAGCCTGGCATTGAAGTTCCACCATCGTTTTCACTTTTAAATCAATCCATAGTTAAATCAATGAATATACGCAGGGCTATCTGCCCTGCGCAGTCAAATATCAACGTTTCATACACGCTGCCCGTCGTTCATCGACCCGCTTTGCAAACCATGCCGTCGTCAGATTACGGGTGATTTTCGGACTTTCCAGCGTAATTCCCGGCAACATTTCTCGCGGCAATTTCTTACCCGATTTCTTCTCTGCTATCGCATAAACCTGCTGATATAAATCCGTTTTTTCAAAGTCTATGCTGTCGCCTTTTTGCAAAGCCCGGTGAATCTGGCTTTCACTCATATCAAGCTTTCCTGCCAGCTTTCTGACCGCCAGTTCCGTGCTACCTGCTTTGTCGGTGTTATACAAAATTAAATCGCCATCTAACGCCAGTTTTACACCGGTTGCCTTGCTGACCGCATTCTGGAACGCCGCGTTGCGACTGGCGTACCATCCCGCATTGAAATCTGCAAAGCGGTATAGTGGCTGAGTGTAATTCGCCGGGTAGTTCAGCAGATGGTAAGTGCCGAACCACAACCCGCCGCGACGAGTAAACACTTCCTGCCGCACGGTTCCTTCCATTTTCCACGGGTAGCCGCTGGTGTGTTGTTCGGCAAACGCGATGCTGACTTGCATAGGGCCACCGGTATGAACCGGATTGAGATTACCAAACAGTTTTAGCCCCATCGACACCATATCGATGAAATCATCAAAAATTGCGCTCAGTTGCCCCTCGGTTTTAACGTTATCCAGTCGTTCGCTGTAGCTCTTGCCGTTGGGTGATTTGATGAGTAACGCGGTGTGAACCAGAAACGCTGGGATATGCATTTTTTCAGCACGGCGGTCAATTTCCTTCCAGGCAATTTTACTCAAATTGGGGACTGCCGGGTCAGCCACGAGATTAGACTCCTGCTGCGCCACCGCCAGCACAGAGCAGATATTCTCTTCGCTTGGGGCGATATCCTGGCTCTTAAACGTGGTTGCCAAATCTTTCGCCCAGCTATTTCTGTCTTTTACGCTGGCAGGGATTTTTTGCTTTACCACTGTTTCGACATCAACCGGTTTAGTGGTTTCCGAAACGGAAGGCGCAGTTTTAGTGGTACAACCCGCCAGCACGAAAAGCGCGCCAAGGCTTAAAGCAAAAAAACCATGCTGCCTGTTTAACATACTCATATCGTTCCATTTTGATTGTTTTTATCGAGTCAGACGAAACAATAACAGTTATGCGGCCAGGCGTTTATCAGAGTTTGGCTTATAGTTAATGAACCTCCTGGCACTGACAAAATGTGCGCTTTTCTTGACACAAACTTGACAATTAGTTGCCTGGTCAGTAATTTCAAATGTAATTACTGACCAGGCAACTAATTCATGAGCAACAATCTGAATTTAAGCGACGATAAAATCGACAACAAATTCCACCTCGGTTTACTCATTCATCTCGCAAATCAATTTAAAGATCAGCTTATCAGCCAGTATTTCTCCGGCATGGATATTACTGCGGCGCAATTTAAGGTGCTGATTAGTATCTATAAAGGCGTAACCAGCCCCGTTATTATCAGCAAAAACCTGGTGATGGATGCTGGCGCAATGAGCCGCATGATTGAGCGTATGGTCAAGCGTGAACTGATTGTTCGTCACCCAAATCCACAGGATAAGCGCCAGGTGATTCTGGCTCTAACCGACAAAGGCCAACTGATCTGCGATCGTTTTCAAAATGAAGCGCTTGCCTCAATCATCAGTGACCTTACCGCACGCCTGACGCAGGATGAATCCCAGCAACTGGTCGCATTGATTACAAAAATGCTGCCGGATGACATTACTGCGCCACATCGATAACACCGTATTAAGGCCAAAAGATGGAAACCAATCCAGAAGTGCACGTTGAGCGTTCCAGTAAGCGCAAACGTAATTTTATTATTTTTATCCTGATTCTAGTGCTGGCAGCCGCGGGTTGTCTGGCCTGGTATCTGTTATATGCGCGTTACTACGAGTCGACAGACGATGCCTATGTAAACGGCAATCAGGTCATGCTCACCCCGCAAATTAACGGCACGGTGACGCAAGTGACGGCTGACGAGGGGGATTACGTTGAGAAAGGCCAACCGCTCGTTTTGCTTGATCCCAGCGATACCAAAATAGCACTGCAACAAGCGGAAGCCAGTCTGGCAAATACTGTACGGCAGGTTCGTGGTTTATACAGCACCGCGGATAACTACCGCGCGCAAGTTGCCGCGAAACAGGTGGCCCTGCAAACCGCTCAAAATGACTATGCGCGTCGTCAGAAAATTTTCTCAACGGGCGCAATTGCTGCAGAAGATCTTTCGCATTACCGCGATGCAGTTACCAGCGCACAAAGTGATTTAGCCGCCGCGCAACAGGCATTGCGGACCAACCTTGCGATGGTCGACGATACCGTGATTGATACCCACCCGGAAATCAAAACCGCCGTTGCAACGCTTCGCCAGCGTTACCTTGATAATGCACGTACCACGATTGTGGCCCCTGTTAGCGGTTACGTCGCTAAACGCGCGGTGCAACTGGGTATGCGCGTCACTTCAGGCACAACGCTGCTGGCCATCGTGCCGCTTAATGAAGTCTGGGTAGACGCCAACTTCAAAGAAAGCCAGATGAACACGATGCGTCTGGGGCAGAAAGTCACGATCAACGCCGATTTGTACGGTGATGACGTGGAGTATCACGGCACCATTGAGAGCCTGGGCATTGGTACCGGCAGCGCGTTTTCCCTGCTGCCAGCTCAGAACGCCAGCGGCAACTGGATCAAGATTGTTCAGCGTTTACCAGTGCGAATTACGCTAGATCCGCATGATATGCAGAAGCACCCGCTGCGTGTGGGTTTGTCGATGAATGTCCGCGTAGATATACGCAATAATGAAGAGGGTCATTTGCTGCCACAGCAAACGGTTAGCACGCCTCGTTTCACCACGGATGTCTATCAAGATTCTCTGGAAGCGGCTGACAAACTGGTGACGAAAATCCTTCATGACAACAGTAATGCGGTAGCATCAAGCGCCCATTAAGAGAGACGTTATGCAAGATAAGGCTGCATTCACGCCTCCCAATATGTGGCTGGCGGTGCTCGCGCTATCGCTGGCAACATTTATGCAGGTGCTGGACTCCACCATCGCAAACGTGGCGTTGCCCACTATTGCCGGTAATCTCGGTGTGAGTGCGGATCAAGGCACATGGGTCATCACCTCGTTTGCGGTATGTAACGCCATCGCTCTGCCGCTCACCGGCTGGTTTACCCGTCGCTTCGGGCAACTGAAGCTGTTTATCGGCTCGGTGGTGATGTTCACCCTCACCTCGTTCCTGTGTGGCTTTGCCCACAGTATGACCGAGCTGATTTTCTTTCGCGCTCTGCAAGGTTTCTTCGCCGGGCCGATGTTCCCAATGTGCCAGACGTTATTGCTGGTGATCTTCCCTTCCAGCAAACGCAGTATGGCGCTGGCGTTGCTGTCGATGGTGACGGTCGTTGCGCCTATTGTCGGCCCGATTACCGGCGGCTGGATTACCGATAACTACTCGTGGCCATGGATTTTCTATATCAACGTACCGATTGGGATATTTGCTTCGATTGTGGTCTGGACGCAGATGCGTGCTCGCGAAGAAACCACGACTCACGCGCCAATCGACTATATCGGTATCGCGCTATTGGTTCTGGGCGTGGGGCTGTTGCAGGTGGTGCTGGATAAAGGCAACGATCTGGACTGGTTCGCCTCGACGCACATCATCATTATGTCGGTGATTTCGGCGATTTCGCTGGTGTCGTTTGTTATGTGGGAGCTGGGCGAGCGGCACCCGATTGTGAACCTGCGCCTGTTCAAAGATCGGAACTTTGCTATCGGTACGCTTTCACTGACATTGGGCTATGCGGCGTTCTTCGCCATCAACATTATTCTGCCGCAGTGGTTACAAACGCAGATGGGTTACACAGCGATTTGGGCTGGTCTTGCTGCCGCACCAATGGGTGTGCTGCCGCTTATCATGACGCCGATCATCGGGCGTTACGCAACCAAGTTCGACCTGCGTATTCTGGCCTCGCTGTCATTCCTGACCATGGGGGCTTCGTGCCTGATTCGCGCGCAGTTTAATACCGACGTGGATTTCCGCACCATCGCTGAAGTGCAGCTGTTTATGGGGATTGGCGTGGCGTTCTTCTTTATGCCGATTACCACCATTGTGCTGTCGAATCTGAACGGTGCAGAAGTCGCGGAAGGTTCAGGCCTTGCAACGTTCTTCCGCGTGCTGGGTGGTTCTTTCGCTTCGTCATTGACGACCTGGATTTGGTCGCGCCGTGAAGTCTTCCACCATGCGAACCTTACTGAGAGCGTCTCCAACTACAATCCAGCAGCGGTGGATTATCTGGATAAAATGGGTGGAGCAACGCAGCAACACATGGCGTTTATAGACAAAACCATTGAGCAGCAGGCCTACATGATGTCGACCATCGACTACTTCTGGATTTTAGGTTGGGGGTTTATGGCGCTGATTATCGTGATTTGGTTTGCCCGGCCGCCGTTTGTTCGTTCGGGCGCACCGAGCGCACCATCTGCAGGGCATTAAATCAAACGGGCGGAATTTATCCGCCCGTTTTCTTTTAGACTATCTCACCCGCTTCTTCGACAGGTATATCGTGCAAAGTGCGCTCGAAACTGCGCAGACGCTTGTAGATGGACATCAGTTCCACCAGCGTAGTCCACGAGTTAATTAGATACTGGAATGCACTGCGCACGCGGTCGAACACATTGGTTATTTGCGTCATTAGACCAAGGGTAATCGTTCCGGCCACAATAGACGGGAACAGCAAAATGAGCCCGAAAATATTATCGACTTGCAGATAGAGAATACGGGCAATATTAAAGTAAGTGTAATGGAAATAAAGGCGGAAATAATTCTGTCTCACCGCATTATAGAGAGCTTTAATCGTCGGAGGCGCTGCGCGTGATGGATCGTCTTCGCCATAAACCAGCTCTTTACGATAAGCAGCTTCAACACGCTGATTATTAAACTGCAATCCAGGTAATTTAATCCCCACAACCGCCAACAGGCCGGTTCCCATCACAGACCAGACAATCGCCGCAATAACCAGCCCATACGGTAAATGCCCTACGAGCGGCAGTTCTGGCACGTGCGGAGAAAGCGCGACAAGCACAGGAAGAAAGGCTATCAGGGTCATGATCGACTGCAATAAGCTGACCCCCATATCTTCGAGCGTAGAAGCAAAGCGCATGGTGTCTTCCTGCACACGCTGCGCAGCACCTTCAATATGTCGAAGGCGTTGCCAATGCTCCATATAATATTCGTTCATTGCCGTACGCCAGCGGAAAATATAGTGGCTAATAAAGAAGTTATTTAACACCGCAACGGTCACTGAAATTAACGCAATGCCGAGAAAAATACCTAGCTCACTGTAAAACTGGCTGATAGTGACTTTATGAGGAGCACTGAGCGCCTGCTGAATCAGATCGTAAAATGGCGCATACCAGGCGTTAATGGCAACGCTCACTTCCACTAAAAACCAGGTGACGAACACAATGAGTGCTGAACCAAGTATCGACCAGCGCTGCCAACGATGCGGGGAATAAACAGACCAAAATAGATAAAACAAGCCCACACTAACAGCATAGAAACCGTAGAAAACCAACGATTTTAATGACCAAAAACGCGCAGCACTAATAGGATCCTCATTTGAGGCTCCAGCCAAACGTTGAAGCCAATTGCCTCCGCCAGCTTGCCAGAAAACAACGGCGATCATCGCCCAAATAAAAGCCGACAGAAAAAAGGCTGTCGGACGAGGGAAAAACGATTTAAACATCTACAACACTCCTGAAAACAAACTCTTATTGTTATGACCACCCGGGCGCGATAAGGCTCGCTCAATGTTGTATCAAGAGATGTCAGGCTAAGGGTGCTTTACCAGTCGGTGAGGATATCTGCGGTCGTTTTTACTCGCAGAGTATTTCCCGGAATCGTAAAGTTGCGCCAGACATCGTTGTAATGCTCGATCAACACTTCAGCAAGAGCCGCCGGACGATTTGCTGTGGTATGGGCATCAAGGGCGACAGTCATAGCATAACCACGACTAGCTCCGTTTTTAATAGTAGCGTCAACGCAATAATCCGTTGCACAACCACACACCACAAATTCGTTTATTTGATGACGGGTGAGAACATCTTCAAGGTCTGTGCGATAAAACGCATCGCATGCAGTTTTGGTGATATAAAGCGCATCAGCAGGTTGATGAAGTTCGGGCAA
>Ga0160449_1000707_pt1 | contig 18445 bp, 16 predicted proteins | sample HID1975I_E1MG_FD_108216 | JGI IMG/M metagenome (GOLD analysis project Ga0160449, IMG submission 108216) | Enriched soil microbial communities from UW Madison campus, WI, USA - HID1975I_E1 MG | ecosystem: Environmental > Terrestrial > Soil > Unclassified | place: USA: Madison, Wisconsin...
AACTCGATGCGCGCCTTAACAATTGCAGCGTCTTTGCGCAAACGCTACGTCATGCCTGCGCAACGCATCTTGCGGTTCACGTCGTGACTCGTCCGGAAAATATTCATATTCAGGCACTGTGTCGTGCACAACAAATCCCTTTCACGCTTATCGAAAGCGCAGGTCTGGGAGAATCTATTGCCGCAGGCGTTAGCGCGACCCCTCACTGGAATGGCTGGCTGATTCATCTGGCCGATATGCCCTTTGTTCCCCCCGCCATGTTTGTCCAGGTTGCGGATGCGCTGGCGCTTCACGAACTGGTTCGCCCGCGCGTGAATGCGCAACCCGGCCACCCGGTGGGTTTCGCTCATTGCTGGTACGACAAACTGAGTCGCCTGACGGGTGATAACGGCGCGCGCGAACTGCTGCGTGCAGAAGCGGTGCATTTTATCGAGATTGTAGATGGCGATTCGCAATGCGATATCGACCTTCCATCGCACCTGGAGCAGGAGAATAAATATGCAGCATCTTGATATGAATGTGATTCGCCAGGCGCGTGACTGGCTTGCCGGGCAGCCTGTCTGGCTGTGTACGGTACTCAATACTTACGGTTCATCGCCGCGCTCGCCAGGTGCGCTGATGGCGGCAACCAACGATGGTCGCTTCTGCGGCTCGCTTTCCGGTGGCTGTGTGGAAGAGGATTTTTTACAACGCATTGCGCAAGGTGAATATCAGCAAGCCAGCCAGATTGTGCGCTACGGCGAAGGCGGGCTGGAACCGGGTATTGCGCTGCCTTGCGGCGGGGTGCTGGATATTCTGGTTGAGTATTTACCGGCGAGCGCGGGGAATATTGCCTACCTTGAGAAAATGGGCGATGCGTTAAGCGGCCATTTCGCCCTGCAAAAATGCCTGACGCTGCCTGAACCTTGCTGCCATCTGGAAGTGACTGGCTTTGCCGATATCACCCAGGTCGAGCGCAACGGGCAACACGTAATGTTGCACATTGCCGCCGCCCCACGTTTGCTGATTGCCGGGCTGTCGAGCGTTGCGCTGTACTGCGCAGATTTTGCCAGTTCACTCGGGTTTGAAGTGTTAGTTTGCGAGAATCGCCCGGACGCGCTGGAAAACTTTGCCGCCCTTCTGAAATCTGAAATCACGTTAATTAAACAATTCCCGGCGAACTATCTCGAGCAAAATTCCTGCCACGCCAACACGGCGATCGTCGCGCTAACGCACGATCCACGTATGGATGATTTAACGATGATGGAAGCGGTGAATACGCCTGCGTTTTACATTGGCGCGATGGGTTCACAGAAGAACAGCGCCCGCCGTCTGGAGCGATTACACAATCTGGCAGAGTTAAGCCCGGAGGAATTACAACGTATTCACGCGCCGATTGGCTTGCCGCTGGGTAGCAAAACGCCCGCAGAAATTGCGCTGGCGGTGATGGCGGATATTGTGAAGCGGAAAAACGAAGCGCGGGGATAAACAGGGGTTGCCGTAGCAGTACGGTGGATAAGCGTCAGCGCCATCCACCGCGATAAATATTACTTCTTCGCGACGTGTACGCGAGAAGTTAAACCACGCAGGAAGTAGCGCAGGAACTGGTCGCCACATTCGCGGAAATTCTTGTTTTCAGGGGCACGCATCATCGCAGTGATTTCTGGCATAGAGATGCGGAATTCCTGGCTGGTTAAAATTTCCAGCACATCATCAGTTTTCAAATCAAACGCAATACGCAGTTTTTTCAGGATGATGTTATTAGTCATCTTGCGTTCAATTTTTGGTGCAGGCTTGCTTTCGTCTTTGCCGCGCTTGAAGTAAATCAAACCGTTAAGGAAGTTTGCCATCAGAATATCCGGGCAAAGTTTGAAGTTCTCTTCGTCTTCTTTTTTGGTCCAGGTAACAATTTGCTCTGCAGTAACGGCCGTGTCGGTCAGGGCGAAAATTTTCACCATGTCGTCATTGCCCAAATTCAGCATGTAGCGCACGCTGCGTAATACGTCGTTATTCATCATAGTGGTGGTTCTCTCGTTCCAAATCTTGAAAGCGGGGAGTATATCGGCATGACCGCATATACCCTACATAAAACTAACTCGTTTTAAACTAGACCGCTTTCAACCCCAGCGCCTCTTTCAAGCTTTTTAAATAACGGCGACTCACCGGGACAGAGTTCCCGTCACGTAGCATTAATTCTGCCTGGCCGCCGTCTTCGAAGCGGATCTCTTTAAGATGCGCCATGTTAACCAGGTATTGCCGATGGCAGCGTACCAGCGGCGTTCGGCTTTCGAGCGTTCGCAGCGTGAGTTCGGTAAAACCTTCGCTCCCCTGCGCGTTGGTGACGTAAACCCCGCTCATTCGGCTGCTCGCGAACATCACCTCTTCCATTTGCAGCAAATAAATGCGGCTCTGCCCGGTACACGGAATGAATTTGAGATCTTCCTGATTGGGTGCGAGTAGCGTGATGTCCTGATCCACTCGCTCGTGGCGCAGACGATGCAGCGTTTTCTCAAGGCGTTTGCTATCAATTGGCTTGAGCAAATAGTCGAAGGCGTGTTCTTCAAATGCCTGCACCGCGTATTCGTCAAAGGCGGTGAGAAACACGATCCAGGGCCGCTGTTCAGGGTCCAGCATGCTTGCCATTTCCAGGCCGCTGATGCGCGGCATCTGGATATCAAGAAACACCACGTCCGGGTGCAAACGGTGCACGGCACCAATCGCTTCCACCGCGTTTCCGCACTCCCCTACAATCTCCAGATCGGTCTCGTTTTGCAGCATGACTCGCAGATTCTCACGCGCCAGCGGCTCGTCATCGACAATCAGCACTTTTAACATGGGGTTTCCTCCAGAGGTAAACGTAGGGTAATACGGGTAAATCGGTCTGATTCGAAGTCCACTTTTATGCCGCAGTCATCGCCATAACGAGCGCGCAAGCGCTTGTCGACCAGACTCATCCCCAGCCCGCTCGCCGTGGGGTTGTCGTGATATAGACCGGCGTTATCTTCTACGGACAAGTGCAAATGCTCGCCTGTCTGGCAGGCATTTATGGTGATTTCACCGACGCCAAGCAGTTGCGAAGTGCCATGCTTTATGGCGTTTTCGACTATCGGCTGTAATGAGAACGCCGGTAAACGCACCTGCGCCAACGCCTGCGGGATATTCAGCTGCACGCGCAAACGTGATTGAAACCGTGCCGGCTCGATTTGCAGATACGCATTCACATGCTCGATTTCGTCGGCCAGGGTCACAATCTCGCTTGGGCGCTTTAGGTTTTTACGGAAAAACGTCGAGAGATATTGCACCAGCTGGCAGGCTTGTTCGTTGTCGCGGCGAATCACTGCAACCAGCGTGTTCAGTGCGTTAAATAAGAAATGTGGGTTTACCTGCGCATGCAGCAGCTTAATTTCGGACTGCGTGAGCATCTGTTTTTGCCGCTCGTACTGCCCGGCAAGAATCTGCGCCGATAACAGTTGCGCAATCCCTTCGCCCAGCGTGCGGTTAATGGAGCTGAACAGGCGGTTTTTCGCTTCGTACAGTTTGATAGTGCCAATCACGCGGCTATTTTCGCCGTACAACGGGATCACCAGCGTCGAGCCTAATTTGCAGTTGGGATGCAGCGAGCAGCGGTACGGTATTTCGTTGCCATCGGCATACACTACTTCACCACGTTCAATCGCCTGCCAGGTGTAATCAGACGAGATGGGGCGACCCGGTAAATGGTGGTCAGCGCCAATGCCGGTAAAGGCCAGCAGCTTTTCATTATCGGTGATGGCGACTGCGCCGATATCCAGCTCCTGATGCAGCACCTGCGCCACTTTCATGCTGTTTTCCTGGTTAAAACCCTGGCGCAAAATCCCTTCGGTCGAGGCCGCCACTTTTAGCGCGGTGGCCGAAAATGCCGAGGTGTATTTCTCAAGCATCGCGCGTTTATCGAGCAGGATGCGCATGAATAGCGCGGCACCAACGGTGTTAGTCACCATCATCGGTGCGGCAATGCTTTTCACCAGATTGAGCGCATCGGCAAACGGGCGGGCAATCAGCAGAATGATGCCCATCTGGAAGAATTCGGCCAGCAGCGTAATGCCGCCTGCGGTCAGCGGGTTAAACAGCAAATCGCTACGCCCACGGCGAATCAGAAAACGGTGTAGCAACCCGCCCAGCAATCCTTCAACGATGGTTGAAAACATGCAGCTTAATGCCGTCATGCCACCCATCGAATAACGGTGCAAGCCTCCGGTTAAGCCCACCAGTCCGCCCACTAACGGGCCGCCGAGCAACCCGCCCATCACCGCACCAATCGCCCGCGTGTTAGCGATGGAGTCGTCGATGTGCAGGCCAAAATAGGTGCCCATAATGCAGAAGATGGAAAACGTGACGTAGCAAAGTAATTTGTGTGGTAAACGTACGGTGACCTGCATCAGCGGGATAAACAGCCGCGTTTTACTCATCAACCAGGCGATAACCAGGTAGACGCACATCTGCTGAAGTAACAGTAATACCAGGTTAAATTCGTACATCATCAGCGCCAGTGAGTATTAATGGGCGCGTAACATACACTGACACGCTTTAACTTTCTTTGAAGGGTTTCAATAATTTTTGATTTGGTGCCGGGGATAGCACTATTTCGGATTCAGTTCCAGGCGCCCTCACCCTGGCCCTCTCCCACGGGAGAGGGGACTCGGTTTTCTCCTTCTCCCTCAGGGAGAAGGTTGGGATGAGGGGGGTTTTAAATTACACCGCTCTGAACGCGATATCCGCAGGGATCACTTCCCCACCCCAGTAAAGCTGGGCTGCAACGCTCCCAGCCAACTGGCGGTATATCGCCGTAAACTCGCTTTCCGGGCGGCTAATCACCGTCGGTTTACCGGCATCGAGATCTTCACGCAGCGTAATGTGCAGCGGCATCTGACCCAGCAGTTTGGTGTGGTACTGATCCGCCAGTTTTTGCGCGCCGCCGGTGCCGAAAATCGGCTCGTGGTGCCCACAATTGCTACAAATGTGCATGCTCATGTTTTCAACGATACCCAATACTGGCACATCGACTTTCTCAAACATCACAATACCTTTGCGGGCGTCAATCAGCGCAATATCCTGCGGCGTTGTCACCACTACCGCCCCCGTTACAGGGATATTTTGCGCCAGCGTGAGCTGGATATCGCCCGTTCCCGGCGGCATATCCAGCACCAGATAATCGAGATCCGGCCACATGGTTTCTTGCAGCATTTGCATCAGCGCTTTGCTGGCCATCGGGCCACGCCACACCATCGCGTTTTCATCCGTCACCAAATAACCAATGGAGTTTGTTGCCAGGCCATGCGCCACGATTGGCGTCATGTGCGTGCCATCAGGCGACGTTGGGCGCTCGTGTTCCGCGCCCAGCATGGTTGGGATCGACGGGCCGTAAATATCCGCATCCAGAATCCCGACCTTTGCCCCTTCGGCAATCAGCGCCAGCGCCAGGTTGACCGCCGTGCTGGATTTCCCCACACCGCCTTTGCCTGAACTCACCGCAATAATGTTTTTCACGCCGCTAATGCCGGGGTGATTTTTCACACGTTTTAGCGTGGCGATGTTGTGGCTCAGTTTCCAGTCCACCGCTTTCGCGCCGGTAATACGCAATAAATCCGAGCTGCACTGTTCTTGCAGTTCTTCAAACGCGCTGCGCCAGACAAACGGCATAAGCAGTTCGACATGCAGCGTGTCATCCAGCATAGCGACGTGATGCAGCGCTTTAAGCGCAGTCAGATTATGTTTGAGGGTTGGGTGCTGAAAATTGGCCAGTGTCCCGGCGACCATAGCGCGTAGCTGCTCGGGGGAACGACTTGACGGGGATTGCGAATTCATCCCGGCTCCTTATGTTTTTATTGTCGGACATTGCAGTTTGTTAAGCATACCAGAAGCCACCAGGCGCGATAAAATTTCCTTGTTCGCCTTGTGTGGTTTACCGCAAGGCGGCTCTCAGTTAACATCTAAGGCCCTTTTCTCTTTAGAAGATGCAATTTCTACTATGGCTCATACCGCGAAAAAATTATTGGTAACGTGCGCACTCCCGTACGCTAACGGCTCAATCCACCTTGGTCACATGCTGGAGCACATCCAGGCTGACGTCTGGGTCCGTTACCAACGAATGCGCGGAAACATGGTCAACTTCATCTGCGCAGACGATGCACACGGTACGCCTATCATGCTGAAAGCACAGCAATTAGGGATTACCCCAGAACAGATGATTGCCGAGATGAGTCAGGAGCATCAGACTGATTTTGCTGGCTTTAACATCAGCTACGATAACTATCATTCCACGCACAGCGACGAAAACCGCGAGCTGGCGTCGCTGATTTATGGCCGTTTGAAAGAGAACGGTTTCATTAAAAACCGTACCATTTCTCAACTTTTCGACCCGGAAAAAGGCATGTTCCTGCCTGACCGTTTCGTGAAAGGCACCTGCCCGAAATGTAAAGCCCCGGACCAATACGGCGATAACTGCGAAGTGTGTGGCGCAACATATAGCCCAACCGAGCTGATTAACCCGCAATCCGTGGTTTCCGGCGCAACGCCTGTGATGCGTGATTCCGAGCACTTCTTCTTTGATTTGCCATCATTTAGCGAAATGCTGCAAGCCTGGACTCGTTCTGGCGCGCTGCAAGAGCAAGTGGCGAACAAAATGCAGGAGTGGTTCGAGTCTGGCCTGCAACAGTGGGATATCTCCCGCGATGCGCCGTACTTCGGCTTCGAGATTCCTGATGCGCCGGGCAAATATTTCTACGTCTGGCTGGACGCGCCAATAGGTTACATGGGCTCCTTCAAAAACCTGTGCGACAAACGCGGCGATACCGAAAGCTTTGACGAATACTGGAAGCAAGATTCTACGACTGAGCTGTACCACTTCATCGGTAAAGACATCGTGTATTTCCACAGCCTGTTCTGGCCTGCGATGTTGGAAGGCAGCGGTTTCCGTAAGCCAACCAACCTGTTCGTTCACGGCTACGTGACGGTGAACGGCGCGAAGATGTCCAAATCTCGCGGCACGTTCATTAAAGCCAGCACCTGGTTGAACCATTTCGACGCCGATAGCCTGCGTTATTACTACACCGCGAAACTCTCTTCGCGCATCGACGATATCGACCTGAACCTGGAAGATTTCGTGCAGCGCGTAAACAGCGATATCGTCAACAAAGTGGTCAACCTGGCATCCCGTAATGCAGGCTTTATTGCCAAGCGTTTTGACGGCCAACTGTCTGCTGAAATCGCTGACCCGGCGTTATACAAAACCTTTACCGACGCTGCGCAAACTATTGGCGAAGCGTGGGAAAGCCGCGAATTTGGTAAAGCCGTGCGTGAAATCATGGCGCTGGCAGACGTGGCGAACCGCTACGTTGACGAACAGGCTCCGTGGGTTGTGGCGAAGCAGGAAGGCCGTGATGCTGACCTGCAAGCCATCTGCACCATGGGTATTAACCTGTTCCGCGTGCTGATGACCTGGCTGAAACCGGTTCTGCCTACGCTTGCGGAGCGCACTGAAGCCTTCCTGAACTGTGAATTAACCTGGGATAGCATCAACGCCCCGCTGTTGAATCACAAAGTGAATAACTTCAAAGCGCTGTATAACCGCATTGAAATGAAACAGGTTGAATCGCTGGTTGAAGCATCGAAGGAAGAAGTGAAAGCCGCAGCCGCTCCGGTCACTGGCCCACTGGCTGACGACCCAATCGGCGAAACCATTGCCTTTGATGATTTTGCGAAAGTGGATCTGCGTGTGGCGCTGATTGAGAAAGCAGAATTTGTTGAAGGTTCTGACAAGCTGCTGCGCCTGACGCTGGATCTTGGCGGTGAGAAACGCAACGTGTTCTCCGGCATTCGTTCTGCTTACCCGGACCCGGCAGCACTTGAAGGCCGTTTGACCATTATGGTGGCAAACCTGGCACCGCGTAAAATGCGCTTCGGCATCTCAGAAGGGATGGTGATGGCGGCAGGTCCTGGCGGGAAAGATATCTTCCTGTTAAGCCCTGACAGCGGAGCGCAAGCCGGTATGGCGGTTAAGTAATACCGAACGCTACAAACAAAATACCCCGGCAAGCCGGGGTATTTTTTTGCTAGTTGAGGGGCGATAAGTTGTAGGAAGGATACGCGAAGCGTCATCCAACAGATAAAGCTACGCGTCCGTCCGATTACCCACGCTTTTATCTTTCAAAAACACAAACATCAAACCTAACCAAATCACACCGCCAAACAAATTCAGCAGGCTGAACAGACCGTTGCCGCCAAACAGATAAGCGTGTTTGCTCACTTCGATACCGACGGTGAAAATCAGCATCTGCAACATGCCCATTGCCGCCGAAACTGTGCCTTTGCTCATGTCACTGGCAAATAGCGTCAGGCGCACCAGGCCTGCGTTGGCAAGGCCAATACCGAAGGCGTAAATGCTCAACCCGGCAGTCATCCACAAATAAGCATGTGTTGATGCCACGGTTGCAACAGCGGCCACCACCAGCCCCGGCACAATCCACCAGCCGCCCATAATAATCAGCGAGCGCACGCTGCGGCGTGACGTTAAACGCGCCAGCACCAGATTGCCGAGAATCAATGCGCCGAAGATAGGCACCTGCAATAAACCATATTCGTACGTCGACAGCTTTTCACCGCTAATGATGATAATCGGTGACTGCGCAATCCACGCCAGCAACGGCAGGCTGACAAAACCAATCGCCAGCGCCCCGGCCACAAAGCGCCCGTTTTTCAGCACCAGTTTGTAGTCATGCCCTAAATCGCGCAGCGAGAGTTTTTCACCCAGACGCGTCGCGGTTTCCGGCATCGCGCGGTGTAAGCCGTAGAAAGAGAACGCCGCCAGTGCTGCAAATAGCACAAACATGGTTTCCCACGGCGCGTAGTGGATCCACGCGGCCCCAACCAAAGGGCCGAGTAGCGGCGCAATGAGCGCCACGTTCGCCATCAGCGCCGTGATTTTGATACACACCGCCTCCTCGAACGATTCCTGAATCGCCGCATAACCGACCGCGCCAATAAAGCACAAGCTGACCCCTTGCAGGAATCGCAGGAAAGTAAATTGCTCGATGTTTTGCGCCAGCAACGTCGCCAGACAAGTGACGATAAACCACACCACGCCGGTCAACATCACCGGGCGACGGCCAATACGATCCGAAAGCGGCCCTAACAGCCACTGTAAAAACATGCCGCCAGCCAAATACGCAGTCATGGAGGTCGGCACCCATTCGATTCCCGCGTTGTATTGTTCGACAACCGCCAGCATGCCGGGCTGGATCATGTCATTGCCGATATACGTAGAAAATTCATAGAGCACCAGGCACAGCGGGAATAGCAGTGCCTGGCGACCCAGTCGCTTATTATTTTGCATGAAAAACTCGAAGGAGAAGAAAAACGAACGAAGTGTAATAAATTGGCTTCGCGGTAGATAGTGAATTGTTATTTAACAAGCACAATCGTTCAGTCGTTTAAGGATTTCTTAAGAAGCTCAAAGTAGGCTGTCGTCCTATGGTCACGATGCAGGGTGTACGGCATCATCTTCATTTGACGGGTTAAGGAACTCATAACGTTATGATTGAACAATTGAATCAGTCTCTTTTTTTGCTGATGAATGCCACACCTGAATCGCCCGAATGGTTGATTAAATTTGCCATTTTTATTGCCAAAGATTTGATTAACATCGTGCCACTGTTGATTGCCATTCTGTGGTTGTGGGGGCAACGCCGCCAGATGACTGCACAACGTGTCGTCGTGATTAAGACCGCGCTGGCCATTATCGTTAGCGTGTCGCTATCGTGGATTATCGGCCATGCTTTCCCGCACGACAGGCCGTTTGTCAGCGGATTTGGCTATAACTTCCTGCATCATGCGCCAGATGATTCTTTCCCAAGCGACCACGGTACGGTGATTTTCACCTTCGCGCTGGCGTTTTTGTTCTGGCATCGGGTTTGGTCTGGCGTGGTGCTTTTTGCTATCGCCTGCGCGATTGCCTGGTCACGCGTTTATCTTGGCGTGCACTGGCCGTTGGATATGCTCGGCGGTTTGCTGGTGGGCTTGTGTTCTTGCCTGTTGGCGCAAATGGTCTGGAACCTGCTTGGCGAGTCGATTTATGCGCGCTTGCATCAGGCCTATCGTTTCTGCTTTGCCCTGCCCATCCGCAAAGGTTGGGTGCGTGACTAACCCTTTGAGCAAAGGTAAGATGCGTTAATTAACGCCCTCACCCCAACCCTCTCCTTCTGGAGAGGGAATTAAAAGGTTTAGTTGCTCATTATGGAAACCCGGCGCGACGAACGCATCAATCGCCTGATTCAGGCGCTTAAACGCAGCGACAAAATTCACCTTAAAGAAGCGTCCGCTTTGTTGGGCGTTTCTGAAATGACGATTCGACGGGACCTTAATAGCGAACCTGGGCCGGTGGTTTTGCTGGGGGGATATGTGGTTCTCGAACCCCGCAGCGTCACGGCTAACCACTATCTGTTAAGTGACCAAAAAACCCGTCGTATTGAAGAAAAACGCCATGCGGCGCGTATCGCTGCGGCATTAGTTCGCCCGCACCAGACGGTATTCTTTGATTGCGGCACCACCACGCCTTACATCATTGAAGCGCTGGATGATGAGCTGGAATTTACCGGAGTGTGTTACTCGTTAAACACATTTCTGGCGTTGCAGGATAAACCCGGCTGTCGGGTTATTTTGAGCGGCGGCGAATTTCACTCCAGCAATGCGATTTTCAAACCGATTAATTTCCAGGAATGTCTGAATAACTTTTGCCCGGATATCGCCTTTTTCTCGGCGGCGGGCGTTCATACACGTCACGGCGCGACCTGTTTTAATCTTGATGAGTTGCCAGTAAAACATTGGGCGTTAGCGATGGCGCAGCAGCGGGTATTGGTGGTGGACAGCAGCAAGTTCGGCAAAGTGCGTTCAGCCTGTATGGGGCCGCTTGCTAGTTTTGATTTGATTATCAGTGATGAAAAACCCGACGCGGCATTTGTTGAATTTGCCGCGTCAGAGAATATTCAGATTGAGTGGTAATAAATAAGCTATACCCAAAATAGTTTGAGATTGCAGGTAGGCGGCAAGGACGTGAATCCCCAGGAGCTTACATAAGTAAGTGACTGGGGTGAATGACCGTAGCCAACACCCCTGCAACTCAAAATATGAAGGGTATTAGAACCAGGAGCCGAACCAGGAATGGAACTTCATTAATACGAAGTCCCACATCCGGCTAAAGAAACCGCCCTCTTCTACTGCTTCCATCACCATCAGCGGGCGCTGTTCGATAGATTTGCCGTTAAGCTGGAAGTCGATTGTGCCGACAACCTGGCCTTTTTTCAGCGGCGCGGTTAGCTGAGGTTCGGTCAGCGAGAAGCTCGCTTTCAGGTTCTTCAACTGGCCGCGAGGAATAGTGACCGAACCCCCTTCACCCGCCCCGAGATTCACTTCGCTCTTGTCCCCAAACCACACGCGCTGGGTCACAAACGTGGCGTCCGGTTTAATTGGCGTCACGGTTTCGAAGAAGCGGAAGCCCCACGTCAGCAGTTTTTCACTTTCGTTGAAACGAATACGGTCAGTTTTGGTTCCCAGAACGACGGAAATCAAACGCATGTCGCCGGAGGTGGCCGATGCAACCAGGTTGTAGCCTGCCCCGGTGGTCGTGCCGGTTTTCATACCGTCAACGTTAAGATTGCTGCTCCACAACAAGCGGTTACGGTTCGGCTGCTTGATGTTGTTGAAGGTGAACTCTTTCTCTTTATGGATAGCGTACTCTTCAGGCACATCATGAATTAACGCTTTGCCCAGCAGCGCCATATCACGCGCGGTACTGAACTGCCCCGGTGCATCCAGGCCATGTACGGTTTTGAAGGTGGTGTTAGTGAGGTTCAGCTTTTGCGCATAGTTGTTCATCAGGCTGACGAACGAGTCCTGGCTGCCTGCAACGTAATCGGCAATCGCAATACTTGCATCGTTACCAGACTGAATGATCACGCCTTTGTTCAGATCTTCAACCGAGACTAAATCGCCCGGCTTGAGGAACATCAGCGACGAACCACGCAGCGCCGGGTTGCCCGTTGCCCACGCATCTTTGCCGATAGTGACCATATCAGTCAGCTTGATTTTATCCGCTTTGATAGCCTGCCCGACGACATAGCTGGTCATTAGTTTGGTCAGGCTCGCCGGATCAAGCTGCAAGTCGGCGTTCCCTTCGGCCAATACTTTGCCACTGGCATAATCCATTAAGATCCAGGCTTTAGCATCAACTTGCGGTGCATCAGCAGTTTGTTCTGCACTAACCGCTGGCGCGGCTACCAACAGCAGGGTCGACCCTGCCAGTAATGCTCGAAGCGAAGCAGGGATTTGCAAAGTTTTCATAACACCACCCAGTATCCATTCTATAAAAGTCACGACACACGCCGTTACTCAATCGTTCAAGTTGCCAGTAAGCTAACTTGTGAAACCACATAATGAAACATAGTGTTGGTAAAGTTTTTTAAGTTTATTCGATAACTGCCTGACTTGCCGCCACGTTGATGAGTTTTTTACCTGCCGTTGAGTTTCGCTGCTGTTTTCTTCATCAGCCCGCGGCATACTGGGATGAAAACCAACATAGAGGAAACAAAATGATTACTGTTTGGGGCAGAGACAATTCAACAAACGTGAAGAAAGTGTTGTGGTGCCTGGAAGAGTTAGGCGTGGCGTATCACTCGGTTCCTGCTGGCGGGAAGTTTGGTAAAACCCACGATGCCGAATATCTGGCCATGAACCCTAACGCGTTAGTGCCCTGTATTCATGATGACGCTACCGACCTGACGTTATGGGAGTCCAATACTATCGTGCGTTATCTGGCCGCGCAGTATGGCAAAGAGTCGTTGTGGATTGCAGATCCCGCGACGCGTGCGCGTGGCGAAAAATGGATGGATTGGGCAGGAACAACGTTAGCAGGCCCACACCGTGGCGTATTTTTCAGCCTGGTGCGAATCGCGCCGGAAGATCGCAGTCAAAAACTTATCGACGAGAGTATCGAGCAATGTAACGCGCTGTTTGCCATCATTGAAGCCGAACTGGCGAAGCAAAAATGGCTGGGCGGCGATGCGTTCAGCGTGGCAGATATCGCCCTTGCGCCGAGCGTTTACAACCTGCTCAATCTCGACGTGCAATGGCATGATTTTCCGAACCTGCAACGCTGGTATCAACAACTGACCCAGCGCCCGGCATTTAAGAAAATCGTTATGATTCCACTGAGTTAGAAACTCATTCCGTAGGTCGGATAAGCGCAGCGTCATCCGACACTTTCACCTGCAATGACAACCGCAAATGGTGGATGACGCTATCGCTTATCCACCCTACAAAACCCGTTTATTTCGCTTTGTCATCATTCTCGGATGGGCTGATTTTCAGCAATTGCCCATCTGATTCGTCGGTCAGGACATACAGAAAACCATCCGGGCCGACGCGCACATCACGGATCCGCTCGCCGTGGTCATCAAGCAAACGGGTTTGTTCGGTCACGTTGTCGCCACTGAGCGTCAGCTCAATCAGGTTTTTCTCTTTTAGCGCGCCAATAAACAGCTTCCCTTTCCACTGTGGGAATTTATCGGCGTTATAGAACGCCATGCCGCTCACCGCAGGGGACACCTTCCAGTAATAAATCGGTTGTTCAGTACCCGCCACAATTTCGCCTTTCGCTTCCGGGATAGGCAGCCCGCTGTAATTAATGCCCCAGGTCGCCAGCGGCCAGCCGTAGTTTTTACCTGCCTTTGCTACGTTGATTTCATCGCCACCACGCGGGCCGTGTTCGTTGAGCCACAGCTCGCCATTGGCCGGATTCAATGCCATGCCCTGCGGGTTACGGTGCCCATAAGACCAGATTTCGCTGCGCGCGCCCTGCTTGCCGACAAACGGATTATCCGGCGGCACTTCGCCGTCTTGCGTCAGGCGCACCAGTTTGCCCTGAAGTTTATCCATGTCCTGGGCAGTCGAACGCTGGTTGTTTTCACCCAGAGCGATAAACAAATAACCCTTGCCGTCAAACACCATGCGTCCGCCAAAATGATTGCCGGTCGAGAGTTTCGGCGTCTGGCGGAACACCACTTTGAAGTTTTCCAGGCGTTCCATATTGCGGCTTAAGGTACCGTAGCCGACGGCGGTTCCGGCTTTATCATCGCTATTTCCTTCGGCAAAACTGAGCCAGACGCGGCGACTTTTTTCAAAATCCGGTGCCAGCACCACGTCCAGTAAACCTCCCTGCCCATGCGCCCAGACTTTTGGCACACCGACAATCGGATCGCTTAAGCCCTCTCCCGGTTGCCAGCGGCGTAATTGCCCGTCACGCAATGTAATCAGCATGCCCTGATTTTCAGGTAAAAAAGCCAGTGACCAGGGGTGATCAAGTTTGCTTTGCAGCACTTCAACTTTTACCCCGGCGGCATAAGTCATGCTTGCTGAAAGTAAGAGTGAAGCGGCGATGAGTGTGCGAAACGGCAGCCGTGGCATGGACTTCTCCTTATCGGTTTATCCGATAAGGTTAGTCTTCCAGGCCAGGAGGGCGCGGAATTTTACAAAAACTTAAACAGGGGGAGTCAACTCCCCCTGATTGTCACGTTTCTACCGCCAGTTGGTGGCCCATAATCTCTTTCAGGCTGTCGGACAAATCAGACAGGCAACTTTCCAGTTTTCCTGCATCGATGGCAATGTATTGCGGGCAATCGTGACGCCCGGTCATCAGGCAAACTGCGGCAGAACACACCGCGCTCATTCCTTGATTCAGGCTGGCTATTTCTTGCAGCGCAAGATGTGATTTGAGGCGTAAAGACTTCTCGCGATATTCATTCGACAAATCGAACAAGTTATCGCGCAGATGCTCAGTTTCAGCGACAGACATATACCCTTTCGCTTTTCTCATGCGCAGATAAGCGGCAATGTCTATTTTTGCGATGATCATCTTTTTCAAGAGATCGCGTTTGAGTGGCTCCCCAGTCATACATTTATCCCCCGTGTGGTTCAAATCAATAACACACACTTATAGTATGGATAAATTTTAACCGGAGCTGGTTTTTTTGCCGAGTTTTTTGATCCATGGCAATAAGCTTTACAAAGCTAACAATCGCAGCGAAACAAAGGATTACGCAGCGGCAGGAGCCCGACAAGTGGCCGCCTGCTGCTTCTCTTCAAGCATTTGCCGTAACACACTGTGCCCAAGGTTATTTTGCCAGGTGAAGCTGTTTTGCAGAACCACCACAGCGAAGTGATTCACGCGGTCAATACCGATATAGCTGGAGTAGCCCCCTATATATCCCACCTGATAAGTGATCGCTTGCTCACCATAAGTGTCCGTGACCCAGGCGATATTGGCGGCTTCTTTGTCACGCAGCTCGTTGTTACGCGGATAGTAGATTTGCATCGTATCGTTAATCGCTTTATCCAGCGTTTGATCGCCCGTGCTATCCAGATGGGCTGCGGCAAACGTCAGCAAATCGGCGGTGTCGGTGTACAAACCGCCTGCGCCCAGCATATTGCCGTGGAATTGCCAGTCCGGCACCACTTGCCCACGCGGAACAAACTTTGGCTGGCTACCCGCATGACCAATCGCCCGCTGGGGGTAACTTCTTAATTTCTGAGGGGTAAAGCTGCTGTTACGAAGACTCAGTGGTTCAAAGATCAGCGACTGAACCAGTTGGTCGGCGCGCTGCCCGGTTTGATAACGCAGAACATAATCCAGCACCGCGTAGCCAAGGTTGGAATAACGTGGCTCGTCATTGTGCGGTTTTGAGAAATCAGCCAGGTCATTCACCACATCGTCGCTATCAAGATGGGCATAGAAATTCTCACCGTTGCCCAGATAGCGAATAAACGCGGTCAGCATCGGCAAGTCCATATTTTGCCGTGGCAAACCAGAAGTGTGCGTCACCAATTGCAGCAGGGTGATTTTTTTCGCGTCATCGCTTAACGGCACCGATGGCGGCAGCAAAGTTTCAAGAGTATCTGACCAATGCAGACGCCCCTGCGCCACCAGCACCGCCGTTGCTTCGGCGGTCATGCCTTTACTGAGCGAGCCAACCGCAAACAGCGTGTGCTCATCGACCGGATACTGATGTTCGCTATCGGTGACACCAAAATGCCAGTAATGGCGTTGGCCATTTGCATCAATCACCCCCACCACCATCGCGGGCGATTGCTGTTCAACCATGCTGGGAAGCCACTGGTTGATATCACGCGCTTGTGAAGCGCCACAAACACGCTGCGCCTTTTGCGGCGCTTCGGCCTCAGGGGCGACGTTAGACAGCGTTCCACACCCCGCCAGCGTAAAACCGAGCAGCAGCGTACTCAGGCCCGCCAGGCGACAGTGTGGCTGCATCGTTAATTCGCCGCAACACAAGGTTTGGCATCAAGGCCAATCAGCATCGTTCGGTTTTCACCGACTTTCTTCAGGCCGAAGTTACTGCTGTGGTAACGGTAAAACGCCTGCCCACCGGACATATTTTGATAGGAATAACGGTCGCCGTTATACCAGGCGTAGTCGCCATCTATTGCCAGTTTTTCACCGCCACAAACAAACTTTTGCGCGGTTGCAGGAGGCGTGTTGAGCGGGGTCGGAATCACGTTACAAGCCGACAGCAACAAGGCACCCGTCAGCATCCCGGAAAGGGCTAAAATCTTACGCATAGTGCGGTTCTCTCTTTGAGCGGGAGGTTTCAATATAAACTTCAAGCAAACGAAGCGGGGAGATAATAGAGCCAGCTTACCCACTAAGCAAAAATAAGCCTTATCCAATCGTCTGAAATTGTTTGCGCGGCAGTTTAAAAACAACCAGTAGAGCCTTGCCCAAAACCCGTGTAGAATCGCCCGGCTTTTATTTTCTGTTTACTTTGTGAGCGTAACCCGTATGCAACAACCCCGTATTGGCTTTGTATCCCTCGGCTGCCCAAAAAACCTCGTTGATTCTGAACGGATTCTGACTGAGCTGCGCACCGAAGGTTACGATGTAGTGCCTAGCTATGATGATGCCGATATGGTTATCGTTAACACCTGTGGCTTTATCGACAGTGCCGTACAAGAGTCGCTCGAAGCGATCGGCGAAGCGCTGAACGAAAATGGCAAAGTGATTGTGACCGGCTGTTTAGGGGCCAAAGAAGATCAAATCCGCGAAGTGCACCCTAAAGTTCTGGAAATCACCGGCCCACATAGCTACGAGCAAGTTTTGCAGCACGTTCACCACTATGTGCCGAAACCAAAACATAACCCGTTCCTGAGCCTGGTACCGGAACAAGGCGTGAAACTGACCCCACGTCACTACGCCTACCTGAAAATTTCCGAAGGCTGCAACCACCGTTGCACCTTCTGCATCATCCCTTCCATGCGTGGCGATCTCGACAGCCGTCCGATTGGCGATGTGCTGTCCGAAGCGAAACGTCTGGTAGATGCAGGCGTGAAAGAGCTGCTGGTTATCTCTCAGGATACTTCAGCTTACGGCGTGGACGTTAAGCACCGCACCGGTTTCTACAACGGTGAGCCGGTGAAAACCAGCATGGTTAGCCTGTGTGAACAGCTTTCCAAACTGGGTGTGTGGACACGTCTGCACTACGTTTACCCGTATCCGCACGTGGATGATGTGATTCCATTGATGGCGGAAGGCAAGATCCTGCCATATCTGGATATCCCATTGCAGCATGCCAGCCCACGCATTCTGAAGCTGATGAAGCGTCCAGGCAGTGTTGATCGCCAGTTGCAGCGCATTAAGCAATGGCGAGAGATCTGCCCGGATCTGACGCTGCGTTCCACCTTTATTGTTGGCTTCCCAGGCGAAACCGAAGAAGACTTCCAGATGCTGCTCGACTTCCTGAAAGAAGCGCGTCTGGATCGTGTTGGTTGCTTCAAGTTCAGCCCGGTAGAAGGTGCGACCGCCAACGAACTGGCCGATCCTGTGCCAGAAGAAGTAAAAGAAGAGCGCTGGAACCGCTTCATGCAGCTGCAACAGCAGATTTCTGCTGAACGTCTGCAAGAAAAAGTGGGCCGCGAAATTCTGGTTATCGTTGATGAAGTTGACGAAGAAGGCGCGATTGGCCGCAGCATGGCTGACGCTCCAGAAATCGACGGCGCGGTTTACCTGAACGGCGAAACCAAACTGAAACCAGGTGATGTGGTGCGCGTGAAAGTTGAAAACGCGGACGAATATGACTTGTGGGGTTCAGTGGTTTAAGTTCTGAATGTCGGATGACGCTTACGCTTATCCGACCTACGAAATAGAGTTGTAGGGCGGATAAGCGTAAGCGTCATCCGCCTTTTTTCTTTGAAATTACCCTTTTATCTTCGGGTCCAACGCATCCCGCAATCCATCCCCCAGCAAATTAAACGCCAGCACCGTCAGGAAGATCGCCAGGCTCGGAAAGAGCGCGACGTGAGGTGCTATCACCATATCGGCCCGCGCTTCGTTGAGCATTGCGCCCCATTCCGGCGTGGGGGGCTGAGC
>Ga0160449_1000708_pt1 | contig 18435 bp, 18 predicted proteins | sample HID1975I_E1MG_FD_108216 | JGI IMG/M metagenome (GOLD analysis project Ga0160449, IMG submission 108216) | Enriched soil microbial communities from UW Madison campus, WI, USA - HID1975I_E1 MG | ecosystem: Environmental > Terrestrial > Soil > Unclassified | place: USA: Madison, Wisconsin...
CGCCTTGCCATCGAAGGTCAGGGCGGCTTCGGGCGGACCTTCCTCGCCATAGGCGGGGCCCTGACCGGCCAGGATCACCGGCGCGGCGCCCGGACCCGCGTCCCGCCGCACCATCACCCAGGCGCCGATGTCAGAGCCCGCATAGGCGACGCAGCGATCGCCGTTGTCGCAGACCGCGCGCCAGTCGCGGAACTCTCGCGTTTCAGGCTGCACGGCCGTCACCGGCGCGATCCCGGGCGTCGCCGGGCTGGCCGCCGGCGCCGTGGCGGGCGCGGCCGGCGCCTCGTCCCCGCCGCAGGCCGCCACTGTCGCCAGGGCCGCTGCCGCCGCGCCGATCCGCCAAGTCCGCCTTGTCATCTTCGTCCTCGTCACAGTGGTTGCAGCGCCTGGGGCCGATGCGCCGTCCGGGCGCCGGTCTTGTCGCTTTCGACCGGATACTCAGGGTTTTCGGGCGCGGCCGCCACCTTGTGTCGTCCAATCTTCGTCGAGCGGGTCAACTGAGGCGCCATCCTGCCTATTGATCGGCCCTGGCTGTGCGTCCAGGCGACCTTTTCGCCGGGTCTGAAGCTTTGTTCGGGCCATGGCGATGCTCCGTGCGCTGCTCGCCCCTGCGTCCAGCGCGCCGGCGCCGCGCCGGTTCCCGGCTTCGGGGTTTGCGCGGCGCCGCCCTAAGGCTATACCGCCGCCACGATTTCCCCTCCCGCACACGAGACAGAGGCGCACATGGCCAAGATCAAGGTCGCCAATCCCATCGTCGACATCGACGGCGACGAAATGACCCGCATCATCTGGAAGATGATCAAGGACAAGCTGGTCTTCCCGTTCCTGGACCTGGAGCTGGACTACTACGACCTGGGCATGGAGCACCGCGACGCCACCGACGACCAGGTGACCATCGACGCGGCCGAGGCGATCAAGAAGCACGGCGTGGGCGTCAAATGCGCCACCATCACCCCGGACGAGGCCCGGGTGAAGGAGTTCGGCCTGAAGAAGATGTGGAAGTCGCCGAACGGCACCATCCGCAACATCCTGGGCGGCGTCGTCTTCCGCGAGCCGATCATCTGCCAGAACGTGCCCCGCCTGGTGCCCGGCTGGACCCAGCCGATCATCATCGGCCGCCACGCCTTCGGCGATCAGTACAAGGCCACCGACTTCCTGATGCCGGGCAAGGGCACGCTGTCGATCAAATTCGTCGGCGAAGACGGCGCGGTCATCGAGCACGAGGTCTACAAGGCGCCGGGCGCCGGCGTGGCCATGGGCATGTACAACCTGGATGAGTCGATCCGCGAGTTCGCCCGCGCCAGCTTCGCCTACGGCCTGGACCGCAACTATCCGGTCTATCTGTCGACCAAGAACACCATTCTGAAAGCCTATGACGGGCGCTTCAAGGACCTGTTCCAGGAAGTGTTCGACGCCGAATACGCGACCGAGTTCAAGGCCAAGGGCCTGACCTATGAGCACCGTCTGATCGACGACATGGTCGCCTCGGCCATGAAGTGGTCGGGCGGTTTCGTCTGGGCGTGCAAGAACTACGATGGCGACGTCCAGTCGGACACCGTGGCCCAGGGCTTCGGCTCGCTGGGTCTGATGACCTCGGTGCTGATGACGCCGGACGGCAAGACGCTGGAATCGGAAGCCGCCCACGGCACCGTCACCCGCCACTATCGCCAGCATCAGAAGGGCGAGGCCACCTCGACCAACTCGATCGCCTCGATCTTCGCCTGGACGCGTGGCTTCAAGCACCGCGCCAAGCTGGACGGCAACGCCGAGCTGGCGACCTTCGCCGAGACCCTGGAAAAGGTCGTCGTCGACACCGTCGAGGCCGGCTTCATGACCAAGGATCTGGCCCTGCTGGTCGGCGACCAGCAAGGCTGGCTGGACACCGAAGGCTTCCTGGACAAGGTCGCCGAGAACCTGACCGCCGCCCTGGCGAAGTAAGCAGCTATCCTCCCCTGCGCAGCGGGGGAGGAACAGGCCGCGTCGGGTCGAGAAGGCGGAGCCTTCTGACCGCGGCCCACCAACAAAGCCCCGCCGAGGATTCCCCTCGGCGGGGCTTTCGTTTGAGCCGACGCGCATCTTGTGCATTGTGCCGGATCGGGACGTGGAGGGGCGCGCGTGAAGACCATCATCGGACGACTGTTTCTGGCGGCGCTGGTCGTGGGGGCGATCAGCTTCTTTTCCGCGCCGCTGGTGGCCTTCTTCGCCCTGCGTTCGGCGGCCGAGGCCCAGGACGTGGCCGGGCTGGCGCGGCTGGTCGATTTCGGCGCCATGCGCCAGTCGCTGCGGCCCCAGCTGAGCGGCCGCCCCGCCGACCTGGCCCCGCCGCCGTCCTTCATGGAAGACCCCATCGGCGCCATCCAGAACCAGCTGCAGCGCAACCCCATCGTCCGCGCGCCGGACGTCGAGGCCTATCTGACGCCGAACGGCCTGTCGGGCCTGACGAATGGCGAGGGGCGCGCCGCCGCCGAACCGCCGCTGCCGCCCTCGGCCACCGACCCCAATGTCACGCACCGACCCTTCCCCAAGCCGCGCTACTGGGGCTTCAACCGCGCGCGCATGGGCGTCGCGGGGCGGGACGGCGAGGAGACGCTGTTCACCTTCGAGCGGCGCGGTCCGTTCGAGTGGAAGCTGGTCCACGTCGGCCTGCCGGCCGAAACGTCGTCCGCGAAAAACCCCTAGTCGTCGTAAGGAAATCACGGCAACCCTTGCATCCCAGCAGCGTTCGCGCAGATGGACGGACCTCAGGGGGCGGGCGGATGAACAAGACGGTCAAGGCGATCATCGCGGCGGGGGCGCTGGCCGTGGCCGCCCTGTGGGCCGCCGCGCCGGTGTTCGCGGCCCAGAGCCTGGTTCGCGCCGCCTGCGCCGGCGACCAGACAGACCTGCGCCGGCTGGTCGACTTTCCCGCTTTTCGCCAAAGCCTGAAGGACGAGCTGAACGCCCACCTGGTGGCCCAGATGCGCCAGAAGACCGGCGGCGACAGCGCTCTGTCCGGCCTGGGCATGCTGCTGGCGCCGACGGTGGTGTCCGGCGCGGTGGACGCCTTCGTCACGCCCCAGGCCATCAGCGCCATGGTCCGCACCGGCGAGGCGCCGAAACCCTCGACCGTCCTCAAGGACGAACCGCCCGAGGCTGACCGGTCCAGGGTAAAGCTGGGCTATGGCTACCGCGACCTGAACACCTTCGCCGTCACCCTGACCCGTGCGGACCGGCCGGGCGAGCCGGTGGTCCTGCTGATGGAGCGGCGCGGGATCGTGGACTGGAAACTGGCCGGGATCGACCTGCCCGAGGCCTGACATCGCCTCTCCCTCCCCGTCCCGGGGAGGGTGGTCGCGCAGCGACCGGGTGGGGAGGGCGAGGCGCCATATCCCCCATGCGAGCAGATTGAGGCCGGCGGCTGTTTCGCCTTGCCGCCCCCACCCGGCTTCGCCCTTGCGGGCTCAGCCACCCTCCCCGGGACGGGGAGGGAGAGGTTGCGTCACCTCTTCAGCGCGTCCCGCACCGCGTCCAACCCCGCCTCGGCCCTGGATCCGTCCGGGGCGCCGCCCTGGGCGAAGTCGGGTTTGCCGCCGGCGCCCTGGCCGCCCATGGCGATGACCGCCGCGCGGGCCAGATCGGCGGCATTGACCTTACCGGCCATGTCCGACGTCACGGCGACGGTGACCGCCGCCTTGCCTTCGGTCACGCCGACCAGGGCGACGACGCCCGTGCCGACCTGTTTGCGGAAGTCCTCGGCCACGCCGCGCAGGCCCTTGCCGTCGACGCCGTCCAGGACGCGGGCGATCAGCTTGACCCCGCCCACCTCTTCCGGCGCAGCGGACGCGCCCGAACCGCCGCCCAGGGCCAGCTGCTTCTTCAGGTCGGCGACCTGTTTCTCCAGCGCCTTGCGTTCGGCGGTCAGGGCCTCGACCCGGGCCGGAACGTCGACGGGCTGGATCTTGAAGCCCTGCGCCAGCGTGCGGGCGACATTGGCCTGGGCCAGCAGATACTGGCGCGCGGCCTCGCCGGTCAGGGCCTCGATCCGGCGCACGCCGGCGGCGATGCCGCTTTCCGACACGATCTTGAACAGGACGATGTCGCCCGTCCGGTGCACGTGGGTGCCGCCGCACAGTTCGACCGAATAGGCGCCGTCACCCGTCAGGGCGTGGCCCAGGGTCAGGACGCGGACTTCCTCGCCGTATTTCTCGCCGAACAGGGCCACGGCGCCCGCCGCGATGGCGGCGTCGGGCGACATCAGCTCGGTGGTCGCCGGGACGTTCTGGCGGATGACGGCGTTCACCTCGTCCTCGATCCGGGCCAGTTCGTCCTCGGTCAGCGGGGCGTTGTGGCTGAAGTCGAAACGCATGCGCTCGGCGTCCACCATCTGGCCCTTCTGGGCGACATGCGGGCCCAGCACGTTCTTCAGCGCCGCGTGGACCAGGTGGGCGGCCGAGTGGTTGGCGCGGGTCGTCGGGCGAGAGCCCGTCTCGACCGTGGCCGTCACCGCATCGCCGACCGTCAGGGGCGCGCCCTGGCCGATCTGGACCGCATGGACGAACAGGTCGGCGTGCTTCTTGGTGTCCAGCACCCGGCCTTCACCGTTGGCCCAGACGAAGCCGCCCTTGTCGCCGGCCTGACCGCCGCCTTCGCCATAGAAGGGGGTCTGGTCCAGCACGACCTCGACCCCATCCCCGGCTTCGGCCGCGTCAACGGCGACACCGTCCTTCAGGATGGCGACGACCTTGCCTTCGCCCGTCTCGCTGTCATAGCCGGTGAAGCGGGTCACGCCGTGCTGGTCGCGCAGGCTCAGCCAGGCGCCGGCCGACGCCGTCTGGCCCGAGCCGGTCCAGTGCTCGCGCGAGCGGGCGCGCTGCTCTTCCATCGCGCTTTCGAAGCCGTCGACGTTGACGGCGAAGCCGCGCCGGCGCGCCTCGTCCTGCGTCAGGTCCAGCGGGAAGCCATAGGTGTCGTACAGGGTGAAGGCCGTCTGGCCGTCCAGCATGTCGCCGGCCTTGAAGCCGGTCGTCGCCTGATCGAACAGGTTCATGCCGCGACCCAGCGTGGTGCGGAAGCGGATCTCTTCCTGCTTCAGCGTATCCTCGATGAACGGCTGGGCGCGGCGCAGTTCCGGATAGGCCTCGCCCATTTCCTCGACCAGGGTCGGCACCAGGCGGTGCATCAGCGGATCGGACGCGCCCAGCAGGTGCGCATGGCGCATGGCGCGGCGCATAATACGGCGCAGAACATAGCCCCGGCCCTCGTTCGACGGCGTCACCCCGTCGGCGATTAGGAAGGACGACGACCGCAGGTGGTCGGCGATGACCCGGTGCGACGGCGCACGCTCGCCCTCGGCCTTGGTATGGGTCAGCTCTTCCGAGGCGCCGATCAGGCTCTTGAACAGGTCGACCTCATAGTTGGAATGCACCCCCTGAAGCACGGCGGCGATCCGCTCCAGGCCCATGCCGGTGTCCACCGACGGCTTGGGAAGGTTGCGAACGATCTGGTCGTTCTCCTTCTCGAACTGCATGAAGACGTTGTTCCAGATCTCCACGAACCGATCCCCGTCCTCGTCCGGCGAACCGGGAGGGCCGCCGGGGATGTGGTCGCCGTGGTCCCAGAAGATTTCGGTGCACGGGCCGCACGGGCCGCTGTCGCCCATGGCCCAGAAATTGTCGGCGGTGGCGATCTTGATGATCTTGTCGTCCGAGAAACCGGTGACCTTCTTCCAGATGTCGAAGGCTTCCTGGTCGTCGGCATAGACGGTGACCAGCAAGCGGTTCGGGTCCAGGCCGAACTCCTTGGTGATCAGGGTCCAGGCGCGGTCGATCGCATGGTCCTTGAAATAGTCGCCGAACGAGAAATTGCCCAGCATTTCAAAGAAGGTGTGATGGCGCGCCGTATAGCCGACATTGTCCAGGTCGTTGTGCTTGCCGCCGGCGCGGACACATTTCTGCGACGAGGTGGCGCGCGGATACGGCGGCGTGGCCGCGCCGGTGAAGTAATCCTTGAACGGCACCATGCCCGCGTTGACGAACAGCAGGGTTGGATCGTTCTGCGGCACCAGCGGCGCGGACTGCACCTTCTCGTGGCCGTCGGCCGCGAAGAAGTCGAGGAAGGTGGAGCGGATCTGCTTCAGGCTGGTCATGAAAAGTCTGCGCGCACGTGGGGAGAACAGGGAAGCGCGTCATATAGGGCTTTTGCCCGAAACGCATCACCCCGGCGTGATTGCGACCCTGACTTGCGGCCTTCAGGCGATCCAGGGCGGAACGCCGCGATCCGTGCCGTCCGGCAGGAAGGCGCGCGCCCCGGCAGATGCCGCCACCACCGCCTGGAAGCCGTCGTCGCCGGCCAGGATACGCCGCACCTGCCCGCCGCGCAGCACGATGGTGTCGCCGGCCGTCAGCGCATGGTCCGCTCCATCGACGGTGACGGTCGCCGCACCGCCAAGCGTGGTCCATGTCTGCTCGACGTCAAACAGATGCTCCGGCCCGCTGGCGCCGGGCGCCATATCGACCCGCCACAGGGCCAGGCTGGCGCCGCCCTGCGTCGGCGAGGCCAGGGTGGTCATGATCGCGTTGGGGGTTTCGCTGCGGCGCGCGGCGGTGGCGGGGATGACGGTCATGACGCTATTCCATGGCAAGGGAGAGTCGAGATAGTAAATATGATTGTCTATTTGCTCAAGCGCTCAGGCAGGCTCAGGGTGACCCGATGACTTCCGACGCAAGGGCGGTTGAGTTGCCCCTGTTGCTGCTGGCCGGATTCCGGCGACTGATCGAGGGCCTGCACGCCGAACTGGCGGCGCGGGGCCATCCGTCGGCGCGCCCCATGCACGGCTTCGCGCTGCAGGCCATCCTGGGCGGCGCGGACACGGCGGTTGAACTGGGGCGACGCCTGGGGGTGTCGAAACAGGCCGCCGGCCAGACCCTGAACCGGCTGGAGGCGCTGAACTATGTCACGCGCGCCGCCGACCCGCGCGACGCGCGCCGCAAGGTGCTGGGCGTGACACCGCACGGGCACGAACTTCTGACCCTGTCGGCGGAGATTCTGAACGACGCCTACGCCGCCTGGTCCCGCGACCTGGGCGCCGACCGCATGGCCGCGCTGAACAGCGATCTGCGCCGCATGATCGCGCCCGACGGCGTGTGGCGACTGGACGCGCCGGGCTGGCTGGCGGGAGAGGGCTAGGGTTGGGCGGACTACAGGCCGTAGTGGGCCACGATCCGCGCGAACACCTCTGGCGTCTCGGGATCCAGTTCGACGTCCACGGGCACGCCCGCATCGTTCAACCCGCCCACCGGCAGAGTGTCCGATCCGGCGACCGACGGCAGGCCGAGTCTCAGTCGGAAGCCGTCGCCCTTTACCGAGGTCATATAGACGCTCTCATAGTCGATGGAGCCGGCGCTGTTGCGGCCGAAGATCGTCACCTTGGGGCTGCGTCCGGCGCTCAGCAGGAAGGCCTCGCCCGCGCTGACCACGTGCTGGTCGGTCAGGATGGCGATCCGCTCGGGGCCGGCGGCCAGGACGATGTCCTCGGGAGCGGCCTCCATCAAGGCCCAGTCGCGGTCGTCGACGCCGTAGGGAACCAGTTGGCCGGGGCTGGCTTTCATCCGCTCGACCAGCCGTTTCAGGAAGTCGTGATAGCCGCCGGTCTTCAGATAGGCGATGAACCGTTCATAGTGGGCGATCAGACTGGGCGAGGCCACCACGACGGCCCGGCGGCGGCTGGGCGGGGCCTCCATCCGTCCCTCGGCCAGATAGAAGGGCGCCAGCAGGTCGCCGACCCCCGCATTGCCGCCCTCGTTGCCGCGGATATCAACGATCAGTAGCGGCGCGACCGCGATGGCCGCCCCGTGGGTCGCAAGCAGCGCCTCAAAAGCCGGCTGATGCTCCGGCGAGAAGGAGGGCAGGGACAGCACCGCTGTCCCGTCCGGCAGGACGACAAACCCCGGCGCCCGGGGCGCGGTGGCGTCGGTCAACGTCCGTTCCAGAGGCGTGACGGGCGCGCGCCGGACCCAGGTCAGCGGCGGCATATGCAGCAGCACACCCTTCTGCAGGCGTGCCGGATAGCGGACCGCCTTACCCTCGTCGTCGCGGACCGTGGCGTCATAGCCGTCGTCCGTTCGAACGAAACGGGCGGCCAACTGGCGCTCCGCGCCCTCGGCGGTCAGGACGAAGGCTAAGATGTCGCTGTCGCCGCCGGGGATCACCGCCAGGTTCCGCTTGCCGTCCGACCAAAGGCCGAAGAGCGTGTCGCGCGCGGCGAGGGCTAGGGCGCGCTGGCGCAGGTCTGAGGGTGCGACAGCGTCGAACAGATCGCCCGCCTCGACCGGCGTGTCGGCCAGGAACAGGTGCGGGTCGTTGAAGGCGGCGATGTAGCGGCGCAGCACCGCTAGACACCCGGGAAGGTCGCTCGCCGCCGCCTCACCCTCCAGGCGCTGGCCCGCAGCGGTCATGGCGGCGGCGCGGGGCGGATCGTTTCGCAGCGCCAGTCGATATCCGATGTAGTCGCTCTCGACGGCCGCCCGCAGGGCTTGGGCCTGGACGGCGCACGTCGCGGGCGCTTCCTGGGCCGCCGCTGGCGGGGATGAGGCGAGAACGCCGAACAGGGTGGGGACCAGGGACCAGAGCAAGGGTTTCATGCCGGCCACCCTGCACACACCAGGGCCCCAAGGTCAGCGTCGTCGCGCGAGCATCCGTCGATGCTTCGTCGTTCTCTGGTCGTGAAAAAATAGGCCGCCCGACGCGGGGTCGGGCGGCCTGCTCCTTCCGGCGATCCGCGGGGTCGGCGGCGGGTCGCGGATCGGCCGGAGGAAGTCCGGTGTGAACGGGTCGGAGGGGGTTAGCCCTCCAGGTCCTGACCCTCGTCGGGTTCGGGCGTGCCCAGCAGATCGTCGGCGATCTTGTTGGTCGAGGCGCGCACGGCCTTTTCGATGTCGGCGGCCATGTCCGGATTGGCCTTCAGGAAGGCGCGGACGTTCTCGCGGCCCTGGCCGATGCGGGTCGAGTCATAGCTGAACCAGCTGCCCGACTTCTCGATCACCCCGGCCTTGACGCCCAGGTCGATGATCTCGCCCAGCTTGGAGATGCCCTCGCCGTACATGATGTCGAAGATGACCTCGCGGAACGGCGGGGCGACCTTGTTCTTGACCACCTTCACGCGGGTGGTGTTGCCGACCACTTCGTCACGGTCCTTGATCGCGCCGGTGCGGCGGATGTCCAGACGGACCGAGGCGTAGAATTTCAGCGCATTGCCGCCGGTCGTCGTCTCGGGTGAGCCGTACATCACGCCGATCTTGTGACGGATCTGGTTGATGAACAGCACGATGCATTTCGACTTGGAGATGGAGGCGGTCAGCTTGCGCAGCGCCTGGCTCATCAGACGCGCCTGGAGGCCCGGCAGGCTGTCGCCCATCTCGCCCTCGATCTCGGCGCGCGGGGTCAGGGCGGCGACCGAGTCGATCACCACGATGTCCACGGCGCCCGAGCGAACCAGGGTGTCGACGATCTCCAGCGCCTGTTCGCCCGTGTCGGGCTGCGACACCAGCAGGTCGTCCAGATTGACGCCCAGCTTCTGCGCATAGACCGGGTCCAGCGCGTGTTCGGCGTCGACGAAGGCGGCCACGCCGCCCTTCTTCTGGACCTCGGCCACGGTGTGCAGGGCCAGGGTGGTCTTGCCCGAGGATTCCGGGCCGAACACCTCGATCACCCGGCCGACCGGCAGGCCGCCGATGCCCAGCGCCATGTCCAGACCCAGCGAGCCGGTCGAGACGCTTTCGATCTCGGCCACCACGCCGGCCTTGCCCAGTTTCATCACCGAGCCCTTGCCGAAGGCGCGATCGATCTGTGCGATCGCCGCCTCAAGCGCGCGCTGCTTGTCGCCGTCTTCCTTGCCCACCAGTTTCAAAGCCGCCTGTGCCATTGCCTTGCTCTCCCTTGCCATGATTCCCATCGATGCTCGGGAGAGACCCGCCGTGGACCCGCTCCCTTGTGAGGCCCACTATGGTCATGGTTTGTTCAGGTTGCCAATATGTTCTTTTTTCGCCCTTGTTCCGGTACGACCGTTTCTGTCGTGCAACGATTTCCGGCTAGCGATCCCGGCGCCCGGAACGGCTAGCCGAAATGGGGGATGAGGGCGCACGCACGGGCCGCTAGCGTCGCCGTATGACCGCCTCGTTCCGTATCTGCTGCCTGCGTCTGGGCCTGATGATCGGCGCCGTCGCCTTCTGCCTGTGGGCGTGGACGATGCTGGCGCGCCTGGTGTTCTGAAGCCCTCCCCTCGAAGGGGAGGGTTGGGTGGGATGAATTCGCAGCGGGTTCAGGAAATGGCGCGAGAGGCGAGGGCGAAGTCGGCGCCGCCTCTTGCGCCAGATTCGGCGCCGTCCTGCCTTCACCCATCCCGGCCCTTCCCCCTCGAGGGGAAGGGAGATTTACTCTTGGGGTCGCCGCCAGGCGACGATGCCGACGGTCGAGATCTGGACGGGGTCGCCGTTCTGGTTGCGGGTCTCGGACCGGGTGCGGACGATGCCCCGGTCCGGCTTTGACCGCGACGGAATGAGCTCCAGCACCTCGACATGCAGGGTCAGCACGTCGCCCGGCCGGGTCGGGCGCGGCCAGACGGTCTCGCCGCCCGTGCCGATCAGTCCGCCGACGAAGGGCACGCTGGCCACCAGCATCTTCATTGTCAGCGCCGCCGTGTGCCAGCCGCTGGCCGCCAGACCGCCGAACAGGCTGTCCCTGGCGGCGTCTTCGTCCAGATGGAACGGCTGGGGATCGTATTCGGCGGCGAAGGCCTTGATGGCCTCGGTCGTCACGGTCACCGGGCCGCCGGTGAAGGTCTGGCCGACGTGGAGATCATCGAGATAGAGCGGGGTCATGGGCCGACTTTACCCCTCCATCGCGCTGCGGGGGAGGGGGCGCTAGCCCCGCACCGCGATCAGCGACTTGGTCAGCGGGCCGACCTTTTCATCATGGTGGGCGGCGTCGGGATACAGGAAGCGGAACTGGGTCTTGTCCAGCAGCCGGGCGTGCTGGACATCGCGCATGGCGGCGCCGACGTCGGCGGCCTTTTCCGAGAAGCCGTGCGGGCGCCGCATCAGGGCGCGGGCGCGGCTCTGCTCGCTGCGCCAGTGGAAGAAGGGGGCCGAGAAATGCGGCTCGATCGGGAACCAGAAATAGGGCGTCTGGACATAGTAGCGCGCAGCCAGGCGGCGGCACTCGCCGGCGAAGGCCTCCATCCGCACCCAGTCGCCGACATGCTCGATCACCGAGTTGGAATGGACCAGATCGAATCTGCCATCGGCGTATTGGGGCAGGGCGCAGGCATCGCCCTCGACCGCCGTGAACAGCGCCTCGTCCCAGACCTGACCCGTACCGAATGGATTGACCAGGGTGACATGCACCCCCTTGGCCCGCAGCATGTCGGCGTCGAACAGCCGCCAGTATTCCGCCTCGCCGCCCAGGTCGATGATCCGCACCGCGCCCTTTTCGGCATGGATCGCCGCGATCAGCTCGACGATCCGCCGGCTGCGCGCCCGGCGAAAGCGCGACACCAGCGAATTGGGGTCGTCGTTGTCCTGCAGCGCATGGATGAGGTTCATGGATCGAGGTTAGCCGGGCGCAGGTTAAGGGCGGCCTACTCATCCTCCCCTGCGTAGCGGGGGAGGGGGACCGCGGAGCCCCGACAGGGCGACGGGGTGGAGGGGGCGAGTTCAGGCGCTGCGGATGGTTCCGCCCCCACCACCATGCTGCGCATGGTCCCCCTCCCCCGTGAACGGGGGAGGATGGCAGGATCTACGCCGCCCGGCGGGCCGCCGTCGGGGCCTTGACGAACAGGCCCTTGCGGCCCGCGACCGGGCGGAAGGCGACGCTGTCGGCCTCGGGACGTTCGTCCGGGCCCAGGAACAGGCAGCCGTCGTCCACCAGCCGCCGCTCCAGCGCGTCCAGCAGCCGGGCGCGGCGCGCGGGGTCCATGTCGGTCATCACATGGCGGCAGAAGATGACGTCGAAGCACGGCGCATCGGCGGGCGGATCGTCCAGCAGATTGGCGCGCTCGAACCGCACGGCGGCGCGCAGCGTGTCGCGGGCGGTCCAGTGGTCCTCGTCCGGCTCGAACCAGCGCAGCATGGCGCGGGCCGACAGCCCGCGCTGGATCTCGAAACCGGTGTAGAGGCCGGCTCGCGCCTTCTCCAGCGCGCGCTGGGACAGGTCGGCGCCGACGATCTCGGCGGCGGCGCCCGCCTCCTCGGCGGCCATGGCCAGGGAATAGGCTTCCTGGCCGGTCGAGCAGCCGGCCGACCAGATCCGCACCCGACCGCCGGGCCGCGCCCGGACCAGGGCGGGCAGCAGTTCGCCCGACAGCACGTCGAACGCCGCGCGGTCGCGCCGGAACCAGGTCTCGGGATTCAGCAGGGCCTCGATCACCGCCCAGCCCAGCGAAGCGACCGGCTTGGACCACAGGGAGGACAGCATGGCCTCGACGTTGTGGAAGCCCTCGCGGCGCGCCACAGGTCCCAGCCGGTGTTCGGCCAGGTTGATCCGGTCCCGCGTCAGCCGAAAGCCGGCGCGGGTCAGAAGCAGGGTCTGCAGGCGGTCGAAATCCTCGGGCGTCATTCCGTCAGGCGGCCCCCACCTCGACGAATTTGGACTGCAGCACCTCGCCGTCGAACGGCTTCATCACATAGTCGTCGGCGCCGGCCGACAGGGCCTCGGCGATGCGCTCGGGCTGGCTTTCGATGGTGCAGAACAGGACCTTGGGCCGGTCGCCGTCCGGCAGCTGGCGCAGGCGACGCAGGAAGGTCAGGCCGTCCATCACCGGCATGTTCCAGTCCAGCAGGACCACCTCGGGCATGGCGGCGGTGCAGTAGCTGAGGGCCTCGGCGCCGTCGCCGGCCTCGTCCACCTCGAACCCCAGGCCCTCGACGATGCGCCGCGCGACCTTCCGGATGATCCGGCTGTCGTCGACGATCAGACAGATTCTGGCGTCCACGGACGTTCCCCCTGAAGTCGGAACTTCGCATGAAGTTCGTCGCATGATCGTCGCTCAGTCCGGTTAACGACCGGTTGGGAATTGGCCTTAAGCCGGCATTGACCCTGTTATCGAAACCCGGCCGTCCTCGCTGTCGACGGTCAGTGCGCCGCCCACCTCATGCACCGTCAGCCACAGCCAGAACGGCTGGATCCATTGCCCCGCCAACCCCTCGACCAGACGCCGGCCCGCCAGACCGGTCACGGCCTCGGGCTTCAGCCGGGCGCGGGCGCCCTCGGCCCGGCCTTCCAGCACCACGGTCGCGTCATCACGCCGCACGGACACCACCGCCGTTCCGCCCGACGGCAGGGCGCCCATGGTCAGATAGGCCAGGTTGACCAGCGCCCGCGCCTGCGGCTTTGAGAATTGCTCGGCGTCGTCGATGCGCCAGTCCATCACGGCGCGGCCGCCCTCGACCATGCCGCTGACCAGACCGCGCAGCTCATGTCCTGCAAACCGTTCGGACGAGGTGGCGGCGCCGAAGGCGACCCGCGCGAAATGCACCAGGGCGACCATCTTGCGCGCGCTCTGCTCGATCAGGCCCAGGGCGTCGTCGCGCATGTCCTGCGCCGACGGATCGTTCAGCAAGTCCAGCCCCGACATGATGGCGCCGGACGGGCTGATGAAGTCGTGGCACAGCTTGGCCGCCACATAGGTCGCCAGTTCGGCGCCGTCGACCGGCAGGGTGGCAAGATCGTCGGCGGCGCTCGAGGCGTCGGCCGGGCTGGTCTGGGTCAGGGTCATCGCGCCGAAAGAAATCGTGAAGGGTTAACCAAACCCTGACGTGATTTGCCGGTTCGTGAAACCGCCCTGATGGGCTATCGAGCGGCGACCATGAACATCCTGTCCGACCCCGCCGCCGATCCGGCGTTTCACGAGGCCCTGGCCGACATCGCCGAGGCCGCGGCCGCCGTCATCCTGCCCTACTGGCGCACGGGCGTGGAGGCCGAGAACAAGGCCGACGACAGCCCCGTCACCCGCGCGGACCGCGAGGCCGAGGCCCTGATCCTGTCGCGCCTGGCCGCCCTGTGGCCCGACATTCCGGCGGTGGCCGAGGAAGACGCCGCCGCCAACGGCCTGCCCGCCCAGGCCGCATCCCTGTTCTGGCTGATCGATCCGCTGGACGGCACGCGCGGTTTCGTTCAGGGGCGTGAAAGCTTCACCGTCAACATCGCCCTGATTCGCGACGGCGTGCCGGTGGCCGGCGTGGTCAGCGCCCCGGCGACGGGCCACAGCTGGCGCACCGGCCTGGAGGCGGGCCGTCCGGCCGCCTTCATGCGCCGTTTCGGCGCCGAGGGCGTCGAGCCATGGCGTCCGATCCGCGTGCGCGACCGGCCGTCGGAAGGCATCGCCCTGCTCAGCCACAGCATGACCGACGAAGAGGCGCTGCGCCTGGCCCGCCGCCACGGCTGCGTCCAGTGGCAGGGCACGGACTCCTCATTGAAATTCTGCCTGATCGCCGAGGGACGGTTCGACGTCTATCCGCGCACCGGCCCCACATCGGAATGGGACACGGCGGCCGGCCAGGCGGTGCTGCAGGCCGCCGGCGGCCGCGTCCTGGCCGAGGACGGCCAGCCCCTGCGCTATGGCAAGCCCGGCTTCGCCAACGGCGGCTTCGTCGCCCTGGGCGGCTAGCAGGACGGCCGCGCGGGCAGCCCGTTCGACTTCCGGTCGCCGAGGCCAAGACTCACTTGTAAGGCCGTCCCTCCGGTCCCCGACCGGCCATCATCATCATCCGGAAATTGCCGTTGATGATCCCGTAGGAGCCGCACTGTTCGCTGAGGTCGGTCCACGATGTTCGCGGCGTCCAGTCACGAGCGCGTAGCTCAGCCTCCAGCGCCACGACCCGCGCGTCGAAAGTCGCGGCGTTGTCCTGACCCGGCCGGTCCAGATTCATGCGCATCAGAGCGAACTCGCGCTGATAGGCGACGCGCTCCTCGATGCCGCTGAGGGATTCGCGGGCGTATTCTTCGGGATAGGTCTTGCCGGTGGCGGCCCATTCCTGACGACGCTTCTCGACCTGGATGTCGATCGTGCGGTTCAGTGCGGCGCAGAAGGCGGAGACTTCCCAATACGGTTTGCCCAGAAGGTCGGGTTGCGACGGTCTGCCGGTCGCGAAGATCAGATCGCCCTCGGGCGACCACGGCTGGACCGCGTTGTGCAGGCGGATTTCGGGACGCCTGGGCGCGGCCGGCGCGGCCGGGGCGGCGGGCGCGGCGTTCGGGGCGGCGGGCTGGGCCGGTTCACGGGGACGGGTGACGGCGTTGGTCACGGCGTCGGTCGCCCCCTGTGCCGCGCGATTGGCCAGGGTCGAGGCGGCCGAGGCGGCGGCCTGACGTGCGATGGCGCCGAGAAAATCCTGGGCCTCAGCAGCCGCAGGCGCGCCGACGACGGCGCCGATCATCAGCAGGGTGGGGATACGCATGGGCAGTGCCTCCAGTCAGAAGCACGACCCTAACGGACGTGAAATCGTGCTCCACGCCCGTGCGGCCAACAGGCGGCGAGCGGACCAGTTTGCGATCAACCCAGAGTCTGCGCCTCCAGTCGGCGGCCCAGGGCGGCGGCGGCTTCGGCCAGCAGGGGGACGCCCAGTTCGCGGGCGACCTCGCCCGCCTCCAGCACGCCCAGGCTGACCGCGCCGACGGCGGCGCCGGTCATTTCGGCCCGCGCCAGGGCGATGCGGCCCAGGGCCAGCTGGTCCACGGCCCAGTCCAGCGGCGCCGACGGCCCGTGCCGGCCCGCCAGGCCCCGCCGCAGCCGCGCCTCGACCGTCATCAGCGTCGACAGGTCGCCGCACGTCTCGGCCAGAGCGATCTCGAACCCGGCCCGCCGCTCGCGCGCCAGTGCGCCCAGGATCAGGCCGCCGTCCGCGCTCAGGGCCTCGGCCTGGATCAGGGTCGTCGCGCCCGTCGCCTCTTCCGCCCGGACCACCTGCACCGCGACCCAGTCCAACGGGCTGTGGTCGGGGGTGAACTGGTCGGCGGCGGCGTCGAACATGGCCTGGGCCTGGATCGCGGCGGCTGCGTCGTCGGCCAGCGCCGCCAACGCCGCCAGACCGGCGCCGCACAGGGCCAGCGCCCGCGCGCGCGTCAGGGGCCGGTATTCGGGGGCCGCAGCCTCGACCAGGGCGCGCAGATCGCGTCCGGCCTGATCCAGCAGGCGCGGATCGCGCTGGGCCATGCCGGCCTCCAGCGTCAGGGCTGCGCGATCCAGCCGCAACTCTTCGCCGGCGATGGCGCCGGGCTCCAGATCATGCAGGGCGGCGTCCATCAGGGCGGCCGCGTCCATCCGCGCGCCCAGCGGCAGGGACAGACGGGCCTGACGGGCGCGAACCCGCGCGTGGACCGCCGCGATCAGAGCCGCCGCGCCGCCGCGCCGACCGGGATGGGCCCCGGCCAGATCCGCCAGCGCCATCTCCAGATGCTGCGGCCCGCCGAACAGGTCGAAGGCAAGCATGCGGGACAGGGCGCTCTCGACCGCCGCGCGGGCCTTCTGGTCGTCGCCGTGGGCGATGCGCGCGGCGTCGCCCGCCGCCGCGCGGGCGCGGTCCAGACTGACCGAGCGGCCCGTGCGCCGTGCATGCTCGCGCCACAGGGCGGCGGCGCGCATCCACGCGTGGAAGGGGTGGGCGCAGGACACACGGCCGGCGTCGATCGCCTGCTGGCGCGCCTCGGCCTCGACCAGATTGACGCCGACCAGCTCCAGCCAGCCCAGGTCGTCGCTCTCGCGCGCCTGGGCGAACAGCCGTCTCAGGTCCTTGCCGAATTCGAACATATGGGCCGCAGCCTCCGGATCGTCCCGCTTCGGGACCGCCGGGGCGCTCCCGCCCCGTCACCAGCAAACGCAGCGCCGCGCCAGTGGTTCGCCTGGGGGTCTCGAAGGAATTCAACCGGCGGGGGATCCGTCCCGTTCGGGGGTCAGTCCAGCCTGGGCGTCAGGCGGCGGCAACGGTCCAGCTCCGCCCGTGCGGCGGCGTCCCCGCTGCTCAGCTGGCGGACCGAAACGATGCGTGCGCGGGTCTGGTCACCCTCGGCCAGGACGGTCGACCGCCCCGACGCCTGGGCCGCCTGCATCGCCGCCAGCGACCAGTACAGGGCCGCATCGAACAGGGCGCGGCCCTCGCCGCTCTCGCCGCCCTCCAGTTCCGACGCCGCCTGGGTCAGACCCGCACAGCGCACCGACTGGTCATAGGAGATCAGCGCCGGCCCCGACTGGGACTGCGGCGCGATCAGGACCGTCGCGGCGGCGAGAACGAGCAACATGAACACTTGGCTCCACGACGCGCCCCGCGCCGCTTCGTCCCTACAGAACCACGACCGTGTGACGGAGGAAAGGCGCCGTAATCGACTAGAGGCCGTCGGTCCCCAGCGCGCGCGTCACGCGGAAGCCGATCCCGCGATAGGCGGCGTTGGACGCCGCGAACTGGCGAGCGGCGGATCGCACCTGGGCCGGCGTCGCGTTCCAGGCGTTGTCGCGATAGACCCGCTGGGCCTGGCAGTTGCCGGCCAGGGCGGCCGAGCCGTCGGTCGGCGCCCCGACATAGCCGGTGTCCATGCAGTCCTGGACCCATTCGGCCACGTTGCCGTGCGTGTCGTGCAAGCTCCAGGCGTTGGGCGGATAGCCGCCCACGACCACCGTCTTCTGGAACTGGTCCATGATGTTGCCGTCATCCGACAGGATGGCCGAGCCGGTGTTCCACGGCGTATCCGACCCGGCCCGGGCCGCATACTCCCACTCGGATTCCGAGGGCAGGAAATACTGTTGGCCGGTCGTCTTCGACAGCCAGGCGACATAGCGCTCGGCATCGGCGAAGGTGACGTTCACCACCGGCCGGCGACCCCGTCCAAACCCGTTGTCGGCTACCTGTCGGCACCCTCTGTCGGCCACGCACGCGTCATATTCGTCAAAGGTGACCTCGTATTTGCCGATGGCGAAGGCGCGGCCGAGGGTCACCAGATGGCGCGGGCCCTCGGACCCTGCGCGACCGTTCTCGGTGGCGGGCGAGCCCATCATGAAGCTGCCGGGGCGGACGACCACCAGTTCGGGGCAACTGGCGCAATCCTGCAGCGTCTGGCCAGGCCGCTCCTGCGGCAGAGGGCCCGACACCGTCGAAGCCGTGCCGACCACCGGCTTGGCGAAAACCTCGCCCGCCGGCAACAGGCCGCGCGTGGCCACGCCGGGCTCCTGGGTCACGCTCAGGGTGTAGGTCCCGCCGCCCGCCCCATAGAGGCCGCGCGCCATGATCAGATAATTGCCGCCGCCCGCTGAAAATTTGATCCGCGAGCTCATGTTGAGCAGCAAGGTGTTCACGTCGTCGTTCTTGCGGTCCCAGGTCGCGCCCTCACAACTGGAGCCCCGCCCGACCTGAAGATAGGTGTCGAACGACCCTCGCAGTTCGATCACCCATTTGCTGCCGGGCGTTGTCTCCAGCA
>Ga0160449_1000709_pt1 | contig 18418 bp, 18 predicted proteins | sample HID1975I_E1MG_FD_108216 | JGI IMG/M metagenome (GOLD analysis project Ga0160449, IMG submission 108216) | Enriched soil microbial communities from UW Madison campus, WI, USA - HID1975I_E1 MG | ecosystem: Environmental > Terrestrial > Soil > Unclassified | place: USA: Madison, Wisconsin...
TGGAGCAGGGTCAGGCCGTGCGACTGGTCGGGCAGGGGTTGCTGACCCGGCTGGTGGATGCGGAAACCGGCCAACGCGGCTTTCTGTTGACCGGGCGCGCCGACTATCTGGAGATCCATGACCAGGCGATCGCCGACCTGCCTGGCCTGTTTTCGCGGCTGGAAGATCTGACCGAAGGCGACACGGATCTGAGCGGGCGGGTGGAGCACGTCGGCGCCCTGTCGCGCGAGCGTCTGAGCGTGATGGAGCGAACCATCGACCTGGCTCGGACGGGGCGGATCGGCGAAGCCGTGCAACTGGCGCGCAGCGGTCAGGGCAAGGTGCTCATGGACGACATGCGCGCGGAAATCGCGGCCATCGACGAGATCGAGGCGACGCGCCAGACCTTCCGCACCCGGCGATCCGAATGGTCCGGGACCATGACAGTGGTGGCGAACAGCGTGGGCGGCATTCTGATCCTGGCGTTGGCGGTGGTCAGCCTGTGGCTGGTGCGGAACTATGTCCGCGAGATCGAGCGCGCCCGACTGGCGCTGGATCAGGCCAACGCCTCACTGGAGGACAAGGTGCGGGCCCGGACGGGCGAACTGACGCGCGCCAACGAGGAGATCCAGCGCTTCGCCTATATCGTCAGTCATGACCTGCGGTCGCCGCTGGTCAATGTGATGGGCTATACCGCCGAGCTGGAGCAGGCGGGCAAGCTGCTGGATCGGCAACTGACCGTGTTCGAGGACAAGGCCCCCGAACTGATCGACGCCGAGGCGACCTATGCCGTGCGCGAGGAGATGCCCGAGGCCATCGGCTTCATCCGCGCCTCAACCGCCAAGATGGATCGATTGATCAACGCCATCCTGAAACTGTCGCGCGAGGGGCGGCGCCACCTGGCGCCGGAGACGCTGGACATGACCCGGCTGGCTCAAGGCATCGCCGACAGCGTGCAGCACCAGGTGGCTGAGACCGGTGGTCAGATCGTGGTGCATGACCTGCCCGAACTGGACAGCGATCGCCTGTCGGTCGAGCAGGTTTTCGGCAATCTGATCGACAACGCCGTGAAATATCTGGAAGCGGGTCGGCCGGGCCTGATCGAGATCGCCGGCGAGGAGATCGCCGGGGGCTGGATCGTTTATCGCGTTAGCGACAACGGGCGCGGCGTCCCGGCCAAGGACCACGAGCGGATATTCGAGTTGTTCCGCCGCTCGGGCAAGCAGGACCGACCCGGTGAAGGCTTGGGCTTGGCCTTTGTCCGCAACAGCGTACGCCGCCTCGGCGGCTCCATCGATGTGGAATCCGAGCCTGGAAAAGGCTCGACTTTCCACGTTAAATTCCCCAAACGCCTCATCCTTGCCGAGGCTGGAGACCTAGTATGAGCGCACCGGTGAAAATCGTCATGGTCGAGGACGACCATGGCCACGCCAAGCTGATCGAGAAGAACATCCGGCGGGCGAACATCGCCAACGAGATCGCCCACTTCGCTGACGGCGGCTCGGCGCTGGACTATCTGTTCAGCACCGAGGTCCGGGCCAACGGGCCGCTGCTGATCCTGCTGGATCTGAACCTGCCGGACATGTCGGGCACCGACATCCTGGCGCAGGTCAAGGCGGACGAGCGGCTGCGCCGGGCGCCGGTCGTGGTGCTGACGACCACGGATGACAAGGTCGAAATCCAGCGCTGCTACGACCTGGGCTGTAACGTCTACATCACCAAGCCGGTGGACTACGAAGCCTTTGCCGGCGCGATCCGCCAGCTGGGTCTGTTCCTGTCGGTCATGCAGGCGCCGGAGATCGAGTGAGCGGATCCGGGGCGGCCATCAAACTCCTGTACATCGACGATGACCGCGGCCTGTCGCGGCTGGTCGAGAAGGAACTGAGCCGTCACGGCTATGTCGTGACGTGCGCGCCCGATGGCGATGCCGGCGTCGAGGCGCTGAAGACCGGCGTGTTCGATGTCTGTGCGCTGGATCACTATATGCCGGGCCGCGACGGGCTGGAGGTCCTGCCCGATATCCTGGCGTTGAGTGCGCCGCCGCCGGTCGTCTATGTCACGGGCGCCCAGGAAGGGCGGATCGCCGTGGCCGCCTTGCGCGCCGGCGCCGCTGACTATGTCATCAAGGATGTGTCCGAGGATTTCACCGCCCTGCTGCGATCCGCGCTGGAGGACGCCCTGCTGAGGCGGCGTCTGGAGCGCGAGAACCAGCGGGTCGAGGAAGAGGTCCGCCTGGCCCGCGACCGCGCCGAGGCCATGCTGCGCGAGGTCAATCACCGGGTCGGCAATTCGCTGCAACTGGTGTCGTCCTTCATGTCGCTGCAACTGCGCCAGCTGGCGGACGAGGGGGCTCGCGCCGCCCTGCGCGAGGCCCAGGCGCGGATCGAGGCGGTCGCCCATGTGCACCGTCGCCTCTACACCTCGGGCGACATGGCCACGGTGGCGATGGACGAGTATCTGCGCGGCCTGGTGGATGAACTGGGCAAGTCGCTGACCAATGGCGCGACGGCGCCCCGGCTGACGCTGAAGGCGGAGCCTCTGTCGGTGTCGACGGATCAGGCCGTGTCGCTGGGCGTGGTGGTGACCGAGCTGGTGACCAACGCGATCAAATACGCCTATGCGCCCGGCAGCGGCGGCGAAATCCGCGTCCTGCTGGAGGCGGATCACGAGAACAATCGCGCCATACTGACGGTCGAGGATGACGGCCCCGGCCTGGGCGACGGCGCGCCCAAGGGCACGGGCCTGGGCAGCAAGATCATTTCGGCCATGGCCGGCGGCCTGCGATCGGCGCTGGAGTTTGACCCCGCGCATGCGGGTGTCCGCGCCCGGCTGGCGTTCGACCTGTAGGGCGATGACCGCGCCGGTGAAGCTGCAATTCGGGACCGCCCGGCCGGGGCTGGATTATCGCCACCGTGCGGCGGTGTTCGGCCTGGTCGAGGCGGACGGTCTGCTGGCCTGTGTCCGGGTCGAACGGGAAGGCGGCGGCTATTTCGATCTGCCCGGCGGCGCGGTTGACGGGACAGAGAGCGAGGCCGAGGCGCTGGTGCGGGAGTTCTTGGAGGAGACGGGACTGCAGATCGCGCCGGACGACCGGATCGCCGAGGCGGGGCAGTTCTTTCAGAAGTCCGACGGGACGCCGGTGAACAATGTCGGCGGCTTCTGGACCGCGCGTCGGGTCGGCTTTGACGCCGAGGCGAAATGCGAGGCCGATCACACCCTGGTCTGGCTGGCGCCGCAGGCAGCCATCGCCCGGTTGAGACACGACGCCCACGCCTGGGCTGTTGCGGCCTGGATGCGACGATAGCGGAACCGCCTGTGCAGGCCGGTGGTTAGTTCTGTTGAAGCTCGGTCGTCGTGATCGGGTCCGACAGGAGTATCAGATGGCTGATCATGACCGCATCGAAGGCGCCGCGACCAACATGGGCGGCAAGATCAAGGAAGCGGCCGGCAAGGTCACCGGTGACGAGAAGCTGAAGGCCGAGGGCCGGGCCGATCAGGTCAAGGGCAAGGTTCAGAACGCCGTCGGCGGCGTGAAAGACGCGCTGCGGGACAACCGTAACTAAGACCCCGCCTATCCGTTTTGAAGACGCCGCCCCCGCATGCGGGCGGCGTTTTTCTATGCAGACCCCAGGTCGCGGGCGTAGCGTTTCCAGTTCTGGACGTAGTGGGCGGCGGAGGCGCGCAGCGCCTCGATCTGGCCGGGTTCCAGTTCGCGCACCACCTTGCCCGGCTGGCCCATCACCAGCGAATTGTCGGGGATGACCTTGCCCTCGGTGATCAGGGCGTTGGCGCCGATCAGGCAGTTCTTTCCGATCCTGGCCCGGCCCAGCACCACGGCGCCGATGCCGATCAGGGTGTTGTCGCCGATTTCGCAGCCGTGGAGCATGGCCATGTGGCCCACGGTGACGCCGCGTCCGATCGTCAGCGGCTCACCCGCGTCGGTGTGCAGGACGCTGCCGTCCTGAATATTGCTGTCGGGGCCGATGGTGATCGGATCGTTGTCGCCGCGCAGGACGGCGCCGAACCAGATGCTGGCGCCGGGATGAAGAATCACGTCTCCTAGAACGGTCGCATTCGGCGCGATCCAGTATTCGCCCACGGGGGGAAGCTGAGGTTGCTTGTCGCCGAGCGAGAAAACATTCATCAGAACACTGCCTTATCTAAGCAAAATGAACGCTTTAAGCGTTCGTAAACTACGATAGCATCAAATCGTTGATGTGATTCGAGGCCTGATTCAGGCCCCGGGTCCGAAGCCGGATCAAGCCCGGTCCGGTCAGATGCTGGGTGACGCGCGTGCCGTGTTCGAGTCCAGGTCGGTTGTGTCGGATGCGGGTTCCGTCCCGTGGCGACGACCCCTCCCCGGACCATGGACGCGCCACTGGCCCGGCTGCCTTCCTCCCCAACCTCGTGCGAGGCGAGTCCCTGACGGGCTCGCCTTTTTTCATGCCCTGGAGGCGTCGATGACCAAACGTACCGCTCTCAAGCGTCAGAACCGCGAAGGCGTTCTGGACTCGCGACAGTTCAGCGAGGACGCCAAGGTAAGACGGTTGCCCAACCATGCCGGCTGGTCGCCCTATCCGTCGAACGACGACCGGGAGCAGGGCTACCTCAAGACGTTGAAGCCCAAGTCCGAGGGGCAGGCCGAGCTGATGGCCGCCATCGACGACTCCAACCTGGTGATGGCCCTGGGGCCGGCGGGCACGGGCAAGACCTATCTGGCGGTGGCCAAGGCGGTCGAGGCGCTGGAGGCGGGCCGGGTCGGGCGCATCGTGTTGAGCCGCCCGGCGGTCGAGGCGGGGGAATCGATCGGCTTCCTGCCCGGGGACATGGAGGACAAGCTGGCCCCCTATCTGCGGCCGCTCTACGACGCCCTGTCGGACCGCCTCAGCATGAAGCGGGTCAAGGCGCTGATGGCCGAGGGCCTGATCGAGATCGCGCCCATTGGCTATATGCGGGGCCGCACCCTGAACAACGCCTTCATCGTCGTCGATGAGGCCCAGAACTGCACCTATGTGCAGTTGAAGATGCTGCTGACGCGACTGGGCTGGCATTCGACCATGGTGGTGACGGGCGACCCTCATCAGTCGGATCTCCTGCCCGGCGTGTCGGGCCTGACGGACATCGCCGAGCGGCTGGAGCCGGTGCCGGATATCGCCGTGGTGCGGCTGGCGGAGCAGGACATCGTGCGCCATCCCCTGGTGGCCAGCATGATCGGGGTTTTGTAGGCGGCGGTCGTTTCTAGAATGCGAGAGGGGCGCCGGGTGACCGGCGCCCCATTTTGTTGCGGGGTCAGATCAGCGCCGTGACGGGCACAGGCTCCTTGGTCGGAGGTTTCGGCTTGGCGCCCATGCGGTCGATCAGCGCGAAGACGAACGGGTTCAGCGAGATCGACAGCAGGGCGGCGGCCAGGATCAGGTCGTGGGTTTCCTGGCGCATGCCGCCCAGTTGGACGCTGAGCGCGGCCAGGATGAACGAGAATTCGCCGATCTGGGCCAGGGCGGCGGCGACGGTCAGGCTGGTCGCCTTGTCCAGCTTGAACAGGGTGGTGATGACCAGGGCCGCCAGTGACTTGCCGATGATGACGATGCCCAGGACGCCGATCACGGCCAGCGGCTCGCGCATCAGGATCATCGGGTCGAACAGCATGCCGACCGAGACGAAGAACAGCACGGCGAAGGCGTCACGCAGCGGCAGCGACCGCTCGGCCGCATTGTGGCCCAGCGGCGAACTGTTCAGCACCAGACCGGCCAAGAAGGCGCCCAGGGCGAACGAGTGGAACAGGGCGTAGGCGACCCAGGCGATGCCCAGGGCGATGGCCAGGACGCCGAGGGTGAACAGTTCACGCGACTTGGTATGGGCGATCCGAACCAGCACCCACGGCAGCACCTTGGCGCCGACCACCAGCATGATGGCGGTGAAGCCGGCGACCTTGACCAGGGTCCAGCCGATGGAGGCGGCCAATTGGGCGCCGTTCACATCCTGACCGGGCTGGATGACCAGCAGCGGCAGGATGACCAGGGCGATGACGATCACTAGATCCTCGACGATCAGCCAGCCCATGGCGATACGGCCGACCTGGCCCTTGACCTGTTTGCGTTCTTCCAGCGCGCGAAGCAGCACCACGGTGGAGGCGACGGACAGGGCGAAGCCCATCATGGTCGCCTCAAGATCCGACATGCCCATCAGACGCCCCAGGGCCCAGCCCAGTATGGTCGCAGCCGTGATCTGCACCAGGGCGCCGGGAATGGCGATCGTGCGCACCTTCATCAGGTCGGCGAGCGAGAAATGCAGACCGACGCCGAACATCAGCAGGATCACGCCGATCTCGGCCAGTTGCGGCGCCAGTTCGGTGTCCGCGACGAAGCCGGCGGTATGCGGGCCGACGATGATCCCCGCCACCAGATATCCCACCAGCGGCGACAGCTTCAGGCGGTTGGCGATCATGCCAAACACGAAGGCCAAGACGAAGCCCCCGACCAGGGTGAGAATCAGGCTGTCGGCGTGCGGCATCGGCGCTCCTGTGCGGCGGGCGGAGGATCCTTGGGGATGATGAGCTGCCAAAATGGGGGGCGAGGCCCCATACGGCAAGGCTTTTCCGTGGTTTTTCCGGGATGCGGTGACGGTTATGAGGGCGCACGTCTCCCTCCCCGTCCCGGGGAGAGTGGTCGACGCGAAGCGGAGACCGGGTGGGGCGGGCGAGGTAATGCGGGGCGCGGCGGATGCTCAGCCTTGCCGCCCCCACCCGACTTCGCCCTGACGGGCTCAGCCACCCTCCCCGGGACGGGGAGGGAGAGACGTCGGTCTTTCAGAAAAAGAGGGTCTGAATAGTCTGATAAGTCTGAAATCGGCCCAGCCGGTCGATGTCGGCGCGACTATGGCACGGCTCAAACGGGCGCCAGGCCGGGGCCATCGAGAAACAGACAGGCCGTTGAAACGGCGCGGTTTTGTCCCGCGTCCCGTGCGAGGTCAAGCGCGGGCGGCGCGAGTGTCGGCGACGCCGAGGGCGGTCAGGGCCGACGCGGCGATGTGATCGGCGTCCAGTCCGGCCTGGGCGTACATGACCTCGGGCTTGTCCTGATCCTGGAAGACGTCGGGCAGGCACAGGGTGCGGACCTTGAGGCCCGAATCCAGCGCGCCCTTCTCGGCCAGCAGTTGCAGCACAAAGGCGCCGAAGCCGCCCATGGCGCCTTCTTCCACCGTAATCAGGGCCTCGTGCTCGCGCGCCAGGCGCAGGATCAGGTCGGCGTCCAGCGGCTTGGCGAAGCGGGCGTCGGCGACGGTGGCCGAGACGCCGCGCGCAGCCAGCAGATCGGCGGCGCGCAGGCTTTCCTGCAGCCGGGTGCCCAGCGACAGGATGGCGACCGAGGTCCCCTCGCGAACGATGCGGCCCTTGCCGATCTCCAGCGGGATGGCCAGTTCGGGGATCTCGACGCCGACGCCATCGCCGCGCGGATAGCGGAAGGCCGAGGGGCGGTCGTCGATGGCCAGAGAGGTCGAGATCATGGCGGCCAGGTCCGCTTCGTCGGCGGCGGCCATCAGCACCATGCCGGGCAGGGCGCCCATGAAGCCGATGTCAAAGCTGCCGGCGTGGGTCGCGCCGTCGGCCCCGACCAGACCGGCGCGGTCCATGGCGAAGCGGACGGGCAGGGACTGGATCGCCACGTCGTGGACAACCTGATCGTAGCCGCGCTGAAGGAAGGTCGAATAGATGGCGCAGACCGGCTTCATCCCATCGGCGGCCAGGCCGGCGGCGAAGGTGACGGCGTGCTGTTCGGCGATGCCGACGTCATAGGTGCGCTCGGGAAAGGCCTGACCGAACAGGTCCAGCCCGGTGCCGGACGGCATGGCGGCGGTGATGGCGACGATGGAGGGGTCGATCCGCGCGTGCTTGATCAGCTCGGTCCCGAACACCTTGGTGTAGCTGGGGGCGTTGGAGACGGCCTTGGCCTGCTTGCCCGAGACGACGTCGAACTTGACCACGCCATGATATTTGTCGGCGCTGTCCTCGGCCGGGGCGTAGCCCTTGCCCTTTTGCGTCACGACGTGGACCAGGACGGGGCGGTCCTTGATGGCGGCGGCGTTGCGCAGCACCGGGACCAGAGCCTCCATGTCGTGGCCGTCGATCGGGCCGATGTAGTAGAAGCCCAGCTCTTCGAAGAAGGTGCCGCCGGTGACCATGCCGCGGGCGTATTCCTCGGCCTTTTTCGCGGCGTCGCGGAAGGGGCGGGGCAGGTGCTGAGCGACCGACTTGCCCAGCCGGCGGACGTTCTGATAGGCGCCGCCGGACACCAGCTTGGCCAGATAGGCGCTCATGCCGCCGACGGGCGGGGCGATCGACATGTCGTTGTCGTTCAGGATGACCATCATCTGGCCATTGGTCGCCTCGGCGGCGTTGTTCATCGCCTCATAGGCCATGCCGGCCGACATGGAGCCGTCGCCGATGACGGCCACGACGCGGTTGTCGGCGCCCTTCTGATCCCGCGCGACGGCATAGCCCAGGGCGGCCGAGATGGAGGTCGAGGCGTGGGCCGCGCCAAAGGGGTCGTATTCGCTCTCGGTCCGTTTGGTGAAGCCGGACAGGCCGCCGCCCTGGCGCAGGGTGCGGATGCGGTCGCGGCGGCCGGTCAGGATCTTGTGCGGATAGCACTGATGGCCGACGTCCCAGATCAGGATGTCCTTCGGCGTCTCGAACACATGGTGCAGGGCCACGGTCAGTTCGACCACGCCCAGGGCGGAGCCCAGATGGCCGCCGGTGACGGACACCGCATCGATGGTCTCTGCCCGAACCTCCTGCGCCAGCTGTTTCAGCCGGGCGACATCGAAGGCGCGCGTGTCGGCGGGAAACTTGACCGTGTCGAGGAGGGGCGTGTCGGGCATTGAAGACATCTAGTCCGGGATCGGCGTTCAGGCGAGTGTCCATGTCGCCGCTATGGACATCGTGCAAGTCGTTAAACGGGCCGGCTCAGGGCAAGTTGCCGGGATAGTCGGGCGGAATCCCCTCTGGTGGACAGCCAGATCAGGGTTTCGGTCGCCTGTTCTATGATCCATTCGAACCAAGCCAGTCCATGCTGCCGACGGTTCTGGGTCGCATAGTCGAGGTGCCGAATCTCCTCGACCTGAATCGCCTGTATGGTCTGCCTGAGTTCATCGTCACGTCCAGCCGCCCACACGATCTGATCGTCGAGGTGGCGATGAACCGTGCGTTCTACCGCCTCGGTGCAGGCCAGAATGGCTTCTCGCCCGATCAGTCCCGACAACAGGCCTAGCGTTCCGCCGCCGATCGCCCAGACCCACATCATCCGACAGGGCTTGCCGCGCCGATCCGGCATCAGTCGGCGAAACTCGGCGCGATGGCGGCGTTCGTGCGCAAGCGACTCATGGAGGAACGGCAGCAGATCGGGCGCGCGAAGGCGCGCGGCGAAAATCTGGGCGGTGTAGATGAAGATGGCGCCGTGCTCGCCGCCGTGATTGACCCGCAGGATGCGCGCCGGGATAGACGTGTTCCAGCCCCCGCTCAGGACCTGCGCCTTAGCACAAAGTCCACGCTGGCCTTGAGGATTTCGGCGTCGTGGCCGAACGGATCCAGGTGGGCGCGGGCCTGATCGGCCAGGTGCGCGACCCTGTGCCGCGCCGCGTCGACGCCCAGCAGGGTGACGAAATTGGTTTTGCCGCGGGCCGCGTCCTTGCCGCCCGCCGCCTTGCCCAGTTCGCCGGCGTCGCCTTCGACGTCCAGCAGATCGTCGACGATCTGATAGGCCAGTCCGATGTCGTGGGCGAAGCTGATCAAGGCGTTGCCCTGGGCTTCGTCGGCGTCGGCGATGATCAGCGGAATCTCGAAGGCGTAGGTGAACAGGGCGCCGGTCTTGAGCCGCTGCATGCGGGCGACGCCGCCCAGGTCGTCGCGGACACCCAGCAGGTCGATCATCTGGCCGCCCGCCATGCCGCGCGCGCCCGAGGCGTAGGATAGTCGCCGGGCCAGTTCGCAACGGACAGCCGCGTCCTCGTGCGTGTCCTCGTCCAGCAGGATGTCGAAGGCGGCGGTTTGCAGCGCATCGCCGGCCAGGACGGCGGTCGCCTCGTCATAGGCGCGGTGCAGGGTGGGGCGGCCGCGGCGCACGTCGTCGTCGTCCATGCAGGGCAGGTCGTCGTGGACCAGCGAATAGGCGTGGACGCATTCCAGGGCGCAGGCGGCGCGCAGCACGGCGCGTTCGTCGATGTCGAACAGGCGCGCGGCCTCGATGGCGAAGAAGGGGCGCAGGCGTTTGCCAGGGCCGAGCGCGGCGTAGCGCATCGCCTCGGTCAAGCGGGCCTCGGGACCATCCGCGCGGGGCAGCAGCTCGTCCAGCGCCACGGTGACCAGGTCGGCGATCTCGGCGATGCGATCGATCACCGCCTGTTCGGGCGAGTTGGCGGCGTGGAGCGGGGCGGGGGGGACGGTCAGCCGGGCCTCCGTCAACCGAACTCGGCCGGTTCGGCGCCGCGCGGGGCGCCGTCGGGGCCGACGACGATCTTTTCGACCCGAAGCTGGGCGGCCTTGAGCCGGGACTCGCAGTGGCCCTTGAGGCGCGCGCCCTCTTCATACAGGGCGATGGATTCCTCGAGCGGGGCCTGGCCGGACTCCAGTCGCTGGACGATGGTCTCAAGGCGCGACAGGGCGTCTTCGAAGCTGAGGTCGGCGGGGATGGGGGCGGCGGCGTCGGTCATGGCGCGGAACCCTAGAGAGGCAGGGCGCTCGCTTCAACGGCGAATGGTTGCGAAGGCCCAAGCTTGTGGGCGGTCAGCGCTTCTCGTAGCGGCGCTGGGACCAGTATTTGAAGCCCTGGTTGTGGACCAGTTTCCAGCCCATGGCCTTGAGATGGGCGCCGACCATGTGGTTGAAATAGCCGTGGGCGAGGACCAGCACGTCCTGGCCGGCTTCGGCGCGTTCGATCAGGACGCGGGCGGCCTGACCGGCGCGGACCTCGGCCTGGGCGCGCGTTTCCTGCTGGTGGTGACGGTCCGACAGGTGCCACCAGGCGCGCGACACCACGCCCCACCAGCGCGGCGACAGCTTGATCCAGTCCGGCAGGGATGGCGGCGGCAGCGGCGCCTCGATGAACAGGGCGTCGGCCATGACTTCACGCCCGGCGGCGACGGCGGCGGCGGTTTCCTGAGCCCTGGGACGGGTCGAGGCGTAGATGGCGCCGGCGCCCTCGGCCGCAGCCAGCAGGGCGGCGGGGGGCGTCTGGCCGGCGCGCAGGCCGCCGACCTCATACTGACCCCACCAGTCGCCGTACTGGCGGGCGGAGATCATGACCTTGCGCGACAGGGCCGGCTCGCCGTGACGGGCCAGGATGATGGCGCCGGGGCGCAGGGAGACGACGGCGCGATTCGGGGACGCGGGGGCGGCGTCTTCGGCCTGCATAGGGAGGGCCTGGGAGGTCATGACATGGGGATGAAGCCTGCGGAGACGGGGGTCCCTGACTGGCCTGGCGTCCCTGATTCCTCCCGACAAGGCTGGACACTGGAGGGGCGCGGCGGCCCCCGGAGAACAGGTGGTAGCCCCGGCGGGGCGAGGCTGCAACCTCGCCGTGATGACGGACGCTTGAGCGGGGTGTAAGGGCGCGGGCATGAGCGACGCCATCATCCGCCCCGCCCGCCCCGAAGACGCTGCCGCCCTGGGCGCGCTGGGTCGCCAGACCTTTGTCGACACCTTCGTGACCGGGTTCGGCATCCCTTATCCGGTGGAGGACCTGACCGCGTTTCTGGACGCCGGCTTCAGCCCTGAGACCATCGCGATCAAGCTGGCCGAGCCGGGCGCCGCCTGGTGGGTGGCGGATCGCAACGGCGACCTGCTGGCCTTCGCCAACGCGGGACCCAACACCCTGCCGCACCCGGACGGCCGGGCCAGCCATGCCGAGCTGCGCCGGCTGTACGTCGGCAAGGACGCGCAAGGGCTGGGCTTGGGCACCAGGCTGCTGAAGGTCGCGCTGGACTGGATGGAGGCCCACACCGACGGCCCCCTGTGGGTCGGCGTCTGGAGCGGCAACGACAAGGCGCAGAAGCTGTACGCCGCCTATGGGTTCGAGAAGGTGGGGGAATACCAGTACCCGGTCGGCCGCTGGATGGATGACGAGTTCATCTTGCGGCGGGGATAGACTATATTCGCCGCATGACCCGTGACGAGCTCTTGGCCAAGCTGCGCGAACTGAAGCCTTGGTTGGAAGACCAGGGCATCGTCAACGTGCGCCTGTTCGGCAGCTATGCACGCGACGAGGCGGGGCCGGACAGCGACGTGGATCTGTTGGTGGAAATCGCCAAACCCTTGGGTTTCCGTTTTTTCGGCATTGAACGAGAGCTGGGCGAAAAGCTGGGCGCCGCCGTCGAAATGGGGACCGAGGATTCCATGCACCGGCTGGTGAAGCGCGAGGCGGTCCGGGACGCTGTCCTTGTCTGACCTCAAAGATCGCCTCCACCTGGAAGAGATGCTCGGCGCCGTGGATCAATTGGCTGTCGAGATAGATGGTCGGCCCGTCGAGGAATGGATCGAGGATCGCTCACGGGTGGCGGCGGCCTCGATGTATCTGATCGTGCTGGGGGAAGGGGCGCAGAATCTGTCTTCAGGCTTGAAGAGCGCAGCGCCAGACGTGCCCTGGGCGGATATCGCCGGTCTTCGTCATCGGTTGGCGCATAGTTATTTTCGCGCGGATCGACGGATCATCTGGCAAGCAGCGGCGCTGCACGCGCCGCAGCTCAAGCCGCGTCTCGAGGCCTTGCTCGCCCTGTTGGGGCCGGACGTCTTCTGATGCTCCTGCCCTTCTTCACCGCCTTGCGCGAGGCCCGGGTGCCGGTGTCGCTGAAGGAATGGCTCCATCTGATGGAGGCCATGGACAAGGACGTGGCGGGGCGGAAGGTCGAGGATTTCTATCACCTGTCGCGGGCGGTGCTGGTCAAGGACGAGAAGCACTACGACCGGTTCGATCAGGTGTTCGGCAAGGTGTTTGCGGGCGTCGAAAGCGTCGGGGCGGGCGAGGACCTGACGACCGATATCCCCGAGGACTGGCTGCGTCTGCTGACCGAGAAATTCCTGACGGACGAGGAGAAGGCGCAGATCGAGGCGCTGGGCGGCTTCGACAAGTTGATGGAGACGCTGAAACAGCGTCTGGAGGAGCAGAAGGGCCGACACGAGGGCGGGAACAAATGGGTCGGGACCGGCGGGACCAGCCCGTTCGGCCACGGCGGCTATAACCCCGAAGGCGTGCGCATCGGCGGGCCGGGACGGCAGGGCCGGGCGGTCAAGGTCTGGGAGAAGCGTGAATACCGCAATCTGGACGACACGGTCGAACTGGGCACCCGCAACATCAAGGTGGCGCTGCGCCGCCTGCGCCGTTTCGCCCGCGAAGGCGCGGCGGACGAGCTGGACATGGACGGCACCATCGACGGCACGGCGCGTCAGGGTTGGCTGGACATCCGCATGCGGCCAGAGCGGCGCAACACGATCAAGGTGCTGCTGTTCCTGGATATCGGCGGGTCGATGGACGCCCATGTGAAGCTGTGTGAGGAGCTGTTCTCGGCCGCGCGGACCGAGTTCAAGAATCTGGAATTCTTCTACTTCCACAACTGCCTGTACGAGGGTGTGTGGAAGGACAACCGGCGGCGTCACGGCGAGAAGACGCCGACCTGGGACGTGCTGAACAAGTATCCCGGCGACTGGCGCGCCATCTTCGTCGGCGACGCGACCATGAGCCCCTATGAGATCACCATGCCGGGCGGCTCGGTCGAGCACTGGAACGAGGAGGCGGGCGCCGTGTGGATGAAGCGCGCGCGTCAGCAGTGGGACAAGTCGGTCTGGCTGAACCCCGTCCCGGAACGGCACTGGAGCTACACCGCCTCGGTCGGCCTGCTGCGCGAGGTGATGGACCAGCGGATGTTTCCATTGACGCTGGAAGGCCTGGACAAGGCGATGCGGGCGCTGACGCGGTAGAGCGCGGCGCAAGGGTTCGCCTTCGCCTGCGCTACGGCGCCGCTGGGTTCCCCGGTCTGCGCCGCTGTGCGGCTTGCCGGAGAATGACGACGGCCTTTTGATCTTTCGTCATTCTCCGACTTGATCGGAGAACCCAGCGGCGCCCGCAGGGCGATCTTTGATACGCAAACGGAAATGCAAGGCTTTGGCGTCATTGTCCCGATTTGACGCGGCCCGGTTCTTGCTGGGACGCGCGTGAGATGAACGCGGGAGAGCCCGACCGATGGGGTTGCGGATCATGAAATGGCTGGCGGTCCTGGTGGGCTTTCTGGCTCTGACGGCGGTCGCTGACACGGCGGCGGCCCAGTGCTGCGAGCCACCACCCCCGCCGTGCTGTCAGCCACCGCCCCCGCCGCCCCCGCCTCCGCCGTGCTGCACGGCCCCGCCTCCGCCCGCGTGCTGCGGCGGTGGCGGCGGCGTGAACGTCAACGTCAATGTGGGCGCCTCGGCCGGGGCTGACGCGAGCGCGCGGGCCTATATCAACGCCCGGGGCGCGGCCTCGGTGAACGTCTATGGCGGCGGTGGAGCCTACTTCAACGTCGATCAGCCCTATCCGACCACCATCCAGGGTTTGACCGTCGAGGGCGCGGCCGTGCGTCGGATGGTGCGCGTGCCCTATACCGCCACCCGCCGCTCGATGAAGCGCGTGGTCATCCAGGCCGTCTGCATCGACGACCGCCAGCGGCCGCATCCGGCGTCGCAGGTGCGGCCCGGCCGCGACGTGCATGACGACTACGAGGGCGAACTGTACCGCTGCATCGCCGGCTCGCGCCTGCAGGCGACCATAGCCGCCTATGAGGGCGAGGTCCGCTTCGACCACGGCGAGACCATGGCCTGCCAGAAGAACGACGCGCTGTGGAAGGGCCGCGACGGCAGGCTGGAATGCCGCCCGCAAAAGGCCGAGCGCGACTGCAACGAACGCTCGCTGCTGCGCCGTTATGGGGCCGGTGTGAAGATCCTGACCCTATATCGGGAGGAGAGCTACACAGAATACCGCGAGGAAGAGGTCGTGGCCGAAGGCGTCGCCCTGGAAGGCTCGATGATCACGCTGGACGGCGGCGTCGGCGGCCGCGTCTTCTGAACCGGCCGTTCAGCCGGGGGTCATGCCGCCGGGCGCATTATCGGACCGTCGAAAGGCTTCGTGGTCCTCGACGATCCTGAGCAGACTTGGCCCCGGCCCGGAAACGGACCGGGGCCTTTTCGTTGGGCGGCTCGATGAGTCCTGATATGTCTTCGGAGGGTTATGAGGGCACGGCTGGAAGGCGGGCACGATGTGGGGATGGGCCAAGGCTTATCACAGCTATCTTGTGAAGCGGGGCGAGGCGTCAGAGGATCATCTCAGATTCCTCGGCGTGCAACGCATCGCGTTTCCTTGGTTTCTGGCGATGTTCGTCGGAGTCCTTCTGATGGCATTATTTAGCCCGCCGGACGCTATTCGGATTGGCATCTGCCTAGTAATCGGAGTGCCCTGTGTCGCGGCCATGATCTACGCCATGACCACCTATGCTCTAGCGGCGTTCGCTGCCGATCGACAGCGAACGCGTGATAAGGCGCCGTTGTAGAAGCCAACTTTCTCCCGCCGTAACCCCTCACCCTTTCGCGCAGCCGCTCGCTGCGCTCTCGGGCGCTCAAGCCCTCTCCCGATGGGAGAGGGTTTTATTGTTTGGGCGTCACCTCGACCCGGTAGGCCTTGTCGGCCAGCAGGTATCGGGCGGCGACGCGTTGCAGGTCCTCGGGGGTGGCGGCTTCGAGGTCCGACAGGGCGGTGCGGAGCTGGGGCAGGCGGTTGGGGTCGGTCTGGGCGCGTTGCAGCTCGGCGATCCAGAACTCGTTGGTGTTCATGCTGCGGCGCAGGGCCTCGATGCGGGGGCGGCGGGCGCGGTCCAGCTCGTCGGCGGTGATCGGCCCGGCGGCCAGGGCGGCGGCGATGCGGTCCACGTCGGCGAAGAAGCCGGGCAGCTTTTCCGGCGGGGCCTCGATGCTGGCCGCGACATAGCCATAGCCGGGGAAGGTCGAGGAGGCGTTGGCCCCGACCGAGGGCGAATAGGTGACGGCCTGGTTTTCCCGCAGCTCCTCGGTCAGGCGCAGGCGCATGACATCGGCCAGCAGGCGCACCAGCCGGGCCTCGCGGATGTCGGCGATGGCGTCGACGGCGGGCCAGGCGACATAGCCCAAACCCTGATCGGCGCGCCCGGAATGGGTCAGGTGGACCGGCTGGGCGGTCGGGGCGGGGAAGCGGATGCGCGTGGTCTCCGCGACGGGCGCGTCGGGTCGAGCGGGCAGGGCGCCGAAGGTGGCGGCGACGCGGGCGATCGCCTCGTCCGTCGTGATGTCGCCGACGATCAGGATCTCCAGCGGACCGTGGGCGATGCCCTGTTCGACCTCGGCGCGCAGGACGGCGGGATCGGCGGCGGCCAGGGTCGCGGCGTCCGGCGTGCGCCAGCGCGCGTCGCCCGAGCGCATCAGGGCGCCGATCTCGCGTCCGAAGACGCCGCCGGGGGTCGCGTCCATCTGGGGCAGGGCCTGCAGATAGACGCCGCGCATCCGCTCGAACGGCTCGGGCCGCCAGGCGGGGTCGGTCAGATAGGCGGTCAGAACCTGAAGCTGGACGGCGAAATCCTCGGGCCGGGTGACGCCGGACAGGACATAGGCGTCCTCGCCCGCCGAGACGCCGGCGCCATAGACGCGCCCGGCCAGAACCTCGTCCACCTGTTCGGCGGTCAGCTGGCCCAGTCCGCCCTCGGCCACGGCGGCGCCCAGGGCCCACATGGGGGTGGGGCGGTCGGAAGGCAGACCCTGCTGGCCGTCGCCTGCACGCACGGCGACCATGATCTGATCGTCGCGGAAGGTCGTCGGCTTGACCGTCAGGCGTGTTCCGTTGGCGAAGGTGATGAAGTCGGCGCCGACATCATCGGCCCGGCTGCGGGCGACGACGGCGCCCGGCGCGCCGAAGTCGGCATAGGGCCAGGCCAGTTCGGCGCGCGCGGCGGGCGCGTCCACCGCCACCTGTTGCGAGGCGGTCAGGGCGGCCAGGACGGCGGCGTCCCCGTCCTGGATCTGCGTCGGGCTGGTGACGAAGACCAGCGGGCCGGAACCGTCGAAGGTGGATTTGAGCGCGGCGTTGACGCGCTCGGCCGTCAGGTGGCGTGTGATCTGATCGAAGATGGCCAGGTCGGCGGCGGGGGCGGTGAAGACGTCGTCGCTGTTGACCGAGGCGGCCAGGCTGTTGGCCAGGGCGGGGGTGCGGCGGGTGGCGGCGCCGGCGACGGCGCTCTGGATCATGGCGCGCCATTCGGTGATCTCGCGCGCCAGCTCGCCGGCCGTGACGCCATACTGGACCAGACGGCGCTGTTCCTGATCCAGGGTGGTCAGGGCGCGGCCCCAGGCGCCGGGGCTGAAGCTGGCGTAGAGGGAGGCGGAATCCTGGCTGCGCAGGTCGGTCGAACGGCTGGCCGAGGCGGAGATGAAGGGCGGGTTTTCGGCGCGAGCCAGGCTTTGGAAGCGGCGGTTCAGCACCTGAAGGCCCAGGCTGCGGATCACGTCGCGTTCCTGCTTGGCGCGGGTGTCGGGCGACAGGTCGGGCGGAGAGACCCAGGCGATCTGCAGGCTGGAGCCGACGCCGGGATCGACGAAGACGGCGGCCTCGGCCCCGCGCGGCTGGACGGGGCCCAGGTCGGGTTCGTCGCCATCGGCGTGGGAGGTGGACCAGTCGCCGAAGGTCGAGACGATCTTGGTCTCCATCGCGTCGATGTCGAAATCGCCGACGGCGACGACGGTGGTGCGGCTGGGCCGATACCAGGCGTCATAGAAGGCGGCGAACCGGTCGCGCGGGGCGGTGCGCAGGATGTCCGGCTCGCCAATGGGGAAGCGGGTTGGGACGCGCTGGCCCTTCATCAGGAAGTTCAGACGAGCGCGAGCGGCGCGCATGCCGGGGCCGTCGCGGGTGCGTTCCTCGGAGAGCACCACGCCGCGCTCGCGCTCGATCGCCTCGGGCGCCAGCAGGGCGTCGCCGATCATCTCGCGCAGGATGTGCAGCGAGGCGTCGACCGTTTCATCGTCGGTGCGGGGCAGGTCCAGCTTGTATACCGTCTCGTCGAAGCCGGTGGAGGCGTTGGTATCGGCGCCGAACGACAGGCCCAGCCGCTCCAGCGTCTTGATCAGTTCGCCCTCGGGAATGTCGGCCGAGCCGTTGAAGGCCATGTGTTCCATGAAGTGGGCGAGGCCCAGTTGATCGTCGGTCTCCATCAGCGACCCGGCGTCGATGCGGACGCGCAGGGACGCCTGGCCCGGCGGGGTGGCGTTCTTCATCAGGGCGTAGCGCAGGCCGTTGGGCAGTTGGCCGAAGCGGACGGCGGGATCGGCGGGGATGTCGCTGGCCGTGTGCGCCCAGGGGTCGGACGGGGCGACCTGGGTGGTTTGCGAGGCCGTTGTCTGGAA
>Ga0160449_1000711_pt1 | contig 18376 bp, 29 predicted proteins | sample HID1975I_E1MG_FD_108216 | JGI IMG/M metagenome (GOLD analysis project Ga0160449, IMG submission 108216) | Enriched soil microbial communities from UW Madison campus, WI, USA - HID1975I_E1 MG | ecosystem: Environmental > Terrestrial > Soil > Unclassified | place: USA: Madison, Wisconsin...
CTGCATGCCGTGCACCGCCACCAGACACATGGCGTCGTTGCCGTCCTGGTGCGGGGTCCACGGCACCCAGATCTTGTCATCGCCTATGGCCTTGTATCGGCCTGGCTGGCCGTTCTGGTACACCAGATCGATGTTCGCCGACTTCGCGGCCAGATGCAGCAGTTCAACCAAAGTCACGCGGCTTCCCTCTCCTCGCTCAGCACGCGCCCGACTGGGCGCAAGCACATGCCGTCGATGATACCAGCCTGGTCGAACATGAGCTGCACCAGCCAACCCCATTGCCGGGCCCAGTTGCGGCTGTCCAGCTCCACGCCATGGTTATCGGCCAGCCACTCCCTGAACACCCACTGAGCAGCCATCGGGTCCGGGTTCGCGCCCATGCCGCCCTGAACCATGTGCCGGTACCGGACCAGGACGCCCCGGGCAACCCACCACTCGCGGCTGTACGGCCTACAGGTGCGCTTCTCCCCTCGCCGCTTTAGTTCCAGGTGAACATGGCCGGCCAGCTTGGCCAGCGCCACCTCCTCCCAGTTGTTCGATATTTCGGTGGTAATCACGGGGGCGTACAGGTGGTGCCCGAACTGCTGGTAATCCTCTGGCAGGCTGGCGATGGCGTGCTGCACGCGACCTGCCAGCGCCATGTGGGCGCACTTGCCCGTGTTCTCCCAGCGCTCTGGCCGGGTTTCGTTCGCCACGTACCCGCGCTTGGCGAGCTTTGCCCCCTCCAAGCCGTGGTGCATGACGCTGTCCCAGGGCGTGTAGTAGGCGTCGTGCCATGCCAGGCGTGCGCTTCCAAGTTTCATACTGCCCCCTTGCGTAGTTCCGCGTAGTTCGTTGTGTTGCGGGTCAAGCTACGGCCTCCAGCGGCACGATGCGCACGTGCACGCCCGGCACTTCGCCATAGCGCTTGCGCACAAAGGCGTCGACCACCTGCACGTCGTCTTTCCAGACCACGCCGTTGAGGCCGTCGTAGATCGCCTTGATGACGTTGTCCATGTCGGGCTTCTTGGTCGGGAACAGCTCGCCTGCGATGGCCATGGCCTTCCGCTTTTTCGACATGGATTGAGGGATGGCCAGGACGATGCGCATCTCGACCATCACGGCGCCTTCCAGCAGCGTGCGGCCGGCCATGGCGCGAGTACCTGCCATGCTGATGCGGTTTTCGTAGTTCTCAGTGCGCTCTGGCGTGATGTGTGCGGTGTAGGAGACGAGCTGACCCGTGGCCTTGTCGCGACGCTTACGCCCAACGGCACGTGGCCTGCCCTTCCCCACGGGTTCGCCCGGTACCAGAAACTGAACTGGCTTGAGGTCAGACATGCTCGGGCTCCTTGGCTTTTTGCTGCTCGGGGGCTAAGTCGCCACGCAATGGCATCAACCACTTCTCCCAGACGATGGCCTTGTCCTCACTCACAACCCATACAACCTCACCGCCTTCGACCTCATACACTCCAGGATCCATAGGATCGCGACGATCAACAGGGCCGACGCGGTGACGGCTTATCAATTCCACGCAGGTTCCGATCACTGGAGGAAACGTGTGGTTGATCACCAGGGCCAGATCGCCCGGCTTGAATTCGTGAGTCATCACACCACCTCCCCAGCAGCACGCTTGGCCTTCTCAGCCAGGGTGTTAACCACGTGCACCAGCGTGTGATACACGGGCGTTGGCACGTCAGCCGGCCTGATGTTCGTGTTGGCTAGGAACCACTTCACCGCGCGGAAGTACTGCGACTTCTGGCGGCGGCCGATGGAGACGTAGCGGCCAAGGGCTTCGCACTTGGCTTGAAGTTCAGCGTTCTCAGCCCTGAGCTGTTCGACTTCGGCGCGCATGCTCTGGATGGCGCGGAAGTTGGGGTTGTCGTTCATGCCGGCCTCCGAATGCCGAGCTTGGCCAGCAGCAGCGCACGTGCCGCCTTGCCGTCAGTTGGGATGTTCTGTGCGGTGACCAGGTCGCGGGCTTCCTGGTGGGACTTGGCCAGCTGGGCCTTGAAGCCGCTGTCATGCTCAATGCCCTGGGCGATCTTGCCGTCGAGTGGCTGTGCGTTCTGGGCGCGGCGCTGGACGATGGCGTAGTTGCGTTCGAAGCGCTGGCGTAGGGCCTTGTCGCTGTGCTTGGCGCTGCGCAGATCGAACGTGCCCGTGGATTCGGCTGCGACCTTCACCGCTTCGTGGCTGTACTTGCCCATCAGGGCCTCGGTCCAGGCCTGGTCGACGGTGGGAAGGCCTTGCACGTGCAGGCACATAGCCCTGAAATCAGGCGCCGATGGCGGCCACTTGGCGACCTCCGGGTCGTTCTGTCCCAACTCGATCAGGCGATGCAGCCCATTGGCAATCTGCTGCCCACTGAGGCCGCCGAGGATCTTTGCCCATGCGTGGTCAGGTTTTGGCACCTCACCGAAGCTGCTGGTCCACTTGTTGCCGTAGGTCTGGGTCATCGTGATCCAAAGTTTCTCCAGCAGTCCAAGGCTGAGGGGTGTCAGTGCCTTCACCTCGGGCTGCTCGCTGCGCTGCGACGTTCGCTTCGACCCTGTCGACGGCAGAGAGACGACGTTGTTGACCAGGTTGTTGAGCTGGGCCTGCGCCTGTTCTTGAGTTTGCATGGGTGTTCCCCCCGGCTTGCGCCTGGCGAAGATTGCGTTTCATGTGGCTGGCCAGTGCGTGCTCCCACTTGGCCTGGGTGCGGTGGTCATCGGGCGATGCACACCAGAACGAGCGAAATTCCAGGAACTGGTCCTGGTCGAAGGCCTGCTGCGTGATGCCCATCTGGAGCAACACGGCCTGGAAGGTCTTCGAGCTGGGCTGCCAGTCGGCAGTCATGGCGAAGCGAACGCGGGAATCGAAATCGTCCTCGCGCGCTGGTGGTGGTGTTTCTTTTAGATCTGTATCTGTATCTGTATCTATTATCGTTGGATTCTGTTCAAACGAACCTTCAACGGAATTTGAACGGTCGTTGCTTTCCCGTTGCGGTTCCGTTTGTTTTTTCTTCTTTCTGGCCTGTGCTGAGGCTTTTCCGGCAGCGGCTTTCTGTTCCTGGGCGGCGTGAACTGCTGCCAGGTCGCGGTCGATGCGGTCGTGCTCCCACTCTGTGCCGTTGTCGTTGAAAAACTCTTTCAACGAATCTTCAACGGAAAGCCAACGATCGTTGGTCAGCCGGGCGATGCGCGCGAGCCTGACTTTCGGGATCGGCTTCCCGGTTTGCCAGTAGTTGAAGATCAGCAACAGGTAAGCGCCATGCTCCTCGGTAGAGAGGTGCATGGTGTCAGCCAGGTAGTCGGCAACGTAAAGCTGCATGTACGGCAGCGCGGCCATGGCTCAACCCTCTTCGAGCTGGTCCAGGCCTTGGACGTGCTCCATCCACCGCTTGGAACCGTGAATGAACATCTCGATGTCGCGCTCGTTGAAGCACCGCATCTCGCTGGGCACGACCTTCAGGTCGAGGACTGCAAGGATCTGCGCGAACTGCTCGAACTTCTCCGGACGCATGCGGCTGATGGTCGCCTCATCGCAACCGACTGCATGCGCAATCGGCGCATTACCGACCGAAGTCACTCGCTGCAAGATGAAGTGCAAGTTCTTGCGGGCCCTTGTGGCCTGTTCAGGGCTTAATTGGGTCGTGGTCATGATCAAGCCGCCGACAGCTCTGGCCAGATGCGCGACCAGTCATCCGGGCGCAGCTCTTGGCGGGTTACGGAACCACCGGTGGCGAGTTCGATCGAGGAAGCGATTTCGGCTGACGATACCTTGTTGCCATAGGCAATTTGGCGCAGATAGCCGCGGGTGGTGCCGGTGGCTGCTACCGCTTCGTCCGTCGCGGTCTTAAGCCAGTCCAGCAGCTTGGTGTGTTTGGTGCGCATAGCAGGACCTCCTAGTTAATGCGCAGATTATTACCGCTTGGTAATTATTTTATCAATACCTAACGGTCATTTACCGGGAAGTAATGGGTGTAGAGAATCGGCAAATGGAATTACGAACGGTGCGCAGGCAGAACCTGCAGAAACTAATGGACCGCGAGTACGGTGTAGGCGCCCGTGGTGCCCAGTCTCGCTTGGCCGAAAAGCTTGGGAAGCCTCAGAACTTTGTGTCGCGCTGCCTGGCAGAACCAGACCGCACAGGCGCGAAGTCCATTGGGGAGGACTTCGCGCGCGAGATCGAGGTGGCTTTCGGACTGAGCCGCTATGCTTTGGATACGCCCGGTATGGGGCTGGGTGAGATCATCGATGTCGAAGGCCTGCCAGAGCCGCTGGCCAAGAAGATCACCAGTTACCGACCAATTGTGCAGGTCGAACGATTCGACGTTGCAGGATCGATGGGACCAGGGATGGAGGCTCCCGAAGTAAACATGGTGGTTGAGCATATGGGCCTGGATGCCAACTGGGTTCGCCAGAACCTGAATTATTCTGCTACGACCAACCTGAAGCTCATCAGTGGCCGCGGCGATAGCATGGCCCCAACCATCCGCAATGGAGACGCCCTGCTGGTCGACGTTGGAGTAAATGCTGTCGACTCTGACGCGATCTACTACTTCGAAATGGGCGGGCGGCTTCACGTGAAACGTATCCAGCGCAATCTTGACGGACTCACGATCATCTCGGACAACACCCAGTATCGGGAGATCTCGGTGCCGGCTGATAGGGAGGGCGACATTCGAATACTCGCCCAGATCATTTACTGGTGGACAGGACGGAGTTTCTGAATGGCTGGCGAGGATCTGAGCACTGAGGCATTGAAATCTGAGATTGAGCGGCTTCAAAAAAGCCGCGATGAGTATTTCAGGCTTGGATTCCTTCCGCAGAAGCGACCAGTTCTAATAGCGATTATCGAGGTGGCTGCCGCATTAGGCGGAGTTTCCGCCCTAATTTCGATACTCATGCACGGCATTGGCTGGATCAGTGCAACGTTCATCGCGGCCGGCGCTTGGGTCTTGTATTCAGAGCGCCAACGCACATCAACTCGAGATTTTCTTCGGCAGGAATACCGAGCTGCAGAGGCTAAGCTCGAGGAAATGAAGTACGAACTCGGAAAACGTACTGCAGATCTAGCCTCGGCAAACTGATCGGCTAGAACTGCTGCACAGCAGAAAGGCACCAAGTCAGCCCTAGGCAGGCATAGGAAACCCGCACTGGCGGGTTTTTTTATGTCCACACGAAAAATTATTACCAAACGGTATTGACCACAACCATTACCAGGCGGTAACTTTTGCTCATCCGGACCTAACCGAACGCAATCGGAAAGGATCGGATGGGCCGCAGTCGAGCGAAGGCCCTGCCACCGGCAGAACGCGTACAGGGGGAGCCTCGCCCCGTGCCCAGCAGCTTGGATGGGCCTTGATCAAGGGAGAGCCAGTGGGCGAAGAGCCGCGACTGGCTGTTGGGTCCCCAGGGCCCCCGAACCAAGTCATCGCCCAGTCCGCAGGTGGCGTGTAACAGCGGCCCGCACCAGAAGATTTCGCGTCAGCGCCCAGCTCGGGCGCTTTCGGAAGTCAACCGGAGCACTCATCCCATGAACACCAACTACACCGTCATCCACCCGGATGGCACCGAGAAGACCTGGAACATCGACCTGCCGGCGGCGCCGACGCTGCAAACCCTGCGCAGCCTGATCGTGCCGCACCTCGACGGTGGCGACCTCGAGCAGGTCGGCGTGCTGCACAACGGCAAGGGCACCGACATGTTTGTCGACGAGGAAGGCCTGCTGAAACGCCTGCCCCGCAACGAAAAAGCTACGGCCATCTACCGCGCCCATTACCTCAAGCAAAACCCAGGCGTTGAGCCGGAGCAGCTTGGCTTTATCGCCGGCACCGCAGTCATCTTCGACCGGCGCGTCTGGTTCTAACGGGAGAACAACCATGGTCACCCCTGAAACCGCCGAACGCATGTGCAACAAGCTGGTTGAGGCCTACATAAACGCCTGCAAGCCAAGGGATCTGGACGACGTACTCAACTTGACCATGAAGCTGATCAGCATGGCAGGCCTGGCGATCGCAGCCACGCATGGCAAGGAATCAGCGGTTGAGCTCATTCACTCAGTTGCTGAGCACGTCGGCGAGAACGCCCACCGCAGCCACGCCGAAATCGTCAAGAAGCATTGATTCGCCGCTTCCACTGGTTGGCCTTCCAGCGAGGGCCAGACAGGGAATCAACCAACACACACAAACACGGAGGCCGCCATGGGCGCACTTCGCAAAGCACAGTTCGCGTACGACAACGCCGAGCCTGCGCCGGATGACGGACAGGCCGAGGCAGAACGCATCTGGATCGACAACGGCGTGGCCGAGCTGGTGGGCCGCCGCGACTACCTGTTCATACACCAGGGCAAACAGCTGGGCGTTTCCTTCGAACGCTTCGCCCATGCTGTAGACGAATACGCCATGAGCGAGCTGGGCCGCTCGGAGATCAGCGATTCGGTTCTGGGCCGCCTGATGTTGGCGGCCATGTTCAAGGTGTCAACCGATGCCAAGGTAGCAGCCGAGGAGATCATGGGCTGCGCCAACCCCGTATCCGTGCTCGAGCAACTGGCCCGCGACCTCCTCACGCCATTCGCGCTGACCGGCACTCAGGCCCAAGCAGAACAGGCCCGCGAGCCATGAGCCCGCACAGCATCGCTATCAGCGCCATTGAGGGGGCCATTGAAACGATGCTGCTCCCCAGCGCCGGCCAGGTGGAAGACGCCAAGGCCGAGACACTGGTGGTGGCCTACTTCTCGCTCCTGGCCATCGATTCCGACGAGTTCAAACACTACTGCGAACGCATCCGGCGCATTGCCCAGCGCCGCAAGGAGGCCGCATGAACAAGTGCAAGGCGGTGATTGCCGCCACTCTCCCCGATCTGCTCAAGGCCCTGCGTTCGCAGGGTCTTTTGTTTCCGGCGTCCGAGCCCGGCCTGCTGCATCGCATTGAGGTGCGCAAGAACATGCTCGTTGTGAGGTTTCCATGAGCCAGCGCGAGCACGTTGTCTACAAGGGCGAGCAGGATGGGGAAATTGTCTACATCGGCACAACCATCCAGCAGCCTGAAGCCAGGTTCCGCTGGCACAAGGCGAACGGAAAGCCGTTCAACTTTACCGTTGTAGCCCGCTTCGACAACGCCCAGCAGATGCTGGCGCACGAGCACTTCCTGATCCAGAAGCACAAGCCCAAATTCAACAAAATCACGCACCGCCAGCAGAACCTCAACCGGAAGCTGAGTCCTGAGCAGATCGATGAGCGTGTTGGGCTCGCTGGCTGGTGCCAAACCTGCCTGAGGCGCCGGGTAAACCCCGGCTACAGCGCTTGCAGGTTCTGCTCATGACCGCCGCCCAACGCCGGCGCCGCCACCTGATCTGGCGCGGCGCCTTCAACTCCCTTCTTGGCTGGACCGGTTGGCTTGCGCTGATCGGGCTGGCTGACGCCATCACCAGATAGGAACCTCTCGCCATGAGCGATCTTGCGATCAAGCCCACGTTCAGCCTTGCACCCCAGAACATCGAGGAAGCGCTGAAATTCGCCGACTACCTGGCCAAGTCGACCATCGTCCCCAAGGACTTCGCCAACAACCCCGGCAACATCCTGGTTGCCATTCAGTGGGGTATGGAACTGGGCCTGCAACCCATGCAGGCCATGCAGAACATCGCGGTAATCAACGGGCGTCCGGCCCTGTGGGGTGACGCGGTTATCGCCCTGGTCCGCAGTTCGCCGCTATGCGAGTACATCTACGAGAGCGACGACGGCGAGACGGCCACCTGCCGGGTGAAGCGCCGCAACGAAGAAGAGCAGGTGCGCACGTTCAGCATGGCCGAGGCCAAGGCTGCAGGTCTGGCAGGCAAACAAGGCCCCTGGAGCCAATACCCGAAGCGGATGCGCCAGATGCGTGCCCGGGCATTCGCCATGCGCGACGTCTTCCCCGATGTGCTGCGCGGCATGCCTGTCGCCGAGGAACTGCAGGACACGCCAACCGAGCGCGAGCTGAACCAGGCGCATGTGCGTAAGGCCGACGAGCCAAAGCAGCTGCCGGCCTACCCAGACAGCAAGCTCGAAGAGAGCAGCGAGCAGTGGCGCGGCTTGATCGCGGCGGCTCGGACCAGCCCCGATCACATCCTCAACAACATCAAGAGCAAATACACCGTCACGGCCGAGCAAGAAGAGCGCATCCGCGCCTTGGCCCCAATCGAAGGAGAGTCCACCGATGCAAGTGCATAACGTCCAGCAGGGCAGCCCGGAATGGCTGGCCCTTCGTGCCAACTACTACACCGCGTCCGAGGCCCCGGCAATGATGGGGCATTCGAAGCAGATGAAGCGCTCTGATCTGCTCCACGCGAAGAAGACTGGCCTTGATCGCGAGATCTCTTGGTGGGTGCAGACCTTCCTGTTTGATAAGGGCCATCAGTACGAGGCGATGGCCCGGCCACTGGTAGAAGACTCGATCGGCGAAGAGCTCTACCCCATCGTCGGCACCAGCGGCAACCTGCTGGCTTCGATGGACGGGGCAACAATGCTCGGTGAGACCCTGTTCGAACACAAAATGTGGAACGAAGAGCTGGCCGCCCAGGTCACCGCCGGCGAACTTGAGCCGCACTACTACTGGCAGCTTGAGCAGCAGTTGCTGGTCAGCGGCGCCGAGCGCGTGATCTTTGTCTGCTCGGACGGCACGCCGCAGAACTTCGTGCAGATGGAGTATCGGGCCGTGCCGGGCCGCAAAGACACGCTGATCAGGGGCTGGGCCCAGTTCGAGGAAGACTTGGCCAACTTCGAGTTCCGTGAAGCCAAGCGCGAGGTCATCGGCGCCGCTCCTGACCAACTGCCGGCCCTGCGCATCGAGGTGACCGGCATGGTCACCGCCAGCAACCTGGACGCCTTCAAAGCCCACGCTCTGCAGGTTTTTAGCGGCATCAACACCGAGCTCAAGACCGACCAGGACTTTGCGGACGCCGAGAAGACCGTGAAGTGGTGCGGCGAGGTCGAAGACAAGCTCAAGGCTGCCAAAGAGCATGCCCTGAGCCAGACCGAGAGCATCGACGCCTTGTTCAAGGCCATCGATGACATCACGGCTGAGGCTCGCCGCAAGCGCCTGGAACTGGACAAGCTGGTCAAGACCCGCAAAGACGGCATCCGCACTGAGATCGTTATGGATGCGGCCAAGGCCCTGCAGGTTCACATCGAGCAGATCGACGCCACGCTGGGCGGCCGCATTCGCATGCCGAAGGTGCACGCCAACTTCGCCGACGCCATCAAGGGCAAACGCACCATCGATAGCCTGAACGAGGCTGCCGGCGCCGAGCTGGCCCGGGCGAAGATTGAAGCCAGCCGCATCGGCGACCTGATCCGCTTAAACATCGGTAGCCTCAACGAGTTGGCAGCTGACCACAAGTTCTTGTTCCACGATGCGCAAGACCTGGTGCTGAAGGACAACGAGGCGCTGATTGCCTTGGTCAAGGTGCGCATCAACGAGCATGAGCAAGCCGAGCAGAAGAAGCGCGACGATGCCGAGCTAGCGCGCCAGCTGGCTGCACAGAAGGCGGCCCAGCAGACTCTGCCCCGAGATGACGAGAAGCCGCTGCAGCAGGTACAACAGCAAGTTGCCCAGGCTGAACCGGCGTCAGCGGTGACGCCGATTACCAGCGCTGCGCCAGCAGCCCAGCAGGCTGCAGATGATGGCCGCCGAATCAAGCTTGGTGACATCAGCAATACCCTGGGCTTCACCCTAACCGCTGACTTCCTGGCTTCGCTGGGCTTCGAAGCGGTCGCGCAAGAGCGCTCGGCCAAGCTGTACCGCGCCAGCGACTTCGAAGCCATCTGCACCGCCCTGATCCATCACATCCAGTCGGTTCGCCACAGCCAGGCGGCAGCTTAATGGCCGCCCAGACCGTGGAAGAGCTGTATGACCGGGTCGAGGAATTCACCTCCTTACTCGCCGCCGCGGATCTCCACGCGTCTGGCGCCTGGGAACAAGAGTTCGTCGAAAACATGCGGGCCAGCTTCAAGCGCTATGGCCCGCGCACCAATCTGACTTTCTCCCAGCAAAAGAAGCTGGAAGAGATCGCCAAGTACTGAGGATCCCCAATGAAAGCTGAACACAAAGAGTTCATCGACCGCGCTTACCTGCACGGCGTGTCGCCGATGGTCCTGGCGCACGAGCTGATGGTGCACGACCTGGTCGAAGCGGCGCTGTTCGAACTGCGCAACATCAAGATGCCGTTCACCCGCCTGGGTGAAGACGACCAGCAAGAAGTGATTGACCGCATCACTGAGAAGGCCAGCGATGTGGTTCGCTCGGCAGTCAGCATCATTGCGGCGCGCGGCGCCACCACCATCGAACTGACCATGAAAGAGGTTAAGTTTGATGCTAAAAAGCTGACCGCCACCGGGATCATCGACGCCAAGGCCCCTAATCGGAAAGAACTGATCGACAGCGCCGGCCACCTATGCCTGCTGGTGATGGCGCCCGACGATTACCACGAAGGCACCGACTTCGTGAAACCAGAGCGCGACCAGCATGAGCTGCCGCTGAGTGCAGCAGAGCGTATCGCTGGCATGGGGTTGGATCTGGGCAAAGAGCGCCAGCACGAGGAAGACGAACTTCCAGACGGCCCTGATCCGCTCTACGAGCAGGCACTGAGCTTTGTTCGAAGCACCCGGCGCGCCTCTGTTTCGGCAATCCAGCGTCACTTGAAGATCGGTTACAACCGGGCAACCCGAATGATCGAGCAGATGGAAGCCGAGGGCGTGGTTACCCCTATCGACTCCAACGGTGGCCGCGAGGTGATCGCTCAGGCCGAGCAACACCCGGTGGACAAGATCCTCGACGAAGGCGCCGCCAGCAGCACCGCCCTCGGCAAGGAGTTTGGTGACTACGACTACGACGATGCCAAGCAGTTGGTGGTTCTCAAATCGAACGGTAGCCCGTTCAAGGCCCATTGGTTGCAAAGCCGCCTGGCCCTCAGCACTGAGCAGGTCACCGCGCTGCTGATTCGCCTGCTCGATGACAAGGTGCTGGAGTTGGAATCCGAAGGCGATTCGTCGATGGACCACGTCTACCAGGTCGTGGCAACGCTTGATCAGGTGGTGTAACCCCATCACTGCAACACCCACAGGGCGCCGAATGGCGCCCTTTTTCATGCCTGCGCCGGCCCAGCTGGCGCCACCTCTTCAAGGACGGCAGCATGCTGATCAAGAGAAAACTGACTCACTTCCACTTCTGCTGCGGCCTGGGCGGCGGCGCCAAAGGGTTCAACCGAGCCAAGCCCATCGTCGGCAACATGCAGGCCGAATGGGAATGCATCGGCGGTGTGGACGTTGACCCTGCAGGCCTGGCCGACTTCGAACGGTTGAGCGGCGTCAAAGGCACGCTCATCGATCTGTTCACCCGCGACCAGTACATCCGCTTCCACGGCAAAGAGCCGCCAGCAGGTTGGTGTGAGGCAACCCCCGAGGATATCCAGCGCGCCGCCGGCGGCCGCCGACCGGATGCAGTGTTCATTAGCTCTCCATGCAAGGGCGCCAGCGGGCTGCTGTCCGAAACCATGAGCATGACCCCGAAGTACCAGGCCCTGAACGAGCTGACGCTGCGCTGCATCTGGCTGTTCGGTGAGGCTTGGCGCGATGATCCGGTGCCGCTTCTGGTATTCGAGAACGTTCCCCGCCTGGCCAGCCGCGGCCGGCACCTGCTGGACCAGATCGGTGCCCTGCTCAGCCACTTCGGCTACGCGGTCGCTGAAACCACCCACGATTGCGGGGTAATCGGCGGCCTGGCCCAGAGCCGCAAACGCTTCCTCCTGGTGGCCCGCCACGTCGAGAAGGTGCCGCCGTTCCTGTACGAGCCGGAGAAAAAGAGCCTGCGTGCTGTTGGCGACATCCTCGGCCGCATGCCGCTGGCCGGCGATATCGAACAGGCCGGGCCCATGCACCGGGTGCCAGCCCTGCAGTGGAAAACTTGGGTTCGCCTGGCCCTGGTCGAGGCCGGAAAGGACTGGCGCAGCTTGAACGATCTGGTGATCGAGGATGGTTACCTGCGAGACCTGATCATCGTTCCGGAATACCGCTCCGGCTACATGGGCGTGCACGGCTGGAATGACAGCATGGGCACGGTAGCTGGCCGCTCAAGCCCTACCAATGGTGCTTTTTCGGTTGCCGATCCACGAGCCAAGGCCGGCGCCTTGCAATATCAGCAATACGGGGTTCGCCGCTGGCAGGACACCAGCGGTGCTGTCATCGGGGTAAAGAGCCCAGGACAAGGCACGTTCAGCGTTGCGGATCCGCGGCGAGGCGGCGAGGGCTTCGGCAAGTATCAGGTCACGCCCTTCGGTGGACCGGCAAACACCGTGATTGCGGGCAGCACCACAGGCCAAGGGGCCTTTGCCGTGCAGGACCCGCGCTATCACAACTGGCACCCAGGCGCGTCGAGTCGCAAGCTCAACGTGGTAGGGATGAACCAGACCGCCGGCACCGTTACCGGGTCCCAGCAGGTGGCCAGCGGTGCCCTATCGATCGCTGACCCGCGCCCTGGTATGCGCCGCAGCAAGGGCGATGCCTACCTTACCGGTGGCCACTATGGCGTGGTGCCCTGGAATGGCCAGGCCGGCGCCGTTTCTGCCAGCGCCATGCACGACAACGGGCGCTGGAGCATCGCAGACCCTCGCCTGCCCGAGCCAAACGACCGCCTCACCTGCGTTATCGAATCGCTCGATGGCACTTGGCACCGCCCCTTCACCACCCTTGAGCTGGCTGCGCTGCAAAGCTTGGTCGAGCCGGAAGAGCAGCTGGAGCTCGACGGCCTGAGCGACCAAGCCTGGCGCGAGCGAATCGGCAACGCGGTACCGCCAGCCGCGGCTGAAGCAATCGCCCATGTCATGGGCACCACCCTGCTCCTGGCCGCCCAGGGCGAAACCTTCATGCTCAGCAGCATGCCGATCTGGGTTCGCCCGGTTGCGGTGGGCCTGAGCGTTTCCCAAGTCAGCAACTCCTGAACATACCGCGCCGGGCAACCGGCGCCAGCCGGAGAACGCCATGAGCGCCCAAATTGATATTTTCGCTGCGGGTGCGCAGCGCTTGCAGATGACTGAGAGCATCGAGCTCACCATTCAAAGCCTGCAGGCATACGGCGCCGATCATCACCACTGGGGCATTGCCTGGTCAGGGGGCAAGGACAGCAGCGCCACCCTCACCTTGATCATCTGGCTGATCGATACCGGCCGGATCCCGAAGCCGAAGACACTGACAGTCTTCTACGCGGACACCCGCCAGGAACTTCTGCCGCTGGCCAACGCGGCGCAACAGATCATGGATGACCTCGAGGACAGAGGAATCGCAATTGAGGTGGTCACCGCTCCCATGGATAAGCGGTTCATGGTCTACATCCTCGGTCGCGGTGTTCCGCCGCCCAACAACAACACGCTGCGCTGGTGCACCAGGCAGATCAAGATCGACCCCATGCAGAACGCGCTGGAGAAGCGCCTGGCCGAACTTGATGGAAACGTGCTGATGATCACGGGCGTGCGCCAAGGTGAGAGCGCGATCCGCGACAAACGCATCGAGATGAGTTGCGGGAAGGACGGGGCCGAATGCGGCCAGGGCTGGTATCAGAAGGTGCTGCCCGAGGCCAAAGGCTTGAAGGGCCGGCTTGCCACCCTCGCCCCGTTGTTGCACTGGCGGGTTTGCCATGTATGGGAATGGCTGAAGCACTGGGCACCTCAGGCCGAGTTCGGCGACTGGCCAACCAGCACCATCGCCGACGCCTATGGCGGCGAGGAAGCCGAAGAGATAAACGCACGCACAGGCTGTACCGGTTGCCCGCTGGCCAGCGAGGACAAGGCCTTGGACACAATCCTGCTGAACCCGGCCTGGGCTTACTTGGCGCCGATGAAGGGCATCAAGCCCCTATGGCGCGAATTGCGCGAGCCTAAACACCGACTGCGCAAGGCAGGTGTCGAACGCCTGAAAGACGGCAGCATCGCCTCAAACCCACAGCGCATGGGGCCGATCCTGCTGGAGTCAAGGCTGATGGCGCTGGAACGCCTGCTGGCTATCCAAGCTGAGATCAACGAGGCCGCGCAGCGCCTCGGTCGCCCGAAGGTGGACATGATCAATGTGGAAGAAGAAGCCCGAATTCGCGAATTGATCGCCGCCGAAACCTGGCCGGATGGCTGGGACGGCGATGAACCAGTGGCAACCACGCCGCTCGACAAAGTGTTCGCCGACGGCACCGTGCAACCCCTGCTGTTCGTCTGACAGAGGATCACCCATGAACCAAATAGCCCAGGCGGCCCTTGACCGGGCCCGCCGCCCTACCCCTGCGCCCGCGCCAGCCCCGGCGTACTCCACCGAAACCGCCATCCGACCCAAGCCTATCCCGGTGCTGGTGGTGCACGGCCCAATCAACGAATACATGCGCCAGCAGGCTCGCAAAGAGGCCACCGACACAGTGCTGGCCATGCATCGCACGCTGGCAGCCACCAACGGCGTGGCCCTGGTGGTGGAGCACCTCAAGGGCACCGCCGCCGACAAGCCCGGCAGCCACATCGCCGGTTACCTGGACGTCATTCAACTACTGGAGCAAGGGCAATGAGTAAGAACGAAAACTGTGCAATCTGCCGTGATCTTGGCGATAAGTGTGAATTCTGCAGACGTGCCCATGATCACCACGAATACATGACCTCCGACCGCTGCGCCAAGATCAATACTTCTGATCACAAAACGTTGCGCGAGCGCTACGACGTGTCGACCTCCATGGAGTTTTCGCCCCTGCCGTTCAAAATTGCGTTCTACAGAGACGGCGTAATACTTGGCTCGCTTACCGAAACTGACGACAACAAGCTGGCTTTCGTTGGAAATGCCGACGAATCAGCGAAAGTTTTCTGGGAATGCATTTCGAACCAATGGCCGCTGTCCCAGCGCCTGGAAGCTCTTCAGGCTCAGCAAGAGCCAGTAACTACCAGCGATGACAGGCTCATGAGCATGCCTGCCGAGCAGCACCCTGGCGAGCCGGCGGCGTGGCGCTACCGCCACTCCAAGCCTGGGATGTCATGGTTTTTCACTGAAAAGACAGGCGCTGATGGATGCTTGATCGATGGGTTTGATTACGAAGTCCAGCCTCTCTACACCCACGCCGATCCTGGCGAAGTTGAGCAATTCCCGCACGGCAGCCCGGCGAACAAAGCTGTGTTCATGGCATTGGAAAGCTACACCGGCGCCACAACGTTCGAGCAGGCCTGCATTCAGCTTGCTGAAGAGAGCCGTGCCTTGCGCGCCCAGCTGGCCGAAGCAAACCGCCTTCTAACAAAAATTCGTGATACTGAAATCCATGAAGGCAGGCTTCTGTGGGATTCGATCAATAACCACCTATCCGCCAGCGCAGAGCCGAGCACGCCGGTTGAGATCGACGAGCCTACCGACTTGGCCACCTGGAAGCGCCGCGCCATTGAAGCCGAGTCAAAGCTGCGCAGCTATGCCCCCCAAGTCGTGGAGCTCGGTGAGCAAGCCATGCAGGCGCTACTGGCCGAACCGAAGCCAAGCGAACTGGTGCTGACCAAGTGCAAGCTGTGCGACCAGCTGCAAGCCGACCTGACGGAGCGGGACGAACGTATCGATCAATTGCGCAGCGGGTATGTGTTCGAGACTGGGCCTTACCAGGTGGAGCTGAGCGAGGACCAATGGAACGCAGCGCTTGGTGTCTTCGAAAACTACAACATGGGCGACGATAAGCACTTCGTCTTCCTGGAAGAACAAGGCCGTGGCGTGATCAGTGAAATCCTGATCGAGATCGGCGTGGCCCGAGCGCCTGATGCGGACGAGGTGGTCGAATGAAAGAGCGCCCGATCCTGTTTAGCGGGCCGATGGTCCGCGCCATCCTGGAAGGCCAGAAGACTGTTACCAGGCGTGCAGTCAAGCCACAGTTCATGAGTGCTCCGGTTGATGTTGTCGACGGCGTTCCGAGCTGGGACCGACCAGCGAATTATGCCGGCGAAGTAACGATGAACACGCAGCGTGGAAAACCATGCCCATACGGAAAGCCAGGCGACCGCCTTTGGGTGCGCGAGACTTGGCTGGAAGACCCCGAAGACGATGGGACTTGGGCCTACACCCAGTACATGGGCTGCAAAGGCTCGCCCCTTTCGGATATCCCCAAGCGCTTCCAGAAGCCAGACCACTGCATTTTCCGCGCAAGCTGGAAGGGTCCTGACATGCTTTGGCGTCCGAGCATCCACATGCCGCGCTGGGCCAGTCGCATCCTGTTGGAGATCTCCGATGTGCGCGTCGAGCGGCTGCAAGACATCAACGAGGATCAGGTACTGGATGAAGGCATTGGCGATCACCGCTTTGACTGTGATCGCCCTGTAGAGCCTGACGGATACCCGGCCTGCAGTTGCGGCAGCATCGGCTACATAGATGCATTCGCCGATCTGTGGAACACCATCAACGGCCGGGGTGCGTGGGATGCTAACCCGTGGGTCTGGGTCGTGGAGTTCAAGAGGATCCAGGCATGAAGCACACCACCGTCTTCTGGTGCTGCCTCACCGCAGCCGCATTTGCCTTCCTGATCGGCGTAGTCCTCACCATCTACGCCACCAACCACCGCATTGCCCAAGCCGATGACCAGCACACGCCACCGCCCGCCGGCGACCAGTTCGACGAAGGGCCGGTGCTGGCGCGGCTGCCGGCGGCACACCTTGCCCCTGTCCGTTTCATTTTCTGAGAGGTCAACATGAATACCGCCTTCCTGCTGATGGCCCAGTACAACGGCCAGGCCATCATTCCCATCGACCTGGTCTGCAAGGACTACTTCGATATCACCCCAACCAAGCTCAAGGCCAAGGTGGCTCGGGGCGAGATCAACCTGCCGCTGGTGTGGATGGAGTCCAGCCAGAAAGGCGCACGCGGCGTGCACCTGACGGACCTGGCCGCTTACATCGACAGCCAGCGCGAAAAGGCCAAGGCCGAGCAGGACAAGCTTATGGGGCGAGGCCAGCGGCGAGCCTCTTGACCTTCCTTGGGGCCTCGATAACGGGGCCCGTTACCACCTCTTCCAGCATCTCCCACCCCTCATAGGGGTCTCCCTTCCCCCGCAGGTGCGTATAGCGCCGCATCGAGTTCCAATCCCGGTGGCCCGACACGCTGGCCACGCGCGGAATATCCCACCCCTTTTCGAACAAGCGGCTTACGCCATCGTGGCGTAGGTCGTGGAAGTGCAGGTCTTCAATCTGAAGGAAATGGCAGGCCCTGGTGAAGGACGCCGATATCGACCTGGAGTTGTACGGGAATACCTCGTCGGCAACCCGTGGCATTGACTGCAGGATGCGCCAGGCCTCATCGGGCATGTGGCACCACACGTCGTTGCCGTACTTCTGGCCTGGGTTCTTCATGTCGGTGATCAGGGCCGACTGTTCTTTGTCGTTGAGCGCATCCCAGCGAATGCGCGTGATCTCTTCCTGGCGCCGGGTGGAGAACAGCGCGAACACCACCACGCGCACCATGTCGATCTCCTGGCGCCTGGCATCGCGCACTTTCTGGAAGTACTTGATCAGCTTTTCCAGTTCATCCCTGGTCGGTCGGCGGTTGCGCTCAACGCTCTTGGTCACGGCGCCCAGCTTCTTTAATACGCGCCGGGCGTCAGGCATGGCCAACGGGTCGACCTCATACCCCCATGCCGGCCTGGCCACGGACAGGACCGCGCCCAAGTGCGCCAGGTCGTTGCCGACCGTCTGCGGCTGGATGCCGTCCTTCTCGATCCGGTCCATCGCGTAGTCAACCAGCTTCTGGCTGGTCAGCTGCTGGTCTTCCACCTCGCCAAGCCAGCTTTCACCAATAGCCTTGAGAGTTGCGCGCTTGGTCTTGCCCAGCGGCCGCAGCTTCTCGTACTCGACCAGGTATTGGTCAATCATCTGCTTAACCGTCACGCCCTTCCGCTTGGCCTTCTCAATGGCGCCCGGCTCGTACAGTTCTGCCTCACGCTTCCTGATCCAGGCCTGCGCCGTCGCCTTCCGGTCGAACGTCTGGCTTTCCTGATAAACTGCCTTCCCTTCCTTCATGATTCGGATCTGGGCCGTAAAGCCCGAAGACCCGTCCTTGCGCTTGCGCTGCGTGATGGTTCCCATGATTTGCTACACGGCTGGTTTGAGTTGCTACATTGTAGCAACCGCAGTAGCAAAACCAGCAAGAACCGGAATAAAGTGGCAACAACCAGAGATAGAGAAATGCCCCAGAAACAAGCAGAAAACCTAGGAACCTCAGGCGATACGGTAGTTAGGAGGTTTTCTGTTGCACCGATGATGGACTGGACCGACAGGCACTGCAGGTTCTTCCTGCGCCTGCTCTCCAAGCACACCCTGCTCTACACCGAAATAGTCACCACCGGCGCCCTGCTGCACAACGACGCCCACCGCTTCCTGCGCCACGACGTTTCCGAGCACCC